>Ga0180437_10011420_pt1 | contig 10660 bp, 7 predicted proteins | sample SS_ome_4_FD_132410 | JGI IMG/M metagenome (GOLD analysis project Ga0180437, IMG submission 132410) | Hypersaline lake sediment archaeal communities from the Salton Sea, California, USA - SS_3_D_1 metaG | ecosystem: Environmental > Aquatic > Non-marine Saline and Alkaline > Hypersaline > Sediment... | reverse complement strand
AGCGACGTCCTGCCGCCCGGCCTGAGCTATCTTTCTTGCCTGGCGGGTCAGGGCTCTTATACCAGTGGCACGGGCGAGTGGGACGTGGGCAGCCTGACGGCGGGTTTGGGTGCTACCCTGATCCTGACTGCCACGGTGGATGCAGGCACAGAGGGTTCGACGATTACCAATACGGCCGCCGTCGCTGCGACCGATCAATTCGATTCCTACGTCGCCAATGACACCGCCGCCGCTTCTGTCGTCGTGGAAGATCAGGGGCCGACAGAATGCCGCGTCTACTTGCCGTTTACGGGGCGTAACTACGCGCCATCGAAGGCTGGCCGGACCGTCATGATAGCGCACCGTGACCTCTATGCTGTCTATGTCAGGGCCAGCGCCATGTGGCTGATCTGGTTGCCGTAGGCCAAGGTACGCTTTTATCTCGTGCAGTTGGATGGGTAGACGATGGTCAAACTGCTACATTTCTCAGACTTGCACCTCGGCGTAGAGAACTATGGGCGGATGGATCCGACAACTGGTCTCAGCAGCCGGCTGACCGATTTCCTCCGTTCCTTCGATCGGGTCGTGAGTTATGCGCTCGACGAGGCCAAGGGGGTGGACCTGGTCGTCTTTGCCGGTGACGCCTTCAAGACCCGCGATCCCAGCCCTACCTACCAGCGAGCTTTTGCCCAGCGCATACGTCAGCTCTCAGAGGCGGGGCTGCCTGTGGTGCTCATCGCCGGCAACCACGACCTGCCCAACGCCGCCAATCGGGCCCACGCGGTCGAGATCTTTGATACGCTGGACGTGCCCCGCGTCTACGTCTCCGGCAGGCCTGAGTGGTTTCTCATTGAGACGCAAGGTGGGCCCGTGCAGGTCGTCACGCTGCCTTGGGTTACGCGTAGCGCTTTGTTGGCCCGTGACGAGTACAGGAACCGCTCGCTGAGCGAGATCAACGAGTTGATCGTGGAGCGCCTGACCGAGATCGTCGAAGGGGAGGGTGGCCTGATCGGTCAACTGGACAGGAGCGTGCCTACCGTCTTGGTCGCTCATGGCACGGTGCAAGGGGCCGTCTATGGCTCAGAACGGAGCGTGATGCTGGGCAACGACGTGCTGCTGCCGCCGTCGCTGGTGCGCCACCCGGCCTGGGACTATGTCGCCCTGGGGCACATTCACAAGCATCAGGTGCTGCACGACTCGCCGCTGGTGGTCTATGCTGGCTCGCTGGAGCGCATTGATTTTGGTGAGGAAAAGGAAGCCAAAGGCTTTGTCGTCGCCGAGGTCGAGCGGGGTAGGGCGCGCCACGAATTCCATCCGGTAGACGCCCGCTCCCTTGTCACGGTGCGCGTTAGCGCGGACGGCGATGATCCCACTGCCCAGGTGGTGGGGGCTATCGCTGATCACGACGTGGCCGACGCTGTGGTGCGGGTGATCGTTCGAACGACGCCGGAAAAGGAGTCACTCCTACGGGATAATGAGATCCGCCGAGCGCTGGCGTCTGCCTTTCACGTCGCGACGGTGATCAAAGAGGTCGATCGCCCCCACCGACTGCGTCTGGGCCAGGAGGTTCTCGTGGCCGAGTTGACGCCGTTGCAGATTCTGGAGCGTTACTTTGAGGTTAAAGGGACACCGGCCGAGCGCACTCGGGTGTTATTGGATCGGGCCAGAGCCTTGTTGGCAGAGATAGAGGAAGACGGGTAGGGTGTGAGTGGAAAAGTGCGCCGTGTGTGAGCATGGTCTCTGGTTTTTCCCCAGGGTGAGAGGAGAAGGATCGTGTCTGCTCCGCTAGAGGCCGACGTGAGCCAAGTACGTCTTTCGAGGGGACGCCGGTCAGCTACCTTGGCTGTGGCCCGCCTGGCTGTGCGGGATCAACGCCGGCGGGGCAAGAGATGGGGTATGCTCCACGTCTTGGCGACAGTTGAGGACGATGCCGATGAGGTTATTGCCAAGGCCATTGCTGGGGCCGTGAAGCAGGCTTTTCAGCACCACCGGGGAAGCTTGACAGCCCGGCTGCGCCAGGCGGTACAGGCTGGCAGCGCCGTGCTGCTTCAGGACAACCTAGACCTCGTCGCCCGGTCGCCGCGAAGCGGCGGCGTGGTCTGTGCAGTGCTGCGTGACGGCGATCTCTATCTGGGTCAGGCTGGCACAGCGGTGGCCTGCGTCTGGCACCGTGGTGCGATGAGCCGTGTGCCCGAGGAGGGTCAGGACGAGGCCTCTCTGCGGGCTTTTGGCCGACGCCGTGACCCAGACGTGCGGTTGACCTACCACGCCGTGAGTCCAGGCGACGCGGTGATGTTGGCCGACAGGGCGCTGCTCCGAGCAGTCAGTGATGGAGACCTGGCCCAGGCCCTCAGCTTCGCCAATGTTGGTCTCTCTGTAGAGCGATTGGCAGAGGTCTTGACCAGCGGCGAAGGGGCTCTCATGGTGTTGGCCTTGCGCCAGCGCGACGCGCCGGCCTCCCTCCCTGCGACCGAGTACAGCAGACGCGCGCCTGCCCGAGCAGAGCGGGCATCCGGCGCTGGCGAGTTACCAGGAGTTGCGGTGGATTCCTTCGCTGGCACTCAGGACAGGCCCTTCGATGATATTCGGGACAGGCCCTCTCATGAGGTTTACCGCGAGCGGATCGAGCCACCTGGATTGACCAGGCCTGCTCCAAGGGAACGTCTGGCCGCCCTCCGGGAGGCTGTGCGCACAGGGCTGGGGACGTTGGGACGCGTCGCTGGTGACTGGTTGCGCCGCCTCATGCCGGGTGAAGAAGGTCCTTATCGCGGGCGGCGCCGCCCCGTCGGCCGAAAGCTGCGCCGCCAGGCAACTGGTGCTGAGCATTCGGCCTGGCGGCCGATTGCGCTGATCTTGCCGCTGATGGTGATAGTGTTGGCAGCGCTCACGTATTGGAAGAGGGGCTGGGATCGCCAGGTGCGATACGATGCCTTGATGGGCGAGGTGGAGAGACAGCTCGAGATCGCTGCCACGGCGGATGAAGCAGCCGCACGCCAGGCGCTGGAGACGGCACTGACGACTTTGGACGAGGTGGCTGATATCCCGCTGCAAAAAGAGGCCGTCTCGATGCTACAAGCCGACGTTCAGCGGCAGTTGGACGTACTGAACAAGGTAGTACGCCTCGACAGTGTCCAACATCTGTACACCTATCCTCCTGCTGGCCAGGTGGATCAGATCGTTGTCCATGGGGCGGACATCTATGTGCTGGATCGGCTTATGGATCGGGTCTATCACCATCGCCTCAACGAAGGCGGCACGGCGCTGGAGTCGGACGAGGAGCGCCTGTTGGTGCGCCGGGGCGATCAGCCTGAGGACGGCACTGCCGTGGGAGAACTGGTCGGCATGGCCTGGATGCCGGCCGGCGAGGGCCGGCAAACAGGCGCGCTTCTCATCTTGGGGCGCAATGGGCTGCTGCTGGCCCACGATCCGACCTGGGAGCGGCTGGTGGGCACGATGCTGCCGGCCAGTGAGAGCTGGCAATACCCGGTGGATGTGTCCAGCTATATGGGCAGGTTTTACGTCCTCGATCCGGGTTTGGGTCAAATGCTGCGCTACCGCGCTGGCGGCGCGGGTTATGACTCACCGCCAGAGCCCTATTTTCCTGAGGGTGAGGTGGACCTGGTTGGAGCCATAGGCATGGCCATTGATGGTTTCGTCTATCTTTTATTTGAGGATGGTCGCGTGGAAAAGTACCTGAGCGGTGAGCCGGTACCGCTGACGCTGAACCTGGCCGATCAGCCCTTGCAACAGCCTTCGGCCATTTATGCCGCCCCGGACGCGGAAGCCCGATTCCTATACGTGGCCGATCCGTTCACCGGCCGTGTGCTGCGCTGTGACAAGGGGGGGCAGATGATCCAGCAGTTCATCCTCCAGGACGACGACGCGTTCGGCCAGGTGCAGGACATCTTTGTAGACGAGGTGGGCAGCCAACTCTATTTCCTCTCAGGCAACCGCCTCCTGGTGGCCAGCATTCCACCGCCTTAGGGTCGGTAAAGAGAAAAGCTCCCCCATTGATGTCATGGCGTGGAGCCCTTCGGTAGACTCGGCATAAACTCCGTGATCCTGTACTGGCCGCCCCTGTCCTGCCCTGGTCGTGTCCGACCAGGACACGGTCCGACAAGGACAGGGCCCTTGTCCTGCCCTGGTCGTGTCCGACCAGGACACGGTCCGACAAGGACAGGGTACAGGACAATCTCCTGGCTGAGCAAAGGTGGGGATTGCTTCGCCAAAGGCGCTCGCAATGACATCGTATTGGAAAGTTATTCTTTAACGAGCCCTTGGGCGCGGCGCGTCTTTGGAGACGGTTCGCGAACCACGGTTGCGTGAGAAAGGGAGGGAGCATGACCAACCAGATCGCAGAGTTCTTTCGCGAGGGGCGCCGCCGGCCTGCGCCGGGCTGGTTCATCGGTCTTTGCCGCATCCTCTTTGGCCTGTTATGGCTCTGTTGTGCGAGCTGGAAGGCGCCCCCTTCTTTTGGGCAGGGGACAGGCACAGGTCTGTGGTATTGGGTTCAGCAGGCGATCCAGTATCCGGCTCTGGGCTGGTATGGTCGCTTGCTGGACAGTGTCGTGGTGCCTAATTTTCCGTTTTTTGGCTGGGTGCTGTTTTTGCTTGAATTGTCCGTTGGCCTGTCATTGCTGGTGGGGTTTCTCGCTCGCCTCTCTTCGGCGCTTGGCCTGCTCATGTCGTTCAATGTGTTGATCGCGCTGGCGGCACACCCATCCTTCTCGTTCACGACCTACGCCATGATGCTCATGTTTCACCTGTTGTTCATCACCACCAGCGCTGGCCTCAATTGGGGAGTGGATCAGATCCTGCTCGAAAAGCTGGCCAACTCACCCCACCGCCAGACGGTCTGGGGCCAGCGACTGATGAAGATTCTATAGGGAGTTCAAAGGATCATACGATGCCAAGTGCAAAGGAAACAAGCGCGGCCCAGGGTGTGGTGGATGCGCTGAAAGCGGAAAACGTCGAGTTTGTCTTTGGCCTGGCCGGTTCGCACGTGCTGCCGATTTTCGACGCGCTGGCCGATGCGCCGCAGATCCGGCACGTCGTGGTCAAGCACGAGAACAACGCCGCCTTTATGGCCGGCATGTACGGTTACCTGACCGGCCGGCCGGGGGTGGCACTGGTCACGGCCGGGCCGGGAGCGACCAATTCTCTCTCCGGCGTGGCCCAGGCGTATGCTTCGTCCCTGCCGATGGTGCACATCTCTGGCGGGGTAGCATTGGGTTCCGGCAACGAGGCCTTTCACGGCGTAGACCGGGACGATTTTCTGCAAAAGATGTTCGTTGACGTCACCAAGTGGTCGGTGCGCGTCGAGCGGGCGGCAGACATTCCGGCTGTTTTTTCGCGCGCCTTTGCCCTGGCCGCCAGTGGGCGGCCGGGGCCGGTGCACGTGGATATCCCGGTGGACGTCGTCGAGGCCAGCGGCGTGGAGATGGAGCCTTACCGACCATCGCCGGTGGAAGAGCGCTCGCCGCCGGACTCGCTGATACACCAGGTGAGGCAAGCGCTGGCGGCGGCCCGGCGGCCGATCATCTGCGCCGGGCGGGGCGTGCTGGTTCAGCGCGCCGAGGCGGAGTTGGCTGCACTGGCCGAAGCCGTGTCCGCGCCTGTGCTCTCTTCCTCCTACGGCATAGGGGCCATGGCCGACGACCACCCGCTGGCGGCGGGTGTCGTCAGTGCCTGGTTGGGCAATTCGTTCGCCCTGCAATTGATCGCAGAAGCCGACTTTGTCCTGGCCGTCGGCCTGAGGTCGGACACGCGTCTGACCAAGATGCTCCTCAAAGACGCGCCCGCGAACACCGTCTTTGTGGCCCTGGACGAGCCGCACACCCTAAGTTTTATGGAGGGCGTGGCTTCCTGCGTCGCCTGCGACAGCCGCCTTTTCCTGACGCGCCTCCTGTCCCATGCCGGCGAGTACCAGCGCCCGCCTGACCCGGTCCCTCGGGCGCGCATTGCCCGGCATAAAGAAGCCTTTCGAAGGGGGTTGGCCGTGCACATGGCTCCCTTTGAGCGCGCGCAGCCACTACACTACGGACGGGTGCTGCAGGAGGTGGCGGCGCGTCTGGAGCAAGATGCGATCGTCGTTGCCGGCGTAGGCAACCACGCTGTCTGGGGGCGAACGATCCTGCCCGTGCGCGGCCGTGAGAGCTTTATCCAGGAGGGTCCCTGGGGCACGATGGGCGGCGAACTGCCGGGTGGCATCGCGGCCAAGCTGGTTTATCCCGGCCGGCAGGTGGTGGTCGTCACGGGCGATGGATCGTTGCTGATGGCCGTTTCTGACTTTGTGACGGCCGTGGAGGCGGGAGCCAACGTGCTGATCGTGGTGCTCAATGACAGCCGCTATGGCATGATCACCGCCTTGCAGCAGATGGAATTCCAGCGTCCCTTTGGCGACGAGATCGGCTGGATCGATTTCGCCCGCTTGGCCGAAAGCTTTGGCGCGGCCGGCGTCCGCGTCGGGTCGCCGGAGTCGTTGCCCGATGCCGTGGCCAAGGCCATAGTCCTGAGTGCCCAGTCGCCTGTCCTCCTCGACGCCGTTTGTGATTACCAATACCGCTGGCCTGACCGGGAAGCCATCCTGGCGCTGGGATTGGGACAAGGAGAATCGGAGACGTGAAATTCGCGCAACGATTAGAGGCGCAGAAGAGCATCCACTGGCTCACTGTGGGGCGATTGATCGAGGCCAAGGAGGCCGAGGGCGTCAAGGTCATCCGCCTGGCGTCGGGTGACCCTGACCTACCGACACCACCGGCAGTGGTGGAGGCGCTGCGCCAGGCAGCGCTCGACACGACCTACCACCGCTACCCCTTCAGCTTTCGCACGGCGTTGCGTGAAGCGATCGCGGCCTGGTACCGCCAGCGTTTTGGCGTGGAGTTGGATCCTGAGACCGAAGTCCACCCGCTAGCCGGGTCACAGGCGGGCATCGGCGACCTGGGCCTGGCGGTCATGGAGTCGGGTGCAGCCGCACTGGTGACGGACCCCGCCTATGGCAGCTATGCCCGTGCGACCGAGTTTGCCGGCGGCCAGGTGTATCGCCTGCCCTTGGGGGAAGAGAACGGATACTTGCCCGACCTGTCAGCTATTCCGACCGAGGTGTTGGCTCAAACGCGCCTGCTCTGGCTGAACTATCCCCACAACCCGACCGGCGCTGTCGCACCGCTCTATTTTTTCGAGGAGGTCGTTGCCTTTGCCCGCGAGCATCAGATCCTGGTTTGTCACGACAACGCCTACGCCGACGTGACCTACGATGGCTACGTCGCGCCCAGTTTCCTGGCGGTGGAGGGGGCCAAGGATGTGGCTGTCGAACTGAATACCTTGAGCAAGGCGTTCAACATGGCTGGCTGGCGGGTGGGCATGGCCGTGGGCAACGCGGCGGCAGTGGCGGCGCTGGCCCAGGTTGATTTCAACTCCAGCATGGGCCTCTTTGGCCCGGCGCAGGTGGCGGCGATCGAGGCGCTGAGGGGCGATCTGAGCTGGATGGCCGGGCGAAACCTGATCTATCAGGAGCGGCGGGACATTCTGGTGGAGGGCCTGCGGGCCATCGGCCTTGCGGCGCCGTACCCCAAGGCGACGCTCTACGTGTGGGCCAGGCTGCCCCCCAGTTACAGCGATTCGCTGGCCTTTTCCAGAATGGTGCTCGAGCAGACAGGCGTGTGGCTCACGTCGGGCGCCTTTTTCGGCCAGGCAGGCGAGGGGTACGTGCGGGCGACCGTCACCGTGCCGACGGATACACTGCGCGAGGCGATGGAGCGCTTGCAGCGCCTGAAGCTATAGCGACCGTGCGGGGCCGCTTGGCTTCGATACGCCCTGTCGTTGCGCTCCAGGGCACTCAGCCAGCGCTACCCCCTGCACGCATGCATCGATCGAAAGACCTCCGAGGTTTCCAAAACCTCGGAGGTCTGAGCGTTGGGACGATGGTTACAGGCCCTGGGCCAGCCTGCGGCTCAGGAACCAAGCCACCCCGCCTACGATGGCAGCCTCGATCAGGGTGAGCAGGCCGACCAGGAGCGAGGCGTCGAACCAGAACTGTGGTGGAAAGAGGCGGATGAGCGCGTCGGTGGCCGAGAACAGCCAGGTGTCCCCCTCGAAGAAGATCAGGTGAAAGCGGGTAAAGAACCAGTTAAAGTTGAGCCCCACCAGCAAGGTGAGTCCCAGAAAGATGGCCCAGGTCAAGACCGCGCCGCCGATCAGCCCGCGCCAGGCGGCGAGGCGAGATCCGCCACCCCGGTAGAACAAGCCTCCAACCAGGGCCAGCAAAACGAGCCCCAAAACGACCTGCAGGGGAAATGCCTTGCGCGTCAGCGCCTTGACGTCGGCCATGTGGCGCAACTCGCGCTGGTTATAGATCGGCCCTGACTCGTCGGCCAGGTCGCGCAGCGCCTTGATGCCGGCGTCGGTAAGCAAATAGTCCACCGAGGCGCGGGCAAAGGTCATCCGTTCCTCGGGGGTGAAACCGATCGGCTCTGGAAAGCTGGGCCGGCCGTATTCGTAGCGCAGGTAGGCCTCGCTCATCAACAGCCGCACGTTGGTCAGCACGAGAAGGATGGGCAAGGCAAGGGTGATGGCTAATTGGGCAATTCGACTCAGCATGTGTTACTCCTGAAGGAGTGGTTGGAAGGTTCAAAAGTTCGAAGGTTTGAAGGTTTGGACGCTGGCCAACTTGCCAACCTTCTAACTTTTAACCTTTGAACTTTCAAACCTGTGTGACTATTCTCCGAATAGAAAATATCTCAGCACCACCAGGTTGGTCAGGTACTCGACCGGCGCTTTGTCGTCGGTAAAGACGAGCTCGCCGGGGGCGAGGGCGTGCAGGTCAGCCAGGGCGCGACCGGCGGCGTCAACGAGCAGCGGGTGGGTCAAGCCCGGTAGATTGGCGGCCAGGTTGGTCGCTTCGGTGGGCTGGACGGTGGCAACGACGACGGCGTTAAAGGTATCGCGCACGTTTATGACGTGGACGCTGGGAAAGACCTGGCCCAGTGTGGCGACCATCGCCTCGGCCAGCCGCCAGTCAGTGTCGGTGTGGCCTACGTTGATCGCCACGACGCCCTCGCCGGTCAAGTGGTCGCGCACTTGGCGGAAGAACTCGACGGTGGTTAGGTGCCAGGGGATGTAGGGCAGGCGGTAGGCATCTATGCCCACCACGTCGTAGCGGCGGTCGGTATGGGCCAGGAAAACGCGCCCATCGGCGACGATGGCGTTGAGGTTGGGTTCGGTCATGTCAAAGTATTCGCGACCAACGCGGACGATCTGGGGGTCAATCTCCACCCCGTCAATGGGGATATCGCCAAAGACGGCCGTGTACTGCTTGCTGACCGTGCCCGCCGCCAGGCCGATGAGGCACAGGCTGTCCACCCGGTCGGGCGTGTAGGGGGGCGGGTTGAAGAACGGCGCGACGAGAAAAAAGTCCCACGTGCCGTAGGTGGCCAGGTTCTCAGGGTCGTAGACCGAGTGCACCCCCTGGCCCTCGTTGAGCAGGAGGTAGCGGCGGTCCCAATCCACGACCTGGATATAGTTGTAGGCCGACTCGGTTTCGTAGACCAGCCCCTCGGCGGCCTTGACGACGCCACCCGGCAGGAGGAGCGCCAGGGCGAGGAGCGCCAGCGGCAGGAACAGGTAAGCGGCCGCCAGGCGTGGCGCGGCGCGGAACAGTCCCCCCAGCGCCACCAGCAGCAGCGCCGCGGCAAAGATGAGCAAGGTCGCCCGCGTGCCAAAGGCCGGCACCAGAACCAGGGGAGGCAGGAACGTGCCCAGGATGCTGCCCAGCGTCGAGAGGGCATAGATCCCGCCGGCCACGTGGCCGGCCTGGCCGACGCCGCGCATGGCCAGCCGGATGGCAAAGGGTGACACGCAGCCGAGCAGCGTCACCGGCAGGGCCAACAGCGCCAGCACGCCGGCGAAGGAGCCAACCAGCACGTCCACCTGGGCAGCCGTCAACTGGCCGCTGATGCCGCTGAGGAGGGGACGGGCAGCAAAGGGCACCAGGCCGACGAGGAAGGCCGCCCAGGCGACGATCTGGTAGAGCGCCGCCGGGCGTGGGAAGCGGTCGGCCAGCCGCCCGCCCAGGTAATAGCCAGCGGTGAGGGTGACGAGGATGAGGCCGATAAGGTTGGCCCAGACGAGGTTCGAGTTGCCAAAGTAGGGGTCGAGCAGGCGGGAGGCAGAGAGTTCGACCGCCAGCGTGGTCATGCCGCTGGCAAAGACGGTTAGCAGAAGATAAGTGCGGCCTGGTTTCAAAGGGAAAGCCTTTCCCGACGACTAGATCCCGGTTCCGTTAATTGGTTTGTACCGGTAATTGTTTTTGAGCATTTTTTTGACGGCAAGAAAGGGGAGGCCGGCGCGTTGGTCTCCCCTTTCTGTGATGAATCCATTTTGACACAAAAGCTTTGTTTTGTCAAATGGTGTGACTGGTGGGCAGGTTGGCGGCGGGTCGGACGCAGAACTGTCTCGCAGCGGTGACAATCGTGAGCGTGATGCTCAGCAAGGCATATTGTCAAAGCCGCCTACCTGCCGTCTGGCGGGTGGGGTGTGACGGTGGGTAGGCCGCTTGGACATCTCGCTTAAGGTGGTTCATGGTCAGTGCTGGGTTGTTCGAGAGTGGTCAGCATGGCTTGCGTCGCGGCCAACCCGCCCTACGTTTGCAGGCGGGTGGGGTGTGACGGCGGGTAGGCCGCTT
>Ga0180437_10011419_pt1 | contig 10660 bp, 8 predicted proteins | sample SS_ome_4_FD_132410 | JGI IMG/M metagenome (GOLD analysis project Ga0180437, IMG submission 132410) | Hypersaline lake sediment archaeal communities from the Salton Sea, California, USA - SS_3_D_1 metaG | ecosystem: Environmental > Aquatic > Non-marine Saline and Alkaline > Hypersaline > Sediment... | reverse complement strand
GGTTATGCCGAAAGAATCGCTTTCAATCGAACTTTCTCGTGGAGGAGATGTGGTTGATGTCGCCTTTGATGGACAGCCCCCCACCCCTCTTTCTCGAGGAGAGAGTCTTGAAATTAGAAGAAGCTCTGATCATTTTAGGCTTCTCACTCTGCCAACGACAAACTACTTTTCAACTCTACGATCAAAATTAGGCTGGGCCGGCAGCTGGAGACAATAATCTCCTGAAAAAAAGCTTTCCGCCTTCTGTTTCTACGCCATCATACGCCTTTTCTAATTCCAAATTAAATCTTAAGCTAAATGAAATGGAGCGGACAACACCTTCTTCTAGGTCCGTTGCCTCAATAAGCTGCTCTCCATCCCATAGTAGAACGTGGTAGATGGTAGGGTTTCCCATGAAGATAAGATCTCCCGGCAAAAGTTTTTCAATTCTGTGCCCTACTCTATATTGATCACTTGCATTGCGCGGCAGTACCATCCCAGCCGTAAGAAAGGCCTGATACACAAGAGCCGAACAGTCTATTCCCCTCTCAACCTCTTTATCCATGCCAGCAAAACTCATCCCTCCCCATAAATATGGAGTTCCAAGGTAGCTCTTTGCCCGATCAATAAGATCCTGAACACTTCCCTCTGCTCCAGGAGAAATACAAGAACAATCAGAAGAAGGGCTCACATGGGCACTATATACCCATCCTCGATATGGAGCTAACCCCTCCCCTCTTTTTTGATACGGGACTTCGACCTCTATCCAACCATCTTTTTCTTGAATACCGTGGAGACAGGTTCCTTGAAGAAGCTGACTCTCTCTTCTTCTATCGTGACCATTTGTACAAAATGGCCGCCATGTAGGCTCTGAGCGTAGGTCCGTAACTTCTGCCTGAACGGTATAATAGGTTGTTTTTCTCATAATGAAGCTTGGGTTTTTAATGGAGCAAATGAGCGACGATGAATAGGAGAGGGACCATGGCGCTGAAGCTGTGCTCTATGATAGGCGGTTCCATACCCTTTATTTTTAGAAAAACCGTACTCTGGCCACATGCGATCATACTTTTTCATCAACTGATCTCGAGAATACTTAGCGATAATTGAAGCTGCGCTCACCGATTGACAAAACCGATCGGCTTTTGCCAAGCAAATAGAGGGAATTGGAAGGCACGGATCGATCGTACCATCGACAATGGCAACTTCTGCCTCTATTTTGCTTGCAGCCTCTCGCATTGCCCGAAGAGTTGCCTGTAGAATATTGATCTCATCGATTACTTCTGGCCCTATAATAGCTATCGAATACTCTACTCCTGGTGTTTCTATAAGACAGTGATAGAACTCCTCTATCTGAGCCTCTGATAGAAGTTTGCTGTCGATTAGTTTAAAGGATATGGATATAGGATGGGGCAATAGGCAGGCACAGGAAACCACAGGCCCAGCAAGGGGACCTCTTCCAGCCTCATCAATGCCAATACAACGAACATAACCCTTTTTTCTAAGGCCTTGCTCTAGCTTGAGGGGGTCATTTTTAAGCAACAAAAGGTCTTCTCGATCTTCTTCTTTGTCGAAGAGCTCGAGCTGCTTCACAAAGAATCCCTTAAGATTCTTGTGATTCTTTTATAGGCTTTATCTTTTTAGCCTTTTTATTGACGTAGCGCTCTTTAACCTTAGCCGATTTTCCGGAGGTTCCTCTTAAGTAATAGAGCTTGCTTCGGCGAACAGCACCATGTCGAACAACCTCAATACCAGCAACAAGGGGACTGTGAATGAAAACGACTCGCTCTACACCTTCACCATAGGCTACTCGATGCAAGGATATCGTCTCTGAAGAACCCGAGCCTTTTCGGGCTATACAGGTTCCTGTAAAACTTTGGATACGCTCCTTTTTTTCCTTTCCCTTTCCCTCAATAATGCGAAACTTCACTTGTAGCGTATCTCCAACGCGAAATTCGGGAATATCCTTTTTCAATTGCTCTTGCTCAATACCAGCTAATTCGGCGCTCTTTCCCATGAACTGCTCCTTTTACACTGAAATCTTTCGAATTCAGCCAATCAAATGTTAAAATTTATGCCGACGACTATAGCACAAAAGAGGAAAATTGGTCCAACGAGAAGTGCAGCAACCTTCTCTAAAAAACTACTTTTTCTTCACCGAACTCTTTATTGCCTTTTTCTTTGGTGCAACACTTTTTGGTTTAGCTGGCGCCTTTTTCTTTGGTGCGGTAACTTTTGGTTTAGCTGACGCTTTTTTCTTTGGTGCGGCAGCTTTTGGTTTAGCTGACACCTTTTGCTTTGCAGAAGATTTTGGTTCTGCTTTTTTCTTCGTTGAAGCCCTTGGTTTAGCTTCTGTCTTTTTCTTCGTCTTGGGTTTTGGTGTTATCGATGGAATCTCTTCAGGAACAAGAGCCTCTTCTTGCTCAACTTTTTCATCGACGGAACTTCCCGCAATAGCCTGCGCAAGAGAGCCTTGTTCTTTTTGCCAATTTGACGAGAGGGTTTTTAAGGCAGAGAGCTTTTGACTCAAATTCTGAAGATCGAGATTAGACTGAAGCTGCTGGCGTCGATGAGCCAACAGTTCTGCTTCTGAATCAAATTTTCCAGAAAAGGTAAAAATCATTGAGGAAGAGTGATAATCGGGAGCGAAGAGGAAGGGCTTTATCGACTTTAAAATCGACACATAAATATCAGACGAAAACTGGGGTTCTGTTTCGACCTTTACAACCTGCTTAGGTGGTCGCCCTCGCTTAGGACGAGGATTTAAAGCCTCGTTAGAGTAGTATGTGGCAGCCTTTGCTGTAAGTATTTTTCGAGCTTGAGCTATGTCTTTTCCCACCTTCGGGGTAAACATCGCCATCTTTACTTTTTCTACAATCGATTTTGTAAGCTCTACATCCTCTTCGAAAACAAAGTCAAATCCGTTATTTCGCAGCCACTCTATAATTCTAATCCGAAATCGTTCTTGGTAATATTGTTGCCACTTCTCTAATTCGGTATGTTGATCGTAGATAAATTCGAGAAAGTTCTCCCGGGCCTCTTTGGACTGAATGATATCGAGCAACTTTTCCTTAGTATCAATATCATAGACCTTTTCATTGGCAAAGGCTTCCATAAGCTTTTTGACTTCATAGAAGGTGAGCTTGGGAAGCTGTACATATCGCTCTTTGTGCTCGTTGAGTTCCCTCATAAGGGCATCGATTTCTTCTTGCGTCTTGTCAAGATCGACACAAATCAAAAACCCTTCGAGTTTATCCAAATAAAAATCACGCTCATCATCAGATTTTGCAAACGCCTCCATAACACGATGACAACGCAAAATTATCGGATTCTGAGGAACAAGTTTAGTAGCCATACTCTCTCTTTATCTATAAAAATGAAGACACCCCAAAAAAAGGAATGTCTTCATCATACTCTGAACTAAGTCGATGATGCAAATAGAAACCCTGCATCCACACCTTTTGCTAGTGTGACGTTGCCTGAAGAGAAGCTGTGCGCTCGGACCCAGAAAGAAGAAGCGCAACACCTGCGGCTCCAACTACTCCCATCAACGCCGCCGCAATTATCGCAAGGGAATAGCTTCCCTGAAAATCGTAGCACCAGCCCCCTGCCAGTGGCCCAACGCTTCCTGCAACAGCATATGCCAATAAGACCACAGGATAGAGGCGTCCTAGAGACGCGGTTCCATAGAGCCTTCCCAGATAGGCAACATATAAGACAAAACAGGCCCCAAAATTAAACCCTATTGAAAAAGACGCAGCATAAAAGCCTCCAGAAGAGACACCGATCACAAGCGGTAAAACAGAAGCTGAAAGCAACAAGAGAGAGAGAGGAATAGCTTTGTTTCCAATCCTATCATAAATCAATCCCCACACAATACGCCCGGACATGCTTCCAAAAGCAAAAAATGAGATTGAAAGCACAGCAGAAGCGGCGCTTAGACCAGAGGCAATACCAATAGGGGTGAGATTTCCAATAACCATGAGACCACCAAAGGTTCCCGAAAACATGCCGAGAAGAGGAAGCAAAAGTCGTGCTTTTTCTTGCTGACTTTCGGGCTTATTACTACCGTGAACAGCCTCTGGAAGATGTAAAACCGAAATACAAAGCAAGAGAATAGCTCCTATAGAAAAACCTACAGCACTAAAAACCTCTAGGACATCCCAACCTCTCGAAAGCAACGCATAGACCACTTTTGAAAGAATCATGGATCCACCACCATATCCGGCAACGACAATACCGGTAACAAGCCCAAGCTTGTGGGGATACCATTTGGTCGCCGTTGAAAGCGAGGTAACATACCCACATCCAACTCCCGCCCCTGAAAGAACGCCAACACCGATCAAAATGGGAAGAAAGGAGCCCTGAGAAAGATAGGCAATCTGGTACCCAGCACAAAAGATGAGGGCCCCAAACGTGGCAATTCGCCTTGGCCCAAACTTCTCTTGTAGGCGACCCGCTATGATCATAGACAGAACAAAAACAGCGGTTGTAACCCCAAAGATCGCACTTGTTTGAACCGAAGAGAGCTTATATGACGATTGCAGAGAAGGAATGTAGGCGCTCCAGGCATAGATACCCCCTAAACAGGTCTGCATAACGCATGCAGCAAAGACCACTAGAGGGCCTGTAACACTAAAAAACTTTCTAAAGCCTTTTTGTTGATCTACCATAATTTTTTCACTCTTTTTGTTAACAAAAAATTCAGAAGACTAATCTTATCACACTATATGATTGTTTACAAAAAAGTATTTAGAGGTTTTTTAAACACAAATAGCCTAACCCTCTAATAATAATGAGGTTATGCCAAAGAAAGAGCCTTCTCTCCCCCTTTTCGAACAGATCGTATAATCACACTCGCCACGATTAAGCAGACAACCGCAATCACCGTAGGCAAAACCAAGTGAATGCCTAGCAAAGGCCCTGCCAAACAGGGGCTTAACCCAAACCCAAGAGACTCTGCAGAAGACTGCAATCCCATGATCTTTCCTCGATTTTTTGGAGAAGAATGGTTCGAAAGAATGACCACTGAAAGAGGAAAAAGAAACGCTATAAAAATATTTTGAAGAGGGAGAAGAAGCCAATAGAATGCAGGCACAGAAACGAAAACCATCAGACCTACACAAAAGGCAGAGAGAAGGGCCGCTTTTTCGAAAAGAAGTTGTGCACAAAAGCGCTTGAGTAAACATCCGACAAGAAACGTACTGGCAAGGAAATACCATAGAGCTCCGTAAGAGAGGTAAAGCCCAATATCTGCGGAACTAAACCCAAACCATCGTATCCACAAAACGGGCATAAACTCAAACCACATCGACCAGCCAAAGCAAAGACAAAACGAGGAGAGCAAAAGAAGCACAACGGTTTTTTCTACTGAAAAGAGCTCTCGAAAGGATGGTGTCTCTGACTCTTTGTAACCGGCGTGTGTCTCAGGAAGAAAGAAAAGAACCAAAATACCACTTATGAGAGCAAGTACCGCGTTCATTAAGAAGGGCCGGGAATAGCTCAATGTTCCAAAAATCGTTTCACTCACCAAAAAACTAGCCAAAAGAGGTCCTATAGCAACCCCGGCTCCAAATGCAGAATGAACCCAGGCAAGTCTACGCCCTCGATCCTCCTCGCGACTAGCATCGACAATGTATGCATTGACAATAGCATAGCTTACCAGGCAAACGCCCAAGCAGCCTCGAGAGAGAATGAGACCAAAGAGGGAGTTGAGCTCTATGCTTAAGGCGACAAAAAGAGAAGAGAGCAGGCCCGCTCCCAAACAGAGCATAAGGGCGGGCCGTCTTCCACGTCGATCCGAAAATCTTCCTATCCATGGAGCCACTACCATCTGTACGAAGGGAGGTAAAGAGAGAAGAATGCCAAAAAGAAGCCCTCGTACCGTCTCCGATGTTGAATGATGCACAAGCGTTGCATCAGCACCAAACAGCATCGGGGAAAAGAGAGGATAGACCATTCCAAATGCAGTAGCATCTAAGAGAACAATACACAAAAGCACAAAAAGGGCGAGGCGAGACATAAGAAGCAAACCAAAAGAAAAAATCAGGAGACTAATTGTATCAAAACTCTTTCCAAAAAACTACTCGAGTTCTTCAAACTCTTCTCGAACAGTCACGAACCGATCTTTTTTTCGTACCAAGCGAGCTAAAAGGAAAGATAAGAGGATAAAAAGCCCCCCTAAAGCAATGGGAGCCATAAGGTGAAGGCCGATAAAAAGGCCAGAGGTCACTGGACCAAGGCCAAATCCAAGGCCTTCGGCAGCAGCATAAATTCCCATAATTTTTCCTTGGTGCTCTGCTGTAGTAGAGTTTGAAACAGCCATTGCAGTTACAGGAAAAAGCAGCCCCGCAATCATATTTTGCACGGCAATCTCACATAAGTATGCCGATGGAAAATCGACGACAAAGACCATCCAAATAAAGAGGCAGAGCAGGAGGGAAAGAACTTCAAACAGAATAAGAGGTCGTACTCGTTTGAGGAGAGGGCCCGCAACAAATGTAGAGGTGAGAACAAGCCAAAAAGAGCCAAACCCAAAGAGCATGCCAACTTCCGTTGGGTCAAGGTCATAACGAGACATCCACCAGACAGGGATCATTTCGATATAAAAGATCCACCCAAAGCAAAAAAGAAACGTTCCGACCAACAAAGAGGTCAGCCTGGTATCCGCATTTTTTAACTCTTTAAAAAGGGAGCTTTCCTCAGCACCTTCAGCCGCGGCCTTCCTTGTCTCTGGCAACCAAAAAATAGTAAACAGCACCGCTATGGCAAGCAGTGCACTCGAGATAACAAAGGGACGAACGAAGCTCTCCTCAGCAAAGAAAAAGTTTCCCGCCAATACCCCTCCTAAAAGGGGCCCTATAGCAAACCCACTTCCATAGGCTGAGTTTATCCATGCAAACCCCCTCCCCTTTTCCTCATCTGTAGAAATGTCGGAGATGGCCGCATTGGCAAGCCCAAAGGTAGCAAAGGGAATACCAATACAAATGCGAGAGACAAAAAGCCCTATAAGATTTTCGACATGCACAGCATATGCCGCAAAAAGGTAGGCGATAACACCAAACAAAAGGCACGAGAGAATCAGCGGCCTTCTTCCTATCCTATCGGAAAGAGATCCCAAAAAGGGAGAAACCAACATCTGTGTCATCGGGGCCGTTGAAATAAGAACCCCCAACCATATCCCTCTTACTGTATCAGAGGCATCAGGACCAAGAAGAGCGCATTCTGGATCAAAGAGCATTGAGGAAAAGAGAGGAAAGACAAGACCAAAACCAGTCGCATCCAAAAAGGCAATTAATACCAGAACAAATATGGCTCGTTTCATACTATTTATTAACTATCCCAAAAACACTCAGCCTAAAAATCTTTCTATACTAGGAAGCTTTCCCATAGCAATAAAGATATTTATTACACCACCTCTTTTTTAAAAAATTAAATAAAACATCCAACCGCCAAATTATTAGCACATTACAAACCAATCTCTCAAAACGCAAACTATTTTGTTGACTTTTTATCTTTATAAAAAGATAGAGGAAGATTTTGTCGCATATAGAAAAATAAAGACACCTATAAAAACATAACTAATTTAATCGAGTAATACAACATAAGGAGATATATACATGGCGGAACTCTCGACCGATTCTTTTTCCATTAGACAGTTTCCCTCTTATGATAGTATTCCAAGGCCCTCTAGGACGCCCCCTCCAGAGCTGCCTCCAAGACCGGCAACAGTAGAAAGAACAAGCAGAACCCTTTCTAGGCTCGGTCCCAGACGAATCAGCGACGGAGCCCTAGAAGCAAACGAGGGAACTTTATACAAAACGCTTAAAAGGAGGGCAATAACCCACTTAGACAATTTGCTCGCAACACTTCCTCCAGGATCTCCAGAAGAAGGAAGGGTAAGTGTGGCAAAAGGACATATCACAAAAAACCTATTAACAAGGCTTAAAATAGAGGGGATAACAAGAGAGCTCATCCAGGGAACCTACTATCTAGTAATAGAAAAAAAAGAGGGCCCCGACAGACTTCCCTATTCGGTCTATTATCGCCTCAATCAAAGAGTTCATGAGCTGGAGATTATAATAGAAAATATCAGCTTAGAAACAACCCGCATAGAGCGCCTTGAAGTTGACACAAATGGAGCCCGCATTTTGTATGCCATCAACGACGAGGACGTTCTGAAACAAGGAAAAAGGATCAGAAAATCCTTCAAAGAAAAACTGGACGCTCTTATCCAAACAATTCCATGTGGGACTCCAGAGGCACGAAGAATAAGTGAAGCAAAAACACAGATCGAAAGATGGATTCTCCTCCCATTAAAAGAGGGCACGCTAATAACCGAACTGCCCTGGACAAAAATAGAGCAATCCCCTGTCGATCATAACCGTCCCTTTTCCATCTGGTATCGACTAATCCCGCAAGAAGAGCGACTAGAAGTTGTAATAGCCAGCCTGGAGCAACTAGGCTCTGGATCAGCGAAAAGGGTTATAGAATGCCTTGAAATAACCGATTCGGCAAGGGTCTTTTCTCGAATCTCCTGCAACAACGACGATCTTAGACCATATTTCTCTATTCTTATGGATAAAGAGATCTCCGTGATATCTGAGCTTGCCAAAGCTGGAGTTCAGCACACACCTTCAAGCATAATCAGAAAAGAGGTCCGTGGAAAAGATGAGTATGTAATGGAAAGCGGCTCTTTTAGCCTACGCACCTACCTTGACATACTCGGTTGTGGGACAGATACATCCGTCACCAACTCATTTCCAAAAATCTATCCTCAAGTGGCGATTTACATGCTTGAGACGCTCTCAGAGATGCACACACGATGCGACAGGGCACACCTCGATTTTAAACCAGAAAATGTTCTTATCTCTCTCTATGAGGCGCAATGCGGACCAATGTGTCGTATCTGTGTAATAGACTTCAGCTCTTCGGAAAAGAGCAAAAAGTTAATGATATCACCCGAAACAACATCCGGATACATTGCGCCAGAAATTATCGATGAAATCGAAAAAAATAATGCATACAAAACAGACACAAAGGCAGATGTGTGGGCCTTTGGGGTTATTCTTTTCTATCTAAAGTGTGGATATAATCCATTTATAAACATACAAGGACGACTACGAGATCTATCCATTTGGAAGAACGCTTTTCTTAAAAAACTTCGAGAAATAAGAGACTTACTTCTTAGATCTCCCAACAACGAAGATCAATACATCGCCCGCCTTCTCGATCCAGACCCAATAGCAAGACCCCCTGCGGTAAAAGCGCTTAAAGAACTTGAAAAAATATATCGCAATAGGTTTTTAAGAATTAATCGGCAGTATATATGACTCTAAGGTGAGAAAAGGTGACAGATATAAAAGTAGAGGCTTCCTCTGTACATCACACACTACCATCTCAAACAGAGCGGTTGCACACGCCTCATCCTCCTTCAAGGATATGTTCTATTTTCGCAAAGTGCCTTCCCTTTAATTGCTGTATATCTTCTTGTGCTCTCCAAACAAGAGGCTTTTCTATACACATCTGTTCTCCCATTAAAACGCTCTGTAAAAAGATTTCTGCTGCCTTTTTCTGTTTTTTGGGTCTCTTCCGGGGGAAACGATCACTCCCACAAGAAACGCCCGAACAAAAGACAGAAGTCCCCTCACCACCAGCAGATCTTCCAGAACCTACCCCAACAAATACTCCCACACCATCGGCAGACCTTCCAGAACCCACCTCGATAGAAGAGACGCCCGAACAAGGTGTTGAAAACAGATCCCTTTGTCCAGATTATCTCGGGTGGGGAGAACCAATAGAGAGGACGGTTCTCCTTTCTGAAATTACTGGTGATAAGGATCCCTTAGGAATCGAAACTGCCGTGCCCGTCCCATCTAGGGATATTGCAGAAAGATCGCTTTACAAAACCTTAGAGATGCTGGACCAAAGACAACCCGGTTCCAAAACGAATGCACTTCAAGAAATATGCTCCAAGGCACTACGCTCTGTTCAGAGAAGAGCTCAAGACTGGGTCGATTCCCTTGGATTACGAAGAACATTTGAGTGCGGGACCCCAACAGAGGTTGCTTTTGTCGAACAACCAAACTGTTATAGACACAGCGTTGTATTTGAAAACGATCAAATGTTTGGTCTGCTGCGCCTTGGAGCCATGGTTCATAACAACGGTTTTACAAACCTTGAAGAGCTGTCAAATGTTGAGGTTTTCTCAAAACGTGTACGGGAGGATCTTGAATCTATCTCAGACACACTAAGAGGTCTCGAACAGCCCCCAGAAGCTCTTTTAGACAGCATCGATGAGCTCTCAGAGTCTATTCAAACAGATCTCGTAGAGCTTTCAGAATCCACAATACCAGACCTAAGACACCTTTTAGAAACTGTTATTGCCGAACTTCCTGAAGAAAATCAAACTGATCTCACCTCTCTACAAACAGATTTCGATGATCTGATACGGGCTGTGGAGATTCTTCTCAATACAGAACAAAAACTAACGGACATGCTCGAAAACAGGAAGAAGCCGCTCACCGAACTTCAGAAAAGAGGGGTTAGAGCGGCAATTGACGAAATCCTACACCCCAAAAGAGCCCTTATAGAGCGCCGCTTTCTCCTCGAACAACAGATGCTTTCTCTCATCTATCAGCAAACGCGAGACCACCTTCCCCAAAAGGGCATTTTTACATTGTGG
>Ga0180437_10011418_pt1 | contig 10660 bp, 16 predicted proteins | sample SS_ome_4_FD_132410 | JGI IMG/M metagenome (GOLD analysis project Ga0180437, IMG submission 132410) | Hypersaline lake sediment archaeal communities from the Salton Sea, California, USA - SS_3_D_1 metaG | ecosystem: Environmental > Aquatic > Non-marine Saline and Alkaline > Hypersaline >... | reverse complement strand
GGGGGGGGGGGGGGGGGGGGGGGGGGGGGGGGGGGGGGGGGGGGGGGGGGGGGGGGGGGGGGGGGGGGGGGGGGGGGGGGGGGGGGGGGGGGGGGGGGGGGGGGGGGGGGGGGGGTGGGGGGGTGTGGGGTTGTGGGGTGGTGGGGGTGTGGGAGAGGAGCCGAACTGGCCGACTGGTGGGATCAGACCCGCGAGGTTCAATTCGAAGTCAGGGCCAAACGTAGACGGCGTGTAACACTCGCCCCAGAAGTCTATGCAGGGGTTGAAGCTCAGGCCCGCGCGCGTGGTATTCTGCCTGAAGCACTGGTTAACCTGCGGTTGGTTGAACGGCTACAAGAGATGATGGTCAATCAGTGACTTGCTTGGATCAAGCGGTGATGTGCTGCCAGTCTCGTAATGACAATGCCGTCAATCCAGTTCGGGGCTATCAGTATCTACAGAGGCAGCCGAGTGAGGGCGAGCGCGTTCCACGGCAGCGTCGGTGTACGCGAACATTGGCTGGTTGACTTCCGCACCCATCCCTATTCCCTCTCCGGGGAAGGTACCTATGAAATGACTGGCCAATACGTCCCCGGCGAGGCGGTTGCGTCCGTAGTGCTGAGCGACCTTGCGCTGCCAGTGGATGGTCTGTTCGTGGGCTGAGATTGAAACCCGAAACCACGAGGTTGGCCTCACTCGGGACAGATAGCATCTCCTCCGTCTCTGCCCCAGTTTCTTTCAAGAGACGACAAAGCTCAGGGGCATCCCACGCGCATCAGGGCTTCTTCTTGATGCTGCCACAAACGGCGCGGCGCATCCGGGCGGGTGATGTGTAGCAGAAAATCGCGGGTGAGGGGATTCACGTCCGGGTACGTGCGGGACGCCCACCACTCGCGGAAATCCTGTTCGTAGGGTGCAAAGGAATGATACATGCTGGTGTCCTTTCGTTCACCACGACGCCGGTTTTGAAAACCTGCCGCGAGCGTCCGTCAGCGTGACCGGAAACTGGCTCTTGGCCAATACCCCTGACCGTATCTGCTTGGTGAACTTGACGCACGGCAACAGCGCGCGGCTGGGGTGCTTTTGCGGGTTGAGCATGCCGACCGGCTTTTTCAATTGACCGGTCACTACCTGGATCGGCGCCAGCAGATCCGAATCGTTGGAGACGATGACCGCAATCTCATAGTCGCCGTTGTAGCCATCTACCAGCAGATGGGTCGCCAGATTGACGTCGGAGCCTTTCTCTTCGGTCTTGATCACTTTGACGTACCCGCTCGCCGGCGGCGACAACGGCATCATCACGTCGTGCGTCAGAAAGCTGCCCAGAATGATGGTGAGATTGGGGATCGTGCGCAGCGCGCGCAGGTAGGTCTGCTGACGAGTGGGCTGACCGGGATCGTGGGGCCGGGGGCTGACCAACGCGGTAAAGTACTTGATCCGGTTGATCTGATCGCGCGGCAGCAACAAGCGGCACATGGCGGCGACGTTCAACCAGCGGTAGGGCGTGTTTTTGACTGCCCCATAGTATAGGTTAAAGCCATCAACGTAGACGTTTACCTTCATCACTAACACGGAAGCCGCCCAAAGGCGGCTTCGTACCCTTTCGCCGAAGCTACTCGGGGGGATATGCTCTTATTATACTCGGTAAAACGCAGATTGTCAACAATTTCGTTTACCTGACTTCGATCTCCTGTACCACTGTCCGCTCGCCGCCCTGGTCGTCCTGCACGGAGCAAGCGACGGTGTGCGTACTTGCTTTGGGAAAAGGGTACTCCCACTGGGCTGCGAAATCAGGCAGTGGCGTAAGATGGCATCGCCTGGTATATTACCGGCCGGTAGGTAGGTTCCGGAATTGGTTTGCCCTCGGCGCGGGCTGCCTCAAGCCAGGCTTCTTTGGCAATCACAACTTGCCTGAGCGCCTCCTCGGGTGTGTCGCCGAATGCAGAGCAGGCTTCCAGGTCGGGAATGTCCGCGATGTACCCACCATCCTCTTCACTGCAAAAGATATTGATGTGATAGTCTCTCATGATTCGTTTCCCTCGTCTCTCAATGCGAGATTGTACCGCTCCACCAGACGCAGGAACTGACGAATCTGGTACGGCTTGACCTTTCCACCTACATTTTGGAGGTTGACCAATTCCCGCACTTGTGACGGAGCAAGCGGCGGTGTACGTACCTGCTTGGGGAAAAGTGTACTCTGACGAGCACCGCCCGTTTGGTCTTTTTGTCGCGGAGGAAAGTGTAGCCCTGTGTAGAGATGAACTTGCCGGCCTGGTGGTCAAAACTCCCAACGCCGGCAAGTGCTCATTCGACGGGTGATCTAGCGTGTGCACTTGCTTCCCCCACTCCACCGCTTCTTGTGCTAACAACTCCGTCTTGCTGCCGGGCTGGGCGTGGGCGATGAGCACGGCATCCGCCAGGGCTGCCACAAAGCGATTGCGGGTCAGCGCTGTGTCCGCTGTCATGCGCCGCACCTTTTCTCCAAAGGGCGATATGAGCAGCAGCCGCCCCGCCGCCATCGGTTCTTTGTACTCCGGTTTCAAGCGCATCCTGTCCAGGCCCCGCGCCGGACAGACGATGACCGCCCCCGGCCCGCGCAACAGCACTGCCAGGCACTCCTGCTCCACCGGCGAGTGGAAGCCACTGATGACCGTGACGCCGCCCGTGCGCCAACCCTGCGCCAGATCGTGCACCTGCAAGATGATACTGGCTGGTGCTTTGGTGGAGCAGAACAGAGCCAACAGCGGCCCCTGCCGCTCCGTCCAAAGGGTCGGGTTGCCCCACAGCGCCACCTGGCCCAGGGTGGGGTCTGCCAGGCGTTGGAGGGCATAGGTTGGGTAGGAGGTGGCTTCACTCTCGCGCAGGATCGTCCTTGGTGCGCGCACTTGCTACTCCTCCTCGCCCTCTTCCTTCAGTAGTTGGTCGCCCATGCGATACTTGATATCGTAGTTGATGATAAAGTCGAGTTCAGTATTGGTCAAGCCATCGCACTGTTCCCTAGTCCCAATCATACACTGGACTTGCCTCACAAAAGACCCACCGCTCTGATTTAGGGGCAGGATAGACAAACGGCCCTTGCGACAGCAGCCCTTCGTGGCTCAAGCCGCCCAATTGGTCGATCATGGTCACAATCTTGGGAATACAGTAGCTATCCAGTTCCTCACGCACATGGCTTCCACTGAAACGCAGCACCTCCCAGCCACCCAATTGCAATGCATTATCGCGTTTGTAATCTCTGACCACTCGTTTAGGCTTTGTATGATGGAGGCCATCGGTTTCAACGGCGATACGTCCTTGCTCACAAAACATCGCGAAATCCAAAAAGTAGATTGCCCTACCGATTTTGACGCGCCACTGTCGCTCGGCCGCGATATGCAAGTTCTTGAGTTTCTTCCATAAGCGATCCTCCAGGGGGCTATCGTCAAACAAATCATTGATTTCTTCAGCGAGTGTAAACTTTTCCCAGGTGGTTGAAACAAAAACGATGCGCCGCCAGCGAGCGCTGATAATGGGCTGCGGCAATGTTTCCAGGCGCTCCAAGAAGACCTGGTAGTATCGACGATTGGATTTGGCGTTGGGTGTTTCGTCGGGGAAAAGGTCCCGGCGACCAACCCGACGAATTTCGCGCACGCGACCATAATAATGGATGGCAAAGGCTTGTTCGTCAAAGACCTTGGTTTGATAGAAGGCAAGCACATCGGGCGGCCAGCGTCTGGGGGCAGTGTCCACCGGTATGCGATACCAGCCTCGGCTTTGTAAAATGCCAAAGTCGGTGGGGCTGTTCATAATAGCGACAAGGACTTTATTCATCCCTTTCATTCCTAAACAACGCATCCCCCATGCGGTACTTGATGTCGTAGTTGATGATGAAGTCCAACTCCTCATCGGCGAAACCGTAGTGTATTGCCAGCACGCGATCGATTTCATCGATGATGGGTTTTGCTTCGCGTGGTCTGAATTGCTCCAGTTCTTTGGCTCCGTTCATGGCAGGCTCTTTCGGTATATGCAATGGTCTCTTCTTCTTTCCACCATAACCCACGCTTTCACGAGCCCTGTCTTCATCTCTGGATCTGAGTAGAATTGACTGATCCAACTATCATACAGCCGACCACCCACCGGCATCGCTTCCGGGTTAGGGGGTCGGCTGTGGGTCGTTCACAAGATTGGCTCTCTTCTTATTCTTCAGAGAGAGCGGTTGTATCTTCCATATTATACCACAAGTCAGGGAGGGGAGGCAAAAGAGAATCGATTTGACGGTGGATAGCTGGTGGGCAATGACGACGGCGGCAATGGTGAATTTCCGGTCACGACACGATCAGCGTCGCCTCCAGTGCACCAATGCGCACATCGATGCTGCCGTGGATGGTGGCCCACCCCCATCATACCTAACAGCGGTCCCTGCACAAACAAGCGCCCCTTCGATACCCGTCGGCGTCGCTCAGGTCGGTAGCAAAGACCCTGCACCAAAAAGCGCACGTTTACCGTGCGCTACCAGGTCAGCATCACCTCATCTACCACGCCGACGATCACCGCCCGTACGGCACCAGGGTCGAGTCCGAGGATCTGCCGCGCGCCGTTTCCCTCGTCTATCACGAGCACCGTGTCCCCGGGACCAGCTTGCGCCACGTCCACCGCGATGTCATAGTAGCCGGCGGTCTCTTGTCCCTGCAGGTTGAGCTGATCGACCAACAGTAGTTTGTGCCCCTCCAGATGCGAAATCTTGATGGTAGCGACCACCGTGCCGATGACTTTGCCGATGTACATCGTCAGTCATCCTCCGAGCGAATGTGCCACACAGCGGTAGGCTGCTGGCGGCGCGCCCCGCGCTCGACCTCGACTTCGTCTACGATGCCCGTGATCGCCAGATCGACCGGTACAAAGACTTCCGGCAGCGCCTGTGCTGCTTCACGGCTGCCCACGACAAAGACCAATTCGCCGGGACCGGCCTGTGCTGTGGCGTCGGCGGCGATGGTGGGCTGGCCCTGCGGGTTCAGGTCCCTGTCTAGCAGTTGCACGACGAGAAACTTGATCCCTTCGAGCCCCTCGTATTTGCGGGTGGCGACTACCGTGCCAATAACGCGCGCGAATTTCATAGCCGATCCATCACCCGATGGCGAAAGCGTGTGGCATCGGCGACGTTGTCCCACATCTCGGGGTGGAGTTGCGGGATGACGACTTGCCGCACCAGCAAGTCGGGCCGTTCCAGCATGCCTACGCCGATCTCGACCGCTGCTTCCACGTCGGCGACCAGGCCAGAGAAGAGGACGATGCCTTTGCCGCCCAGTCCATCGGCCAGCCGCACCTCGACCAACCGCACCTCGGCTCCCTTGATGCCCGCGTCGGCGGCGTGGATGGCAGCGGCAACCGTGGTCGTTTCGATCACGCCCAGGGCGTCCGTGACCTGCGGCACCCGCCCGCCACCGATGGACGCTACCACTTCTGGGTGCACCTGCGGCAGGTAGACAAAGTCCACGGCGGCCGCGCCGCCTACCTCGCGTCCGGCGGCCAACGATTCTTCCACGTCAGCCACCTGTCCCCCGATCAGTACCAAGTACTTGCCGGGCTGCACGGTGCCTGCTTTGATGGCGTCAATCGGGGCACGCTTGACCATCGCATCGGCGGCCTGGATGCCGGCGGCGATGCTGCTAAACTCTAGCAGGGCCAGGGCTGGTTCAATCATGGAAAATGACCCGTGACAAATGATAAACTAGACAATTCTGAAGGAATCTTTCAGCACACAACGGCGGATGCGGCTAAAGCTGATCGGGTTGGTAAGCCCTTCGCCGGTGGGGCTGGCGATGGTAAACGAGCAAAAGCCCTCGCCGCCGTAGCCGACGCCAGCAAACGAAGGGGCGTTCTTGACAAAGATGCTACAATCCATCTCGCGGGCCATGCGACTCAGGTGGTCCAGGTTTTTGGAGTGCATCACTGCCGTGTGCCGGAAACCATGCTCGGACGCCTTTGCAAGGTCAATGCCCTCGCCGGCGTCGCGCACCCGGACCAATGGAATGATGGACATCATCTGCTCCGACAGCACCAACGGGTGATCGCGCTCCACCTCCACCAGCACCAGGCGGACCTCGTCGCCCACGTCAATGCCGATCTCTTTGAGCAGCACGTTGGCGTTCTGGCCGATGAAGGCTTTGTTCATCTCGCCGTGCTGCCCGGCCGGCGGAACTTTTGTAAAGATGGATTTCATCAGCCGGTTGAGCTGCCAAGAGTTGATCTCGTAGGCCCCGTGATGGCACATGACGCGCTTCAGATCATCGGCGATGGTGGCAACGGCGAGAATTTCTTTCTCGTCAATGCAGATGATGTTGTTGTCGAAAGAAGCACCGCGCACGATGTCACGTCCTGCCTGTTCCAGGTCGGCCGTCTCGTCCACCACAACCGGCGGGTTGCCTGGGCCGGCGCAGACGGCCCGCTTTCCGCTCTGCATCGCCGCATGCACTACCCCGGCGCCGCCGGTGACGGCCAATAGTTGCACGTCGGGATGGCGCATCATCTGCTGGGCCGTCTCGATGGTGGGCTCGGCCACGGCACAGACCAGGTTGGGCGGCCCACCCGCCTCGACGATGCCCTCGTTGATCAACTGCACCGCGTGGTTGGAACAAGCCCGCGCGCCGGGGTGCGCGTTAAAGACGACGGCGTTGCCCGCGGCTACCATCGCGAGAGTGTTGCAGATGACCGTGGATGTGGGGTTGGTGCTGGGGATGATCGAGCCAATGACGCCGTAGGGTGCATACTCGACCAGCGTCAGGCCGTCATCACCACTCCACGCAGCCGGGGTCAGGATCTCGGTCCCGGGTGCTTTGTTGGCATTGAGCAGGTTCTTTTGGATCTTGTCTTCGTAGCGACCCATCCCCGTCTCTTGCCAGGCCTCGTGAGCCAGGAGTTGCGCGTTCTCCCGCATCGCGCGCCGGATGTGGGCGATCATCTGCTCGCGCACCGACAACGGCAGGTCGCCCAGTTGCAGGTAGGCGCGACCCGCAGCCGCCACGGCGCTGTCCACGTCGGGAAAGAGATTGTCACCGTGGCGCAATGCCGGTGCGGGAGGAGGAGGGTGCGTGGCGTCCAGCGGCTCCGGCGGCGGGCCGTGGCGCACACGCTCCCCCTGGCGCAACTCTGCCATCACCTCTTGAACAATCGCCTCAATGCGGGCATCGTCAATCATCAGCCGGCCTCAGCCTTCTGGTACTTTACGACGCCGTCTACCTCCAGCGTATCCACGATGGCCATAATGACGGCGTCGCAGGGACGTCTGTCGGTCAACTTGGTCTGGCGCGCAGAACTGCCGGTGGCGTAGAGAACCACCTCGCCCATCCCTGCGCCGACAGCGTCCGCTGCCACGCGATAGCCCCCGGTCTCCTGGCCCTCGATGTCAAGCTGTTTGAGCACCAGGAACTTGAGCCCCTCCAGAGTTGACTCTTTGCGCGTGGCGACCAGCGTGCCCACTACTTTTCCCAGTAACATGAGGAACTCCGTTTCAATGACGAATGACGCAGGACGAGTGACGGGCCCGGTCGGTCGTCCATCGCCGTTTGTCGTTCGTCTTCCCCTGGCGGTTCACGATAATCGGTTACTCACTCTCGACGGGTGGGCGGCCCAGGGGGAGTGTGCGGTCCACGTTTGCGTGCGGGCGCGGGATGACGTGGATGGCAACCAGTTCACCTACTCTCTCAGCGCCACGCGCACCGGCTTCGACAGCTGCCTTGACGGCCGCCACGTCGCCGCGCACGACGGCGGTCACATAGCCGCCGCCGGTCTTTTCGTAGCTCACCAGCTCGACCTTGGCCGCCTTGACCATGGCGTCGGCTGCCTCGACCATGGCGGGAAAGCTTTTGGTCTCAATCATGCCCAATGCTTCAGTCATTGTGTCCTCCTGATGAAAGGGGTTCGCGATTAGGCCTATCAGTTATCGGCTCAAGTCACGTTGTCATACTAATCACGGCGCTGGGTCTCGATCTCGCGCCCGCTGACACCTTCAATAGCGGCCACGGCTGCGCCGTAGCCGGCCATGATATCGCGCTCTTCACCGCCCAGGTAGACGCGCCCAAAGCTGCCAAAAGCGAGCACCTCCAGAATGTTGATGTGGGCGGCCTTTTCAGCCTCGTTAGCCGCCAGCGCGGCATAGCCCGCTGGTTCTACCTCCAGCACGTATAGGGTCTGTCCCGCGAGCAACATGTGACCGTGGCGCATGCGGTTGATGAGCTGCACCTGGTGGGCGTCTACGTGGCGGATGATCTGGCTGGAGACAACCCTGGGTTTGATGCGATCCGATTCCTGCAAGTCCAGCGCCTCCAGGATCGCTGCACCGGCCGCCCGAACCTCAGCCTGCTCCTGGTGATGTACTTCTAGCAGACCAAACAATCGCTCAACGATTTGCATGGCCGGGCGGACCCGGGTAGATTTGAGCGCAATGTCGGTGATGCGATTGATCTCAATACCCGGTGAGATTTCCACCCACAGTGACGTGTCGTGGGGTAGTGGCAGGAACCCCCGCGCCACTGTGCCCAGGAACCCCGCATGCTGCGGCTGCAAACTGTCCAAGAAACAAAAAGTGCGTAACACGACTGACATGCGCGATCTCCTTTATGACTCTATTGTCCTGCTCCCTGTATGATCTTAACACTGGCACTGGCGCCGATCCTCGTGGCCCCTGCGGCGATCATTCTCTGCGCGTCCTCGTAGGTACGGATACCACCCGCTGCCTTGACACCCATCGTGGGACCAACGACGCGGCGCATCAGAGCGACGTCCTCAACTGCGGCGCCACCAGGCCCAAATCCGGTGGACGTTTTGACAAAGTCGGCACCGGCTACCTTGGCAAGCTGGCAGGCGACTACTTTTTCCTCGTCGGTCAATAACGCTGCTTCGATGATCACCTTGAGGATAGCGTTGCCTGCGTGGCAGACACGGGCGATGGACGCAATGTCGCGCTCCACCAACTCATAGTCCCGAGATTTAAGCGCGCCGACGTTGATTACCATGTCCACCTCGGTGGCCCCGTCACGAATGGCCTGCTGAGCCTCAAAGACTTTGGTCTCGGTGGAGGTGGCACCCAGGGGAAAACCGACGACGGTGCAGACAGGAACGCCGCTGTCCTTCAGGAGTTGCGCGCACAGTTTTACGTTGGCCGGATTGATGCACACCGAAGCAAAGTCATACTTGCGCGCCTCGTAGCAGAGTTGCGCGACCTGGTCCTGTGTGGCGTCTGGCTTGAGCAACGTGTGATCGATCAGGTGGGCGAGGCTCCCGTCGGTTGGCATGATGCCCAAGGTGCTGGCGATGCGGTCGGCGCCAGCATTGACGACCGGCTGTACTCGCTCTACATAGTTGTGCGCCGAGATGGGGTCTGCGGCAGCAGCACCCGTCGCTGCGCCAGTCTCTTCCTGCATCAAGAGCAACACCTGCCGGGTGATCTGCTCAATGATGCGCTCCAGCGTTGCTTCATCCAGCCCTTTCATTCCTCATCCCCTGGCGCTGCGTTCAAGAAACGCCGCTCAATGTCCATAATCTTGTTTACCCGCCGTGCGTGTCGTCCTCCGCCGTGGGCTGTCTCGAGCCAGGCCTTGACAATCTGTCGCGCCAGGTTGGGGCCAATCAGTCCAGCACCCAGTGTCAACACGTTGGCGTCGTTGTGCTCGCGGCTGTTGATCGCAGTCGCCTGATCGTAGCACATGGCGGCGCGCACGCCAGGCACCTTGTTGGCCGCCATGCAGGAGCCGATGCCCGCGCCGTCAAGAACGACGCCCCGCCAGGCACGGCCCTGGGCCACCAGTCGCGCCACTGCAAAAGCAAAGTCCGGATAGTCCACCGAAGCTGTACTGTCGGTTCCGCAGTCCACGACGGCATAGCCCAGCTCATGCAGGTAGTTTTTTAGCATTTCCTTCAACTCGTATCCGCCGTGGTCGGTCCCGATGGCGACGGTCTTGTGACCTGTCGGGGGAGGATCGGTGCGTGGTGCGTCAATCAGCGAGGGGCCTGCCTTTTCCAGGGTCACGTGTCGCTCCAAGGCAATCTGCCGAGCCAGAGGGGTAACGATCGCCCCCTGGGGAACAGAGAGTTGCCCGCCAATGGGCGCATCCCGGACATCTGTCTCTGTCACTAAGGGTCGGGGTGAGCTGTGTGGTATGCCCAGCGTGCGGTAGACCACACGCCGCACCAATTGACGAATTTCTTCCTCGCCCAACACTGTGGCTCTCTCCATCACCATTATTCAAGTAATAAGGCCTGAATTATAGCACAACCAGTTGCGGAGTACAAACTCATTGGCAAACCGATCCTGTGTCGACAGCGAAATCTCTTCTCTCCAAAAAAACGACCTGTCAGCCAATTTCCAAGCTGATAGGTCTTTTGCGCCAGTGCCCCCGGCGGAATTCGAATCCGCGTCGCAGCCTTGAAAGGGCTGTGTCCTGGTCCTCTAGACGACGGGGGCAAGCGTGGCGTATTTTAGCAGAAAGCAGAAGAATCGTCAAATCATCCTGACCCGAAAACGACAATCAGACGAGGTCAGGGGCCTCTCGGTTTCCAACGCTGTGGGCCGGACTACTCAGCACTTGTCCAGAAATAACACCGCATTTTTGAGTGCGTTTTACGCCTGATTTCAGACTCAAAGTGCGAAGTTAATAATGGACAAGTACTCAGGTTACCTTTGTCACACTCACCGCTGAAGACATCG
>Ga0180437_10011416_pt1 | contig 10660 bp, 22 predicted proteins | sample SS_ome_4_FD_132410 | JGI IMG/M metagenome (GOLD analysis project Ga0180437, IMG submission 132410) | Hypersaline lake sediment archaeal communities from the Salton Sea, California, USA - SS_3_D_1 metaG | ecosystem: Environmental > Aquatic > Non-marine Saline and Alkaline > Hypersaline >... | reverse complement strand
CCCCTCTTGTTCCAAGCGGTCTACCTGCGGCCCTAAGAGTACGGCCTTTTCCGCCTGCCGCTCCATAATCTCGGTAGCGGTCATCTCCCGTTCTGCGCGGGCGAGAATCAGGAAGAACTCCACCCTGTACTTGTCCTCGATAATCCTCTGTATCTTTTCTTCTCGGTCGATAGCTATCGGGAAATTCAACTGCTGTGGTATCTGTGAGATTTGGTCTTCGCCCGTCCCGAAATAGTTTTTCCCGTCAGGACCGAGATGGACGTTACCCCTCATTCGCTTGGGTATGTTCATAGGCGGAGCGACCGCTTTATGTGCGCCTGTCAAGAGTAGTTTGCTCATCTGGTTTAATTTCTGAATATCAACCAGAGCGTCAGCGGCGGGAGAGTAGCCGTAAATCTCATCGGAGTTCTTTCTTAATCTCCATACAGTGTAGGGATTAAGGTCGTATCCACCCTGCCTTAGAACGTCTTTATCAACCCCTTGAGCCGCTTGTTCGTTGCCTATCATCTGAACGTAAACAGAGCGCCACGGCTTATTGACAGATAAAAGAGAACCGAACATCCTGTCAGTATTAGGGAATACCGCATGTATAAATTCGTGGCGTTTTTCGGGATGTTCCTTGGAGTCGTCTTTTATTTTCTGGTTCAGATTACTATTTACCCCAAACATATCCACGGCCTGTTTCGCTGTAAGAAAGAACTTTCTGAACACCGTGTCTACTTTACCGTACCTGTCCTCGGCTATAAAAACTTCACGCGGATGAATCGGGGTCATTACCGACACGCCTCGGCCAATATCTTCCTCGGTATAAAGAGTAGCCGTTCCGGTAGAACCCGCATCCCTGAACCATTCACTTAGAATAGCATAGAAATTAGAACGCAGAAACTCGCCGTACATTGCCTCATCGTATTCCTGAAGATACCTTTGAACCTCGTCTATCTTGTTAAGATAAGGTATGCCCATCACGCCCTTGAACCACCTGAGAGACTGAGATACCATGTGCCCCTGCATACCATCCACCCAGACACTCAGCGCACTTGAAGGTTCACCAGTGTAAGCATGTTTACCTCTCTTTGCGCCCTTGTTATCGTATCTCTGGGAATCTTTTATCAACTCCCTTCTCGGATTGACATATCTGGCAATCAGTTCGTCACGGTCGTCATAGTCGCGTTTAACACCCTCAAGATGCTTCATTCTCAGTTTGATTTTCTCGCCTAATGTTTTCTCAGACATTGACATGTTCCGCCTTTATTATCTCTGGCGTACAAACTATATACGCATTATATTCTGAAATATCTTCACGTGGCTGTGGCATCGGCTTACTTTTACCACACACAGGACACACCATACGATCACCATAATCAAGCATAAACCAATGGTCGCCATTGTTACAGTTTTCTCTACCTTGCCTAACCCATTCGTTGACTTTTTTCACGATGTAGTCCTTCCTAACAGCGTAGCGGTCTGGCCGAGAGGCTGGCCTTGAGTCAGGATAGTGCCCCTCCGACCTGCGGCGACTATACGCTGCCTGCGCCTATCCCTGTCCCTCTGTTTAACATCTTCATCTATCTGTCTTACGGTCGGTGTCGGTGCGGCAGGAGGCGGGGGTTTGGCAACCTTCGGTTTGGAACTGCCGAAAAACCTTCTGAACGGATGTGTCGGGTCAACCTGAAACTCTCTTTCTATAATTCGCATTTTAATATCACCGCCATTTCTTCAAAGCCATATCTTTTTAGCGCCCTCATCTCTTTACGGGTAGTCTCGCCTCTCATGTGTGTCATGCCTCGCTCTTTAGCCCACACCTTTGCTATAGCGAGACCTTTTTTACTTGATTCCAGACTTGTGCCGGACTTGTGCCATATCTGGTTAATCCACAGATAGTTCTTGAACTTCCAGCCGATAAGATACCCGTCAATCTCCCCGTCGTTCTCGGAAACCAAACACAGGAAATTTTCAGGGTCGTGATTCCTCCAGTATTCTATTTCATCACTCTCCCCCTCTAATCCCAAATGAGCAATGTCTATGTCAGGACGATTGGTTATCATCTAAAATTGCCGCGTAAGTGCCATCTTCGTTTAGGTAGCGAGCAGGCTTGTGGGGACAAACAATTATAATCTTGTCTCCATGCGATTTCAAATGCACTCCCCCACAATTACAATCCACAGGGGCAACAAAAGTAGTGCCACTACGTTTAAGGCCACATTGTTTCATTTTTTCACTCCTATAAATTGTGTACTAACGGGTCAAAGTCTTCCTCTTGCTCTTTGACGTAACCAGGTGCGCCCATACCCTGCCAGTGCTCCAAGTCCTGCAAGGCGATATAAAGATAATGGAGCGCGTTGCGGTAATGGTCTTGCTGGTCGCCCAGCTTTATATAGACATATATCCTGTCGCCGGTAGGCAGTTCCTCTATCGCCTTACCACAATTACATAACTGTCGGGCAAATTCCTTGACCTCATCGCAGTTTCGGGGAATTACAACCTCTTTGTTCTTTACCCAACTGTGGGTCTTGTCGAATATCTGAATCTTATTGATTGTGTAAATACCGGCCTTGTCATCGGCTTTCAAGAAAGGGTTCCTCGCCTTCGGTGAGGTCGGATACTGCGCGCCGAAAACACGGTAAGGTTCCTGCTCCTGGAACTTGGTAAATGACTCCTCGTATGGCCGAATATCCACCACCGCGCTCTGGACATTATACTTCTTGGCAATGTCATGTACGGCATCAAAGCCTTTGACCCTGCACATATAAATAATCTTGGCTCGTTTGTCGTCTATCTTCTCCCCGACAAGAACCGTGTGATACGCCTTGCCAATATCAACACCCATAGCCGTCTGGCGGATAGAAATACTCGTCCTCATCGGGTCGCTGCCGCAACAGGCAAGAACATCACTTTCCGTCAGACGCTCCTCGGCCTTCATATACGGCAGACCCAAGATGGAATTGTAGAAAGTACCCATCTGGCTCTCGTCAGCCTGAGCTTCGTCCCAACGACTGACTACCATCTTGATCTCGCATTTCGGTGAAATCAAATGAGGAATATGATAGCCGGAAATCTCCCTGTCAGGATACTTGGGAACCATCTCCTGATCGGTGGTCTTAACAGGTTTTCCACATTTTATACAGGCGAAATAAGGGTGATATGCTTCGTGCGTGGAATCTCTTTTGTACTTAATACAGTTGGGAAACTCATCTACCAAACAGGTGTACCCACCGCAAGCCTCACATTTGCTCATAGAGTTCTTCTGGTCAGATAACCCGAAAATCTTGGAAATACCGAAATCCGGCAAGGTGGGAGAGCCTAAATCACGCTCACGCTTGAAGTCAGAGTCCAAAAGCCTGTCCTTGGTCATCTGAACAATGTCGTCATCGAACATACACCGTTCATCGCGGATAATCTCGTCAGCAGGAGTAGACCTCGCGGCCATAGTATCCTTTTTCCTGCCCTTTAAGTTCTTAGTGGCGGTAGCACCCTTCAGGGTAAGAAACGCCTTGTTCACCTTCTTGACGAATACACTGTCAGTGGCCTTGAGATGTTTTCGGATACAGGCATTGTCCTTAATCAAAGGGCCGAAACGGGTCTTACTGAAATCCTCGACAGAATCACGCGATGGAAAATAGTAAATTACCCCTTTAGGGTAAATGCCCTGAATTAACTTATGAATGGCACTTAACATCATGGCCGTAGTGATACGAGCCTGCGTGCCCTTCATCACGGCGATATGACGAGACTCGTCACGCATTATATCGCCCATATACCGACAGCCTTCAAGCGAGAAAATGGTATTGCCCATCAAGCGTATCTTATTGCCGACAGCCCATTCGGGAGCGTCAACCATCATCAGCTTCTGTAAGTCAATATCCATAAGGCTCCCATTCAGTTACCCATTCAAGGTTGTCAGGCTCTATATAAATTGTTACTCCTCTGTTGCAACCAAAGACATTGTTCGCCGCTCCCCAACCTTGTTCTCAAATACACCATCGGTTTCCGGCGAACAGCCACAAGTCCAAACGTCCATCCCACACGAACAACCACACAAATTCCAATTCACATAGGGGGTATTGGAAAATACTACCATTTCATCTCCACAATATAATGCCGCACCACCATCTTTGTAGACCTTCCTGTGCCTTGTTTTCTTCTTAGCAGGCAACTTATGGAACGCCTTACATTTGTCTTTAAGAGATAAAATCCCAACAAACGGCGTAGCACACAAACCTTTTAAAAAACTTCGCCTATTCATTTTCCGTACCAACCAGTCGGGATGTCGCACGATTCAAACCCAATGTCAATACACGCAAATCAGCCCAAATCGTACCGTCAGGACGCTCCTCTAAAAACGGATTACTAATAGGCTCCGTCATGTCTACTACGTCCGTGTTCGGATTCATCTCAGGTTGACAACCGCCAACGAAAAACAATATCGTAAAAAATAACAACAAGACAAATAATATGTAAATTGTTAACTTCATTTCTTACTCCTAAACAGTCCCACTAAAAATCTTTATCGCCACACAAACCCCAAGTACCACCGATGTTACAATGTTACTTGCAGCAATACACCCCAATATAACTTTAATATCTTCTAAATCCTTGCTCATTTTCTACTCCTAATAATTCTTGCCCCAAAATATCTTCTGGTTCTTCATGCGAAAATCCGGCCTGCCATTTACTATCTGCATACGCATATCAAAATATCGCTTATAACCACAGCCACTGCATAAATAACGACTAACCCCGTCAGGTAAACCCGTAACGATAACCTCACAACCACACTCATTACATAAACAAATTATTCGGATGTCACGCATTCCAACGGCTCGCCAACTATCTCACCCTCAAAAAATATAAAATAATCCACCCCATCACGACTAAATACCCACTCGCCATTCTCAGGAAAATGCCTGTCCATTCTTTCTCTCCTAAAATAGATTCAAAACGTCCTGTATTGCAAAAAACGGGTTGTACACAGGTGGCTAAGATTCCATCTCTCGCAAACCCTGAACTATGTGTAAGGCCAAAGTCATATAGTCCTTAACCTGTTCAACAGTAGGGTCCTTAAAACTGTCATTACCAATAGACTGCAATGTATCGCAACCACTACAACTGCCGTAACCCACTATCACATACCAAAACTTATCCTCCCACTCGTTGCTGATAACATAAACATAATCACCCTGATAACTACCAAATTCCAACTCGTTGATGTGTTTGTTAGACAAATCCGGCAGAACACTAACCACAGCACGAACCACCTCTAAATAGCCCTCTGGGTGACTCTCAGAAAACTGCGCCTCCAATTTGTCCTTAGATGACATAAAGACATCTATAAATTTCTGTATCATTTCTTTCTCCTGATTATAGACCAATAAAACCCTTTATCCTAAAAAGTGGGTTGCACTTAGATGGGGTATATATACAAACATGCACCCACGCCCGAACCCCTCCCCCGCCCCCTCTTTCCTGCAATTTCCTATCTTTTTTATGCACACTCTTTGTACTTCCATACCGGCACGTAGTACCCTTGGTCTTTGAGCTGTTCAAGAGTCAAAGTCTTTAGTCTGTGCATGAGTTCTGTATACTCTGCGCTGCCGGCCCAGGTGTCCGCCTCATACCTATTGATTAATTGGTACAATGCGTGCGCTGGCAGGTCTTTTAGCCGTGCGCGTGCGCTTTCCTCTTGTTTTGCCGTGCGCCTTGACAGCTTGGCCCTGCAAGCTCCGCTACAAGTCTTGCCAGTACATTCTTTATTACATATTACACAATTCATTCTTAACTCCCTTGCTTACTTAACTTTATGCTCTTTTGCCGCTCCTTCTCTGCCTTGAACCTTGCAAACTCTTTATACCATTCACGCTCCTGATCGGTCAATTCAGGTAATTTGTCTCCTGCGCCCGTGTCTATCCTCTGTGAGTGCAATGAAGATATGGCATCTAATTCCCGAATAATCGACGTTCGGGCTTGTATAGCCTGTATATTGCCTTGTTCAGCTTGTTTGTCAAGATATTTAAAATCAGTTGTGAGTTTGTCGATAGCAATTTTGCGATTATGTTCTATTTTCCTATCAACATCGGCTAAAAGCTTATTTTTTGCCTCTTTTATTTTACCATTATTTACCAGCTTATGGCCTATTTGTCCTAAAGTATTACTGTTTCCTTTATACCCTGCGCGCCTTGCAGATTCTAAGCTGTTGCCCTTGCAATCGCTATCGGGACTATACATATGTTTTACAAATAGTTCTTGTTTTAGTGTCAATGGTCTCATAAATTGAGTAGTTTTTGAGAATATTTATTTATTTTAAAGATTTTACTTGACTTGACCGATATTTGTGTTATACTTAATATAGTAAGGTTTAATTAATCGAGGTTTTTAGTTAAAGGGGTTTAATTATGGAATTAATGACACACTCAGAAAATAGAAGAGTTTACGAGGTACACCGAGACGATTTTATCGGTATACTTCATGTCGCGCGATTTACAAGAGTCGGCGATAGTGTTCATGTTGAAGTTTACGACCAAGATGATGAGGTATTAGCTGATAACTGGTACGGCATAGATTTTATTGCTGCTTTGGCAACTATGATTTAGCCTAAAATCTTCCAGCCTTGCCCGATGCTATACAGCTTGATCTACTTCAGTGTTTAACAAGGCTTTGTTAGTTCTTTTAAAAGTTTATGGGGTTTAATCAGAAAGCAGAGGTTTATTATGGACGCATATGTATATCAAGCTGATTTGTTTTGTGAAGATTGTATAGAAAAAATAAAAAAATCACTTAATCCTGTAGGTATTATCAACTTAGACGATGAGTATTCTTACGATTCGGACGAATACCCAAAGGGGCCTTATACTGATGGTGGCGGTGAAGCCGATTATCCTCATCATTGCGCCGATTGTGGCGTTTTTCTTGAGAATCCATTAACCAGTGACGGCCAAGAGTATGTCAAAGAGTGTTATCAGGAAAAACCAGAATCAGAAGTAATTAAAGAATGGATAGAATTTTATTGTTATTTAACCGATTAAACCCTATTACCCGATCTGTTATACATCTTGATATAGTCACCAAAAGGTGCAATTCCTTTTGTCGGGTTTGTATTAAATTAAAATGTTGTTTTTATTATGAAAGAGAGGTTTAAAAATGTTAAGTTTAGACGAAAAAAGGAACATTTCTAACACTGTCGGTGAATTTTTGGGGTTTTTGCGCTGTAATGAATATTATATTTGTCGATATTCAGCGAGGCCCGGCAGTAAACACTTATACTTAGACCACTTAGCAACGGACGAAAGCTATATCGAGGACTTTATTAAACAAATAGAGCAGCATCACGACGGAAAAACACAAAAGCCCGATAACACCGATTATGATTTTGAAAACGAATATAATCCCGCCTAAAATCTTCACTGGATAGCTCTTAATTGAGTTATCCTGTAAGGGTTTTTAAAACTATTTATTGTTTAGTATAGAAGGGAGCGTGTAAAATAATTGCAATAGAAACAAAATATTTAGGGCCTACCAATTTTAAGGGCCCAAGAATCAAGGCCTTTACTGTTAATGGCCACAAAAAGACAGTGTCTTATGATTATGGGGCTCATAATGCCCATGATACGGCAGCTATTGCCCTGTGTAAGCAGGAAGGCTGGACAGACCGTAAACTCTTAAGGGCTGGCACTAAAAACGGCTATGTTTACGTTTTTGATAACTCTGAACAAATAGAAATAAATTAGCCCTCTCTTCTTGGCCCGTCGCTAAGATAGGGCGGGCCTTTTAATCTTGAAAGGAGTAAGTAATGGAATATTTTTACGGAACCAATCATTTTGTAGATTTTGAAAGCGCGGTTAAGTATTATGCTGATTACCATTACCCAAACACACACCATGCGGTGTCTTCTATGATTCAGGAAGGCCGGATTTGTTTAGGCAAACCAATTCCCCTAGATAATGAAAGGGTTGTTTTGATTGACAATGGGACTCGGTACGCTATCCAAAAAAATTAAACCTTTTAACTTATAAAAGAGCGTGAAAGGATAAGAAAATGAGTAATTATATTAGAAAAACAGTTGACGAGTGGCGTGTTTATGGGTTTTACCCGCCTTATGGGTGGGAAGAAGTAACTTGTGAGGAAACCTTCAGAGAAGGAAAACAACGCCTCAAAGAATACCGAGAAAACGAACCACAAACACGATTTAAGCTGAGATGCAAAAGAATACCGATGGTAAAAGTCTAACCGAATGAAAAGAACAAGAGAACAAAAGCGAATACAAGCTCTTAAAAAACAGCTTAAAATTGTCAAAGGCTATTTCAGCACAGACAGATATGGCGTGAAGTGGTTAGATGCAGCCGAAGATATTACAAAAATACTCCAGCGAACAAGATATAGAGAAGATGTCAAGAAATATCCTTGGCTAAAAGACTTTATGGCTTAGTTTTTAACTTATAAAAGAGCGTTTTTCTTGAATTTGGCCGTTTTCCTATTTAGGAAATATGACTATTTTAGGAAAATGGAGCGTTTTTTGTACTTTTCACCGACTTGAGCAAAACAATCAGGCGGAACCTCTCCAGACCTTTTCAACCTCCGCGCCAGCTTGCGGGCTTCTTTGTATATCTTTTCAATTTGCGCAGAGTATTTACTCACTGTTTTTGGGAATTTCGTTAAAAGCCCTCTCGGTCATCCTTTTTGTTATTGCAACGAATTTGACCTCACCTGCATCTACTTTTTCTTTTAACCACCCAAAAAACAGATACGGCAAAGGCGAAATTTTGTTAAAAATACGATTTTCTCGGATATAATACAGTGTGTTTGTTTCTATGTCTGCATATTCTATGTATTCTACAAGCTCCATTCTTTCCTCTTTTATATTTAAGACCTTTGCAAGTCATTATTTGCAGGCTGTCCAGTTAATCGTCATCAACCAGACAACCCTACTCAGCAATAGAGTATTTCGGACATTTCCTAATTGTTAGTCTCTCCTAACTTTCTTAATAACCTGAGTTTTTGGGCATATTACCCCATTTATGTCAGGCGCAATGTTTTTATATCGTAAGCCCTATATGTTCGTACAGGTAGACAATCAAGCGCACAAAAAAATGCCCATCGCGCTCCGACACGGACTGTCTACACCCCAAATGCTTACCGTCCGCCCTCAGTATGTCGGTCTTTGTCATTATCGCCTTATACTCCATTGCTTTGCATAATTAAAATGAATCTACTGGCCTCATGGTGAGTATTGTCAAAATTGGGCGCGCGCCCTTAAAATTTGACGGCATCTCGACACTCGGCATTGCACCAAGCCGATGAACCGCCCGGTATGTTTTAATCCAACATTCTAAATCCATAGCCTAACCTCTGTCCATAAGGGGGAGTTTGACTCCAGATTGTAGTATCTCGGCCATTTGCGTAAATACTGTCCCTCCTGGCGTTGTTTTTCCTGTCTTGCTTGCGCTGCTCCCTGATCTCTTTTAATCGCTCCTCTGTGGGTATAATTCCCCCTCTTTGCTTCATAGCAAATGCACCACATTTGCGACAAGTTTCGTCTTCGTGATATTCTAAGGTATGCCATCCGCATTTGGCGCATCTGTAAAACAACAGCAGCTCGCCCGGCTCTAAGTTCTGCGGCGGTATGTCCATTTCTGCATCCCTGCGTAATTAGTATGAAAATTGTATCTCTATTATACCATAGAATTTTCAAATTGCAAGGAAAAAATTCTGAAAAAGGTCAACTTTTTTCCTTACTGAACCTAACTCTTTGTCTGCAAGGCATTTACAGGCAATATTTTTTTTAGAAATTCCAAATTTTTGTCCATTATACCACAAAATAAAAATAAATTCAAGAAAAGTTCTAAAAAAACCGATAAATAATTTGACTTTGCGAAAATCTATTGTATACTATATAAGGATTAAATAAATCGTAGCTAAATAAATCGAAAGGAAAGAAAAATGAGTAAAAAAATGAATTTAGAAGACACTTGGAAAAACTGTCTTGCTATGTGGAGGTGGATTGCCGAGCAGAGAAGAAAAAGAGACAAAAGGGGCGTTTTCAAACTAAAAGAGGTGTGGCTTGAAGAAAATGGCTTTAAAAGAATATACGAAAACTGCTTTTTCTGTAATTACGCCCTGTTTAATTGTCCTGCTTGTCCTGGGAAACAAGTGAGCAAGCGTTTTGATTGCCAAAGAAAAACTTATCACTTTGAGTACCGCCCCATCGCTTTTTACAACAAACTGGTAGCCTTGAACAAGAAAAGAAAGAAAAAGAGCTAACCAAGCTGGGAGCAGGTTTTTCCTCACCTTACTCGATTTCCCTGCTCCTGGCCTTTGTTAACCTTGGTTGATAAGTTTACATTGGTTAACTGAAAGGAGAACGAAATGAAACAGATTACAAAACAAGCGTTGTGTGTAAATTGTGATTTTCATAAACATATAATTAAAAACTCTTCAGCCCCGAATGTTTGGTATAACCATTTCTGCTCGGCAAACCCCAGAAAATGCGCCATAAACCCTGTGACGGGCGAGGCGTGCTTTATGGGCGTTAATGATTTCGGGCAAAAGTATTACACAAAAGACGCCTTTAAATATTGCCGAGATATAAACAAAGATGGGGAATGTTTGGATTTTAAAGGAGAAAAATAATGGATATGCAAGAAAAACTACAAAAATACTACCAATCTGT
>Ga0180437_10011415_pt1 | contig 10662 bp, 8 predicted proteins | sample SS_ome_4_FD_132410 | JGI IMG/M metagenome (GOLD analysis project Ga0180437, IMG submission 132410) | Hypersaline lake sediment archaeal communities from the Salton Sea, California, USA - SS_3_D_1 metaG | ecosystem: Environmental > Aquatic > Non-marine Saline and Alkaline > Hypersaline > Sediment... | reverse complement strand
GGGCAAGAATCCCGCGATGCAGATCGAGCGGATCCGGACGTTCTACGACCCGCTCCTCCCGAAGATCTACGACAACCCGTACGTCCGGACGCGCGACCTGATCAGCCTCGAGCAGATCGCGTCCGGATACGAATCGAGACGGCAGTTCCTCGTCGACCTGCAGCTCGATCCGCCGACGTCGACGGCCGATCTGGCCGGCGTGCCGACCAAGGACGAAGACTGGCTGGTCCTGTCGACGATCCACTCCGCCAAGGGCTGCGAGTGGGACGCGGTCTACCTCGTTCATGCCGCCGACGGGTTCCTTCCCTCCGACCTCGCGACCGGATCGAAGGAAGAGATCGAGGAAGAGCGGCGGCTGACCTACGTCGCGCTGACGCGCGCGAAGGACTTCCTGTACGTGACGTGGCCACTGCGGTACTACCACAAGTGGTACGCGCTCTCCGATCGGCATACGTACGCCCAGCTCTGCCGCTTCTTCACCGCTGACGTCCTCCGAACCGTCGACCAGGTCAACGTGGCCGGCGACACAACGAACGGAAGACCCGGCGAATCTGAGTCCCCGTTCGACGCCGAACTCGACATCGCCGAGCGGGTCCGGCAGATGTGGGAGTCGTACGACTGATCGGACCTACCCGACCAGCTTCGCTGCGAGTTCCGCCGCCTGTCGCTTCACCTCGTCGGTGAGCTTGTCGGGCGTCGAGCAACCGGGAATGATCCACGGCTCGATCAGATCGTACCGCTCGTACTTCGCGTACTGCACGAACTGGTCGCGCGCCCACTCCGCATTGCCCTCGATCGGCCCCATACACGTCATCAGGAGCGTCGCCTGCTTCCCGTCGACGAACGACTTGTAGTCCGGTCCCCCGTAGTCCTTGACTAGGCAGAACGTCCGATCGAGGAACGGCTTCAGCTGCCCCGAGAGGCTCCACATGTAGAGGGGCGAAGCGTACACAACCGCATCCGCGCCGACCATCGCCTGGAAGATCGCCTGCGCGCCGTCCTGAGCAACGCAGCCAGGCTCGTCCGTCGACTCCGCACACGCGAAGCACGATTGACATCCTTTGATCTCGAGTTCGTTGGTGTTGAATCGCTCGACCGAGTGCCCGCCATGACGAAGCGCGTTCTCCACCCAGCCGAGGACGGTCGCCGTGTTCCCCTGTAAGCGCGGTCCGCCGAAGATCGTCACGATGTTCATACGATTCCCTCCTTGGCGAGGAGTATAGGCTCTCCTCTGTTCTGCGAACAATCCATCGATTGGACGGAGGTGGTTCAGTCAACCGACGATTGCGCGTTCCGGTCGATCGTAAGATCCGTAATGAACATGTGTCCCGGGGCGTGGGTGATCATCAGCGGGACGCGGCTGTGCTTCGCCGCCGCCTGGGCGGTGACGCCGCAGGCCCAGAAGACGGGGACCTCGCCGTCGAGAACGGGAACGGCATCGCCGTATTCCGGGCGCTGAAGATCAGAGATCCCCAGCGCCTTGGGAGAACCGACGTGAATGGGTTCTCCATGGAACGGGGATTCCGAGTGCATCAACTCGGCATCGTAAGGCGAACCGAATGCCAGTGGTTCGCACAAGCTGACTCGCGCTTCGCGAGTCAGGCCGACGACACGCTCGACGTCGTCTCGTCGAATCGGGCGCATCGAGACGACCAGCGGACTGGAGAAGGCCCCGGCAGGCGTTGTGGCTTGATTGGTGACGTACATCGGCACGTTGCATCCCAGCTCGACATGACGGACGGAAATTCCGTTTGCCTGCAAGACCGCATCGAACGTGAAGCTGCACCCGATGAGAAACGCGACGAAGTCGGCGTGCCAGAGCGTCATGATGTCGGTCACCTCTTCGTCCAACCGGCCGTCGCGGTAGACGCGGTAGCGCGGCAGATCGAGGCGCAGGTCGGCCTCCGGGGCAACCCGCATCGGCGTCGGAGAACCCGGGTCGGTGACATCGAGGAGCGGAAGCGCCCGCGGATTGACCCGACAGAACCGTTCGAAGTCGGACGTGAGATCGCCCGGAACGACGACGAGGTTCGCCTGAACGTACCCCGGGGCGAGGCCGGCCGTCGGCCCCGTCCACTCGCCGGCGCGGATCAACGCTCGCACATCACGTACACTCGGGATCTCTCGTTTCGCGTCCATTGGCGCTCATTCTATCCGTCGGACCCGAGCGCTGCTCTCACCAACACGCTCGACGAGTGCGTTGCAAGCGCGTACAGAGCCCAGGGGGACCTGGGCTTGTCCGTACACGAAGGAAGCTCGACGCCCGTTGCGCGCCTCCTTCGTGTCGTCTTGAGGCAGCGGAAGTCCGTGCTAGTGCGATGACAGGGAGAACTGCGCACGAAGCCAAGGGAAGGCTAGGCTTCGTACGTACACGAACGGAGCCAGTCCGTCCTTGGACTCCGTTCGTGCGGTGGAACGCGTGGCAAACCTTAGCTAATGCGCCGTAAGGAGAACGGCGTACGAAGCCTACGGAAGGCTGGGCTTCGTACGTGCACGAACGGAGCCAATCCGTCCTTGGACTCCGTTCGTGTGGGTGGATTGCGGCGCAGGCTCCACCTAATGCGATGTCAAGAGCACCAAGATCAGCCCTCGTGTATCGGACATCGGCTCAAGCGCCTTGCCGACGAGGGCGCACGGACAGGCTTCAGGTCCTGCCCAGCGCATCGCATGACCCGGAGCCGATGAAGTCACGAGGAGGTCTCCGGGCCGGATTAGGCCACCCTCGTCGGTCACCTTGACCGGAACGATTCCTGTGAGGGCAAGGAGGGCCTGGCCGCCGTGATCTCCTGAAGCGCCGAGCACGACGCCGGGTTGTGTCGAGACGACCCCGGCGATGAGTGAGGAGTTGGCCGCTGAGGAGAGCCGATAGCTGCCCGGCGTGGTCGGATCGAGTTCGAGCACGTCGCCCGGCTTGACCGGCTCCGAGACCGTGACCCACTCCGCCACGTCGGCTTCGGGGCTTTCAAACAACGTTGCGGTGAACGTCCCGTCGGCACGCACGTCTCCAGCGGTGCCCACCCGGAAGGTAGATGACGTCGAAGCAGGGTCTTCATTCAGCCACACACGATTGCCATCAGCGTTTGCAATGAACGCGTCGAGATCCCCGTCTCCGTCGAGATCGCCCACTGCAATGCCGTAGCTGACGGCGTTTCCGTACGACTCGCCGCTCTGGGTGAACGTCCCGTCACCGTCGTTCAGCCACACACGATTGACGCCAGAGTTCGCAATGAACGCGTCGAGATCCCCGTCTCCGTCGAGATCGCCGTGTGCCACATCCAAGCTATCGGAGCTCCCGTACGATTCGGCACTCTCGGTAAACGTCCCGTCGCCGTCGTTCAACCACACACGGTTCGCTTCGACAGCGGTGGGGGGCAGAGCCGTCGTGTTGGCGACGAACGCGTCGAGATCGCCGTCGCCATCGAGGTCACCAAGCGAGACTCGTACGCTGAATTGCTCTTCGTACGGCTCGCCGTTCGGAGTGAACGTCCCGTCACCGTCGTTCAGCCACGCTCGATTGGCGAAGACGTTGGCAACGAACGCGTCGAGGTCGCCGTCGCCGTCGAGATCGCCGAGGGAGACATCCCAGCTCCACTGAACACCGTATGATTCGACGCTCTGCGTGAACGTCCCATCGCCGTCGTTGAGCCATACGCTGTTGGCGCCGTAGTCGGCTTCGGCGATGAACGCGTCGAGATCGCCGTCCCCATCGAGGTCGCCGAGCGACAGTCCTTGGCTGGCGGAGATTCCGTACGATTCGACGCTCTGCGTGAACGTTCCGTCGCCGTCGTTCAGCCACACACGGTTCGGCTCGCTACTCCCGCCACCGGAGCCGTTGGCGACGAACGCGTCGAGGTCGCCGTCCCCATCGAGATCGCCCAGGGAGACGTCGCGGCTGTCGAACGTCCCGTAGGATTCGGCGCTCTGCGTGAACGTCCCGTCGCCGTCGTTCAGCCACACGCGATTCGGCTCGCCAGCCCCTCCCGCGCCGGAGTTGGCCACAAACGCATCGAGGTCACCGTCACCGTCCAGGTCGCCGAGCGAGGCGCGGCGGCTGAACGAAGTTCCGTACGATCCAACGCTCTCGGTGAACCAACCGTACCCGCCGCCGACCGCCGTGCGGAATCGCCAGACGTACGGCGTTGCGGGGCAACCGCTTGGCGTACAAACCCCGCTGGTGACCGTCGTCTCGATCAGCTCGCCGGGGTGCAAGTCGGTCGCCGGATCGAAAACGACACTCCCGATCGAGTATCTACCAAGAGCCACCCCGGAGAAGCCGGCGTGGATTATGTACGTCGAGGCATTGACCGTCGCCGGGGCGATGTACTCATCGAGTGTCGCGGTGACGTCCGTCGAACAAGCGGCGGCGCGGGCGTTGGCTGGCGGTGATGTTGAGATGACGTGAACGGGCTCGCCGTCGTCCTGGTTGGTGACCGCGACGTCCGCGACGTCATCCGAGCCGAGTGCGTCGTACGCTGCGTCGGCGCTTGTCGGGTTGCCGGTGATGATCAAGTAGTCCACATCGCCGTCCAAGATCGCGTCCTCGGCGCCGGTCACGGTGATCGTCACCGCGGCCGTGCTGTCCGCGGGAAGGACGACGTCAGCAGGGACCGTGCCCTCGGTGGTGTCGGAGCTGAAGAGGGGAACCTTGACCGTATCCTCCGGCGGCGTGTGGGCAGTAACGTCGAACGTCGCGGTGCCGCCGGCCTCGGTGGTGACCAAGCCGGACGTAGGGACGACCGTGATCGCCGGCTTCGCGAACACGTACGCCGAGCCTTGAGCGATATCGTCGTGTCCCGCCCCGACGACGACCGTGTCGACCGTGTCGCCGTCGATCGCCACGGAGTAGCCGAAGTGGTCGTACACCGCGCCGTCGGAGGCGGTCAGCTTGGCCGTCTGCGTCATGTTCGCCCAGCCGCTTCCGGGCTTCACGAACACGTACGCCGAGCCTTGAGCGATATTCGCGTCGATATCGTCGCCGTACGCCCCGACGACGACCGTGTCGCCGTCGATCGCCACGGACCAGCCGAATCGGTCGTACATCGCGCGGTCGGAGGCGGTCAGCCTGGCCGTCTCGGTCATGTCATCCCAGCCGCCGCCCTTCTCGAACACGTACGCCAAGCCTCTCTCGCTATCGTCGCCGTACGCCCCGACGACGACCGTGTCGCCGTCGATCGCCACGGAGCAGCCGAACTCGTCGCTCGCTTCGCCGCCGGAGGCGGTCAGCTTGGCATCATACGTGCTGGTTGTCGCCCAGCCGCCGCCCTTCTCGAACAAGTACGCCGAGCCGTTGTCATCGTCCTCGCGCGCCCCGACGACGACCGTGTCCCCGCTGATCGCCACGGAGCAGCCGAAGCGGTCGTACGTCGCGCGGTCGGAGGCAGTCAGCTTGGCCGTCTCGGCGGTCGTGTCCGTCCAGCCGCCGCCCGGTTCGACGAACACGTACGCCGAGCCCTTCGCGCCATCGTCGCCGTACGCCCCGACGACCACCGTGTCGCCGTCGATCGCCACCGAGATGCCAAACCGGTCCTCCGTCGCGCCGTCGGAGGCGGTCAGCCTGGCCGTCTCGGTGCCCGTCGCCCAGCCGCTGCCCGGCTTCACGAACACGTACGCCGAGCCTTGAGAGCCTTTCGCGTCGATATCATGGCCATCCGCTCCGACGACGATCGTGTCGCCGTCGATCGCCACGCAGCCGCCGAAGTAGTCGAGCGCCGCGCCGTCGGAGGCTGTCAGCCTGGCGTCATAACCGCTAGTCGTCGCCCAGCCGCTGCCCGGCTTCACGAACACGTACGCCGAGCCTTGAGCGTTGCTCGCGTCGATATCATCGTGATACGCCCCGACGACGACCGTGTCGCCGTCGATCGCCACGCAGCCGCCGAAGTAGTCCCACTCCGCGCCGTCGGAGGCGGTCAGCTTGGCCATCTGGACCCATGGGTCGATCGTCAGCGGATACGTCGCCTCGGCTTCGTTGACGCAGATGACCAGTGAATCACCACGGCTCTCCAACCAGGCTGGCAGCGGCTCACCCCGGGCATCCACCGCGAGCAGGCCGGTATAGGACAGCACCACCGTGCCGTTCGGATCGCACCAGGCCAGCCCCCGGCCGTCGGGATCGATCCGTGCGGTCAACCCGTCGGGCGTCGCGAGCCGCAACGCCAACGGCGTGCCATCACGCTGCCCCGGTGCGACCGCGACGGTGAACCCCTGCTGCAGCCCGAACGGACCGTTCACGTACCACTCGGTCACCCCGCCGTGATCCACCTCGACCCGGTTGCCGCTGGAAACGGGATCGCTGCGTTCCACGGATTCGCTCGCGTCGCCGACCCCCCACGAGACCAACCCCATCTGCCACACCAGCGAATCCGCCTGCAGCGTCGCGCCCTCGTGACTGAACACCAGACGAAGGCTCTGTGCTGGGTTCTCCAGCACCACGCCAGCCGCTGTGTCCAGGGCGTAATATCGGGAGTCGTCGCGGCCGATCGCCGTAGACACCGCGTACTGCGCCTCGATCGGGAGGCTTGTTCCAACCGCTTCGGCAGCGGTGCTCGGCCGCGACCCTGCCGACGCCACAACGATCGCGGCCACGATGCACGCCGACGGCAGCGTCGCCGAGAGCCGGCGCGCCACAGCGCACGGTCCGCCATCCAGGAGCCTCCTACTCATCACGTCTCTCCTTCCTGCAACAGCCTCTTCTCCTCCGATCTGCCGCCGTCGTGTTCGGCGGGCAACGCGCCGTCAACCGGAGCGAGAGACAGCCAGACGCGCGGTGTGAGCACCCTCTCGATGGTTGCTGCTTCCAGCGGCTTCCCCGATCGGAAGTCCGCCGCAGCGACACCCTCATCGGGCATCATGCTCGGACGGGTCAAACAGCCGGTGTCATGGGTATTGCCGATCGGGGAAGTCGGGACGACCGTGCGGCCGGCCTGCGAGATCATCCTCGCCGTTTCCTCCGTAGGCCGGGAGAGGCCGCCGAGGATGGCCCACCACCCAGTCCGCGGCCGGGCGCAATAAGCACAGTTTGTGTCAGCCTTTCCGCTGCGCAGCATCACCGCGCCTCCGCTTGGACGGCGCAGGGAAGGAAACACAGCCCTACGTGAGTGCAGAACATCCAGCGCGGGGCCGTGCCATCCGTATTCGTTTGGCGGATCATAGCGAATCGAAAAGCACTGCGTCAAGTTTCGTTGAAATAAGATACTGAAATGGACACACCTTCTGCTGAGCGATACGGGCGTGGAGGATCTGCACTGATGTCCTGAAAGCCTCGCGATCCCGGTCGTATCCCCGTCGAGGCGAGCACACTGTGTGCAACCCGCGCGACAGCGCAAGACGACGCTCCGGTCCGGCAACGGAGCCTTCGTTGCCGGACCCATCCCACGCTCCGGAATCTCACATTTGCCCGGATCTTCGCCCGTCCCTATCTTGACAGTCGGTTGAGTCTCATTCGGACAGTCGCAAAGGAGGTCGACATGCCGATCCAGAAGCTGAAGACGTTCCTCGACGACAACGGAATCAAGTACGTCTCGATCCAGCACTCCGCCGCCTACACGGCGCAAGAAGTTGCCGCGCTCGCCCACATCCCCGGCGAGGAGCTGGCGAAGACGGTGATGGTCAAGATCGATGGAGACCTTTCGATGGCGGTCGTTCCCGCGTCGCACCAGGTCGATTTCGAGCGGCTTCGTGAGGCCGCCGGGGCGGAGCAGGTCGAGCTGGCCAGCGAGGACGAGTTCAAGGGCTGCTTCCCGGCCTGCGATGTCGGCGCGATGCCGCCATTTGGGAACCTCTACGACATGACCGTCTACTGCTCGAACGCCCTCAGCGAGGACCTGGAGATCGCGTTCAGTGCCGGCTCGCATTCCGAGCTGATCCGCCTCGCCTACGCCGACTACGAGCAGCTCGTCCAGCCGGAGATCGCCAGCTTCTCGAAGCGCGTCCCGTAGACCGACGCCGGGGACTGGTCCATCGAGATCGAGGCTCGACCCGCTTGACGTTGCAGTGTACCCGTTGTACGCTGGCCCACTTCTAGCTCTACAGGAGGTGAGCGACATGCAACAGCGGCATCGAATCACGGGTGATTGCGTTTGTTGCCCGTTCACCTCTGGCGCGGTCGGCTAGTCGCAGCTCGCATCGCACACTTCCCATCTTCAGTCCGAGAAGCATCGGCTCGACGGCCTCATCAGGCCGGGTCCAACTTCTGTTTCGTTCTACCGAAGGAGGCAAGGTGAACGTCGCGGATTCCATCCTCGATTTGGTCGGCAACACACCGCTCGTCCGGCTCAGTGCGACGGAGACCGGCAGAGCGCAGGCGATCTACGCGAAGCTCGAGCGATGCAACCCGCTCGGAAGCGTGAAGGAACGGACCGCGCTGGCGATGGTGGAGGACGCCGAGGAGCGTGGCACGCTCGCGGAAGGCGGCGTGCTCGTCGAGCCGACGTCCGGCAACACAGGGATCGCCCTGGCCATGGTCGGTGCCGTCAAGGGGTACCACGTGATCCTGACGATGCCGGAAACGATGAGCGTCGAACGGCGCAGGCTGCTCGCGGCCCTCGGCGCCGAGGTCGTTCTCACGCCCGGATCGGACGGGATGCGGGGAGCGATCGCCGAGGCCGAGCGGATCGCGGGCGGAATCCCAGACGCGATCGTTCTCGGCCAGTTCGACAACCCGGCGAACCCTCGGATCCACGAACAGACGACGGCCCGCGAGATCTGGCGTGACACCGACGGCACAGTCGACATCGTCGTCGCCGGGATCGGGACCGGAGGAACCGCGACCGGGATTGCGCGGGCGCTGAAGCGCGAGAATCCGGCCGTCCGGGTGATCGGCGTCGAGCCGTCAGGCTCTCCGTTCCTGACCGAAGGGCGCGCCGGGAAGCACAAGATCCAGGGGATCGGAGCCGGCTTCCGCCCGGCGATCCTCGAGCTCAACCGGCTCGACGAGGTCGTCGCCGTCACGGAAGAACGGGCGGCGCAGTGGACGCGCCATCTCGCGCGGACCGAGGGGATCTTCTCCGGGATCTCGTCCGGGGCAGCGCTCGCCGCGGCCGTCGAGATCGCGCAACGGCCGGCGTCGGGGGGGGCGCTCATCGTCGTCGTCCTTCCGGACGGAGGCGAGAAGTACCTCTCGAGCGATCTGTGGGAGGCCGACGATGCTTAGGCGAATCCGGGAAGACCTGCGCGCGGTGAAGGCGAGGGACCCGGCGGCGCGGAGCACGCTGGAGATCGTCCTCGCCACCCCGGGCGTCTGGGCGATCTGGACGCATCGGATCAGCCACTGGCTCTGGCGCCACGGCGCCCGGCTCCTCGCCCGGTACCTGTCGCACGTCGTCCGACGGCGGACGGGGATCGAGATCCACCCCGGCGCGCGCCTCGGGCGGCGGATCGTGATCGATCACGGGATGGGCGTCGTGATCGGCGAGACGGCCGTTATCGGCGACGACGTGCTCATCTACCAGGGGGTGACCCTCGGCGGCGTGAAGAGAAACGGCGGCGTACGGCACCCGACGGTGGGGGACCGCGTCATGCTCGGGGCGAACGCGACTCTCCTCGGCCCGATCACCATCGGTGACGACGCGCGCATCGGGGCGTGCGTGACGCTTCGCCAGTCGGTCCCGCCGCGCGCGAGCGTTCGAGAGGAGGTCGTCATCTCCGTGCTCCACAACGACAAGCGCGATGATCCGTCTGTTCGGAACGCAGTGTGACCCGTCCGTTACGAGCTCTCGACGAGAGCGCGGACCAACTCGGTCGCCGGTCGGTGACGGATCTCGTCCGGGGTTCCGACTTGGACGATCCGACCGCGGTCCATCACCGCGACGCGATCGGCGAGGGCGAACGCGTCCTGCAGATTGTGAGTGACGTAGGCCATCGTAATCCGGTCCTCGTCGTGCCGTGCGCGCAGTTCCGTGCGAGCGGTCGCGCGGCTGATCGAATCGAGGTTGGAGAACGGCTCGTCGAGCAGAAGCAAGCGAGGCGGAAGGGCGACGGCGCGCCCGAACGCGACGCGCTGCTTCTCACCCGCGGAGAGCTGTCGCGGGCGTCGCGGGAAGAGCCGCTCACTGATCCCGACCCGCGCGGCGATCCCTTCGATGATGGTCCGCAGGCGATCGTGCTTCGTCCGGCGGAGATTCAACGGAAACCCCAAGTTGGAGTAGCCTCGGTCCGTGAACACCTTCAGGTGCGGATAGAGAGCACAGTCCTGGAAGACCATCCGGACCCGCCGGTCGCTCGGCGGGAGCCGGTCGATCGGTTCTCCGTCGAACAGGATGCTCCCCTCATCCGGCCTCAGCAGGCCGGCGATCAGCCTGAGGAGGGTCGTCTTCCCGCATCCGGTCGGCCCGACGACGGCGAGCAGCTCGCCTGAAGCAACCTCAAGGGTCAATCGGTCGACGGCAACGATGTCGCGGAATCGCTTGGTCAGTCCGTCGAGCCGCACGTGCGTCATCGTCGCCTCCGAGAAGAGTGTAGGCTTCCCTCCGGCGTGGACAACCGATCGACCGGCCCGGCGCTCAGTCGTCAACTCGGTACGCCGCGACGATCTCCCCGAAGATGACCAGGTGATGGTCCCCGCTCGCGTAGTATTGGCCGAGCACCTCTTCCGAACTGAAGTCCGTGCGCTCCTGCTGGGTCCGCGCAAGGATCCGGCACTCGTAGTGCAACGCGCATTCGTCGATG
>Ga0180437_10011413_pt1 | contig 10663 bp, 7 predicted proteins | sample SS_ome_4_FD_132410 | JGI IMG/M metagenome (GOLD analysis project Ga0180437, IMG submission 132410) | Hypersaline lake sediment archaeal communities from the Salton Sea, California, USA - SS_3_D_1 metaG | ecosystem: Environmental > Aquatic > Non-marine Saline and Alkaline > Hypersaline > Sediment... | reverse complement strand
CCAGGTGGCGAGCCAGGGCGTGGGCGCTGCCCAGGGCCGAGTTGCTGAAGGCCATGCCGGCCATGGTGCTGGCCGTGAGCATCCCGGACGCCACTTCCCCGTCATCTCGCCGGGCTACAAAGGGGCGCAGGTGAGCCCCGATGAGCTCGATAGCCCGCCGGGCCAGGGCATCGCTGAAGGGATTGGCTAGCGTGGAAACGTAGGCTTCGATGGCATGGGCCAGCGCATCCAGGCCACTGGCCGAGGCCACCGCTGCCGGCAGCGAGGCCAGGAGCTCCGGATCCAAAATAGCTACCCTGGGGCGATGGCCGCCACAGCGGATGGCCATTTTGGCCTGCCGCGCCTTATCGGTGATCACCGCGCCGCTGGTCACCTCAGCTCCAGAGCCAGCCGTGGTGGGCAGGGCCACCACCGGCAGAGGAGGAAGGCAGGATTTCTCCAGGCCATCATAGTCCGACAGGCTGCCGCCATTGGTGGCGAGAAGGGCCGTGGCCTTGGCGGCGTCTATGGCGCTCCCCCCGCCCAGGGCCACCAGGGCGTCGCATCCTTCCTCCCGCACCAGAGCTAGCGCCTGGTATACTACCCCCGTCCCTGGCTCGCCGACGATCTCCGCGAGAAGCGTGAAAGGCACCCTCGCCGACTGGAGAGCCCCGACGACGTCGTCCAAGACACCCACTTGGGCCAGGGCCGCGTCGGCCACGATCAACACGTGGCCAACTCCCAGCGCAGCCAACTCCCCCGCCACCTGGTAGCGACCTCCAAGGCCGCAGACAATGCGGGTCGGCACAGTGAAAGATCTGAGATGACTGGTCATTATGCGTGGAAAAGGTGACAGGCTACCTGATGATCGGGGACGACCTCGATGAACTGGGGCTCTTCCTCTTCGCAAATAGTTCCGATCTTGCGAAAGCAGCGGGGGTGGAAGCGGCAGCCAGAAGGGGGGTTGATGGGGCTGGGCACCACGCCTTCCAGGATGATGCGCGTCCGACGGTACGCCTTGTCTACGATGGGGATAGCCGCCAGCAGGGCCTGGGTGTAGGGATGCTGGGGATGAGCGAAGAGTTCCCCGGTAGGAGCCTGCTCAACGATCTTGCCCAGGTACATCACCGCCACCCGGTTGCTGATGTAGTTGACGACGCTCAGGTCGTGGGAGATGAACAGGTAGGTTAGATCGAGTTCCTCCTGCAACTCTTCCAGCAGGTTGATCACTTGAGCCTGGATGGAGACATCTAACGAGGAGACGGGCTCGTCAGCGACGATGAATTGGGGGCGCATGGCCACCGCGCGGGCGACGCCGATGCGCTGCCGCTGCCCGCCGGAGAACTGATGGGGGTAGGAATCAATGTGACGGCTGGAGAGCCCCACCCGCTCCAGGAGCCTCATCGCCTCCTCATCCCGCTCCACCGGGTCGGTGAGGCCGCGCTTGCGGAGAGGGACAGAGACAATGTCCCGCACGGTCTTGCGTGGGTTAAGGGAGGAATAGGGGTTCTGAAAGATGATCTGTGCCGTGCGATGAAAGTCAGCCGCAACGGTAGGGCGTCCATTGGAAGAGGACGATTCTCCCTGTAGCACCGCAGCCTCGCGTTCCGCGACACGTCGGCTGCTCACCACCTCCCGCCCTCTGAAAAGGATCTGGCCCTCGGTGGGCTCGTATAAGCGGACGAGCACCCGGCCCAGGGTGGTCTTGCCGCAGCCGCTCTCTCCCACCAGACCCAGGGTCTCACCGGGCATGATCTGCAAATCCACATCATCCACCGCCTGCACGACAATGTCTTGCTTGCGCACTAGCCAACGAGCCAACAGGCTGCTTGGGATGAAGAAGTATTTCTTGAGCCCTCTCGCTTCGACCAGGGGCTTCTTATTGAGTTGCGGGTTGCGGGTTTCGAGATTTGCGTTCTCCATCCTCCACCTCAGTGTTCATACAGTACACAACGGGCCAGACGATCAGGGCCTACCTCATACAGAGGGATGGCGTGGCCAGTGCAGCCGTCGTGAGCGTGAGGGCAACGCGGCGCAAAGGCACAGCCCGGCGGCAAGTCAATCAGGTCGGGTACAGTGCCGGGGATGGGCTGGATACGACGGCGCGTGGCAGTGATGCGGGGAATACAGTTCAACAGCCCCTGAGTGTAGGGGTGCTTGGGGTCCTCGATGAGCAGGTCGGTAGGCCCACGCTCTACGATCCGTCCAGCGTACATCACGGCGATCTCTTGACAGAACTCGGCGGCCAGCCCCAGGTCGTGGGTCACCAGAATGATGGCTGTGCCGTGGTCCCGATTGATACGCTTCAGCAACTCTATAATCTGCGCTTGCACGGTGACGTCCAGAGCCGTGGTGGGCTCGTCGGCCAGCAGAATCTGGGGCTCGCAGGAGAGCGCGATGGCGATGAGGGCTCGCTGCTGCATCCCACCCGAATACTCGTGGGGATAGCGATGGGAAGCCTCGTCGGGAGTCGGGATGCCCACCTCGCCCAATAGCCGGAGCACCCGTTTCCGCTCGGCTCGCTTCCGGGCCCGGTCAAAGGGCCAGGGTAGGCGCGGTCCTGCGCCGTCCATGAGGCCGTGGATGCGCAAGCTCTCGCGGATCTGTTCGCCGATGGGAAAGACAGGGTTAAGGGTGGTCATCGGGTCCTGGAAGATCACGGCGATCTCTTTGCCCCGTATGTCCCGCAGCTCTGCGCCTGAGGCCCCTACCAGATTATGTCCCTTGAAGCGCACCTCGCCGGCCACGATCTCACCAGGGTAGGGCACCAACCCCAGGATAGAGAGCATGGTCATGCTCTTGCCTGAGCCCGATTCGCCCACCAGCCCCATGATCTGGCCGCGCTCCAGGCTCAGAGTCAGGCCAGTGACGGCCTGCACCCGCCCCCGCTTGAGGGAAAAGACCGTAGTCAGGCCTTCCAGTTCCAGCAGCGGTGGCGGTGTCGTTCCAACGGGTTTGTCTTCCACAAGAATTGCTCCTTGCCTTGAGACGTACTATGACAAAGGTGATGCGTTATCGGTCAAGTGTCTACGATTTGTCATTCTGAGGAGCGAAGCGACGAAGAATCTCTTTCCTGATAGACAGATGACTTTCCTTGCGAAAAACGAGACCCTTCGCTTCGCTCAGGGTGACAAAGAGTGTGTAACTCACTCGATCCTGAGCCGCGGGTCGAGGATGTCGCGCAAGCCCTCGCCGAACAGATTGATGGACAACACCAAAAATAGGATGGCCATCCCTGGCAGGGTGGAGACCCACCAGGCAATCATCAAACTGCCTCGACCATCGGCGACCATGGAGCCCCAAGCGGGCGTAGGTGGCTGGATGCCCAGACCCAGGTAACTCAGGGTGGCCTCCATGATGATCATAAAGCCCATGCGCAGGGTGCCCAGGACCAGGACGGAGTGGAAGATGTTGGGTATGATCTCGCTCACGATGATGGCGAAACTGGATAGGCCCATCACTTTGGCCGCCTCCACGTACTCTTTGGTCTTCTCGGACAGCATCTCCCCACGTACCAGGCGGAAGAACTCGACCCATCCTTTGAAGCAGAGAGCCGCGATCAGGTTGACGAACCCCGGCCCCATGAAGGCCATCACCCCGATGGCAAAGATCAGGAAGGGGAAGGCCAGCAACAGGTCGGCAAAGCGGGAGACGACCTGGTCTATCCAACCGCGAAAGTAGCCGCTGATGCAGCCCACGGTGGTGCCTACCAACATCGAAATGCCCACCGCCAGGATGCCGACCCACAGGGAGATACGCGCCCCATAGATGATGCGCGCCAGAAGGTCCCTGCCTTGGGCGTCAGTTCCTAACAAGAAGGTCGGCTCTCCCCCCTCTTGCCAGGCGGGGGGGAGGTGCTTCACGTGCAGGTCGCCTCTTTCGGGATCGTGGGCGGTCAGGTAGGGGGCAAAGATGGCGGCCAGAACGTAGGTGATGATCACCATCGCCGCTAGCACCGCTGTGGGATGCCGCAACAACTCTCCCAGGAAATTGAACAAGTTGCGACGCATGATTCTGAGGCGGATGGTTAGGGGGTACCAGAGGCGGGCCAGCGGAGATAGGGTCTGTTCAGATTGCATAGCGATCTTCCCTCACAAGGTGATCTTGGGGTTCAGGTAGGTATGCACCTGCTCGTAGCCCCAGTCTCGGGGGCGTCTCAGGCGAGAGTCTCCTCGCAAACCCGCCCTCGAAGACGAGGGCTAGGAGCTTTCGAGAGCCAGGGTGCTACTTCTGCCGCAATGCCTTTCCTCACAAAGTGATCTTGGGGTTCAGGTAAGTGTACAAGATGTCCACGATCAGGTTGGCCATGACGAAGGTGAAAGCATAGATCATCACCGCGCCTTGCACCAGGGGAAAGTCGCGGTTAAAGATGGCACCCACCACCACTCGCCCCAGCCCCGGCCAGGCAAAGACCGTCTCCACAACCATGTTGCCACCCAGAAGGACCCCCACCTGGAGGCCCACCACGGTGACCGTCGGGATCAAAGCGTTGCGCAAGGCGTGCTTCACCACCACCAGGAACTCCAACTGGCCTTTGGCCCGGGCCAGGGTAATGTAATCCTGGCGCAAGATCTCCAACATGCTGGAGCGCAGGACGCGGGCCACGATGGCCGCCATGGCCGCTCCCAGGGTGACGGAGGGCAGGACGAGATGACGGAGGCTGCTAACCAGGGCCGCCTTGTTGCCGGTCAGGATGCTGTCCAGCACATAAAGGCCGGTGACCTCCACCAGTTCCGCGTCGTAGTCAATGCGGCCCGAGACCGGCAGCCACTTGAGGCGCACAGAGAAAAGAAGGATCATGATAATACCCAGCCAGAAAGCGGGCATGGAGATGCCCAGAAAGGCCCCGGCCATGCTGAAACGGTCAATGAAGGAATGCTGCCTGACAGCGGAGATGACCCCAATGGGGATGGCGACTGCCAGGCCAAAGACCAAAGCGCCCAGCGCCAGTTCGATGGTGGCTGGCAGGTGCTCGCCGATCAGTTCAGCGACGGGCTTGCGCTTGATGTACGAGTTGCCCAGGTCCCCTCGCAGCACATCGCCCAGGTAGATAAAGAGTTGGCTATCCAGCGGGCTCCCACCTCGGAAGTTCAAGATAAGGGGTTTGTCCAGGTGGAACTCTCGGCGCAGATTCTCGATCTCCCCGGGAGAGACGGAGGCGTCACCCATCATGATGTCCACTGGATCGCCGGGGGTCAGCCGCATAAAGATAAAGACGATGACGGCCACACCAAGCATGATGGGGATGGTGGCCAGAATGCGTTCCAAAGCCTTGATCGCTCGCATGGGTGCAGCTCCTGGGGTCGAATCAGAAAAACAGGGATAACCGTTCAGGACTTCTTCAGTCCAGCATCCTGAGTAGCGCGGAACAAGGTGGAGCGCGTATCGAAGGGTGCGGGTTTGCAATGACTCATCACGTTCGCCGCACCCTTCGATACGGCCTCCACTGCGCCCTTCGACAGGCTCAGGACGCAGTTTCGGCCTACTCAGGATGCTCCATAGCTATCCTCTGAAGGCTCAAAAACAGGGAATCAGGAACCAAGAGAGCTCTTGATTTCCCGATTCCCTGATACGATGCCGTGGTTCTACGGCTTCAGCCAGACGTCGTGTAAGTTGATGCGACTGTCGGGGCTGGGAGCCCAGTTCATGACCTTGGCCGAGCAAGCCTCGATCTCCTCGGGCAGGAAGAGGAACACGGCCGGTGCCTCTTCGTAAACGATACGCTGGGCCTCGTCGTAGATCTCGTGACGCTTGGCCACGTCGGGCTCGACCTCGCCCATCTCGATCAGCTCATCCACCCGGGGGTTGGAGTAGGTGGAGTAGTTGCCGCGGCCGTTGACGCCGCCCTCCGGGTCCCAGGTATGCCACTTGGCCTCAAAGTGTCCCACGGGGTCAAAGGCCGAGTCGCCCCAATCGCCAGCGACGGCCATGCGCTCGCCGTCGCGCGCCAGCGGCCTCACTACACTCCAATCCCATAGCCGCACGGTGGCATCAATACCTAGCTCCTGAAATTGCCCGGCCAGTGCCTCGGCCCTATCTTTGTGTGATTCTTGCGCATCAAGGACAAAAGAGATGTCCTCTGGCTTGTAACCGGCTTCGGCCAGCAGAGCCTGGGCTTTCTCAGGGTCGTAGGAGTAGGGCTGCAACGTGTGGTCGGCAAAGTTGTTGTAGGGCGACAGTGCGCCAGGAAGGACGAGGCCCCTCCCGCCCAGGACCTTTTCCACGAGCAATTCGGCGTTGACGGCATGGTTCATGGCCTGCCGGACCTTGACGTTGTCAAAGGGCGCTTGGTGGACGTTCATCTCCATCCAGAAAGGCCGTGTACCAGCGCAGGTTTTGACCACCACGCTGGGGTCGGCTTTCAGCATGTCATACATGTCTGCGGGCACACCCTGGATCAGATGGACCTCGCCAGCTTGCAAAGCCGCCACTCGCGTCGAGGCCTCAGGCAGCATCCTGAAGATGACCCGCTTCAGATAGGGCAGACCGATGGGGGGCAGATCCGTGGAACCTCCATAGTAGTCATTGAAGCGCTCCATCACCACCTGGGTGTCCAGGCCGCCCTCCACGAACTCGAAGGGGCCGGCCCCAACGGGACGCTCGATGAAGCCCTGGTTGCCCACCTGCTCCATATAATCCTTGGGCACGATACTATGGTGGCAGAGCATCTGCAAGGCTACAGGGTACGGATTGGAGAAAAGCAGGCGCACGGTGTAATCGTCAACGGCCTCCACGCTCTCCAGCGGTCCGATGAGCCCCTTGCGGGCCGCAGTGTGGGGTTCGGGATACTCGACGGCGTTTTCGGTAATGGTCCGCTCAAAAGTGAACTTGACGTCCTCGGCGGTCAGGTCCTCACCGTTGTGAAACTTGACGCCTTGCTTCAACTTGAACTCCAGGGTCTTGTTGTCAATCCACTCCCAGGAGTCGGCGATCTCGGGCACCACTTTGTTGCTGGTGGTGCGGGTGACCAGGCCATCGAACATGTTGCGCATTACAGTCTCAGTGTAGCGGTCACGGTAGTCGGCCGGGTCGAAGGACTCAAGGGATGCAGTCGCCAGGCCCACCAACAGGGTGCCGCCGCTCACCGGGGTGAGCTCCTCCATCATTGCGGCCGCTTCCTCGGCACTGGGGATCCACAGCTTCCAGCCCGGTTCGATCAGGTCAGGGTTGCTGATGAAAGCAAAGCTGGGATCCTCGGCCGATTTGGCGTTGGTGGCCTGCATGATGGCCACATACGTCATCGCGTTGCCCAGGTACTTGTCCGCCAGCAGGGACAGGTAGTCGTCTTTCTGGACAATGTAGCTCTCGCCCTCCTGGGCCGGTGGCGCGGCGCTGACCACGCTGGGTACCAGCACCAGAAGCAGAGCCAAAACCATCAATAGATTAACGAGCCTCGATTTACCCACGATTTGTCTCCTCCTTGTCTATGTTAATAGTTGAGGGCCAGACGATAGACTGCTTTGTATTCGATAGACCACCTCCTTTCCCTTCAATGCGCCATGCATCACCAGTTTCCACTAAAGATCACAACTGCAACGTGGAAATGGCTTCATTGGCTTTGGAGAGGCTTACGCGCGCCCTTTGGGGTGCTCTTATCTTGATCCCTTCATAGATCACATCAATGAGGGCCAGTTGAGCGTTACGGACGCTAGGGGAATCGTCATGAACCAAACTCTCCCAAGCCGAAGTATACAGTTTGATGTCTGCTACCTCAGCCACGGGAGAAGCCATATGGCTGGTGATGCAGATGGTCGTTGCCCCAGAGGCTTGGGCCAGCTTGAGGGCTTCCACCGTGTGCCGCTTGGTACCCGAGTGAGAAATTGCCATGCCTACATCTCTATCGGTCAGAAGCGAGGCAGAGATGAACTGCATCTGGGAATCAATGAAGGCATTGGCGTTGATGCCCAGTTGCATCAGCTTGAACTGCAACTCCCTCGCCGCTACGCCCGAGCCCCCAATGGCGTAGATCTGCACCCGGTTAGCACCCAGGATAGCGTTCAAAACCCTTTCCAGCGCTTCCGCGTCCAGGACTTTGAGGGTATCCCGCAGGGCCTTGACGTTGGCTTCCACGATCTTTTCCGCCATGGTAAGCAAAGAGTCCTCAGGGATGACATCAGCATAGACGAGGCTATCTGGCGAGACCGACCCTTTGGCCAGGGCGATCTTGAAATCCTGATAACCTTCAGTGCCTACTTTGCGGCAGAACCTGAAGATGGTCGCATCGCTGACACCGCAAGCCTCAGCTAGTTCGGTGATGGAGAGCTTGACCACCTCCTCGGGATAGCGGAGGACATAGTCACCTATCTTCTTCTCCCCGGCGGTCAGAGAGGGCAACAACCCCCTGATCGTCAAAAGAATATTCTCATCCCCAGACACCAGGCGTCCCCTTTAGGATATTGTGCAAATCATTTTCAATCATATTATAACAGAGAAAATTTTCTTTGTCAAGACCTTTTTGGCAATACTTTACCGCCTTGTCCTGTTGATTCGCCGATAGGCGCTACCTCCTCAGGCCTAGCACTGTAACCCCCAAGGCAGCCAGGCCAAAGATGCCCGCCGCGCAGAGGAAGTTGGGCCGTAACCCCAGACCCGCCGTGATGGCTGCGCCGATCATGGGGCCCAAGGCGCTGGCCACCGCAACCGCGGTGGTGTCCAACCCATACACTGCCCCCTGATGGCCCTCCGGGGCCAGGTTGGCCAGGCTAGCGCTGAGGGAGGCGACGATTCCCCCCATCGCCAACCCCGACATGCCCTGGAGAACCAGCAAGTGCAAAGGTGCGGTGACGAAGAATTGCACCCCGTACAGCGCCATCACGCATAGCGTACAGCCCGCCAGGACTCGGCGATGGCCCACCTGGTCGCCAGCCCGCCCCAGAGTCACGGCTCCAAGCGCACTGGCTCCCACTTTGACGCCGAAAACCAGACCAGTGAGAGAGGCGACACGCGCCGCATCGGGCACCAGGGATTGTACAAAAAGGGGCATCACCGGCCTCATGATGTTATCGCCCAGGCGGACCAGCACCCGGGTCCCAAACACCGCCAGCAATCCCCCTGAGTGGAGCACCAGTCCCAGTCCCTGCCATAGCCCGGATAGCCCATTGTCTTTTGGGGCCACCGGCTCAAAGTGCTCCTCGACCAGAAACAGCACGGTGAGACCAGCCAGGAATAGCAGGACTGCCGTGACCCAAAAGGCGGCCCGGTAGCCGAAGGCGTCAGCCACCACTCCCCCTAGCAACGGCCCCACCGAGGACCCAAGGTAGATAGCCATTTGCAGCAGCCCCAAGGCGTAGCCCGACCGCCGACGGGGCACCGAACCAGCCACCAGCGTCGTCGCTGCCGGGATGGTGCCCGTCAGAAACCCCTGAATAGCCCGCAGGATCACCAGTTGTTGCACGTTTCGGACAAAGCCCATGCTCCCCAGGACCAACGCCCCAGCGAACATGGCCCGCTCCACCATCAACTTGCGGCCATAGCGGTCGGCCAGGGAACCCCAAATGGGGGCGACGATGCCCATAGTCACCCCACTGGCAGAGAACAGCAGTCCCGACCACAGAGCCACCTCCCACGGCTCGGTCACCCCCAGTTCCTGGACATAGAATGGGAGGAAGGGGATGATCACCATAAAGCCAGCAATAGCCACCATTTCTGCTGCCGCGGTCACTATCAGATTGCGCTTCCACATAGACATAGACGGACAAGCCTCCCTGGGCTCTGAGTACTTGTTTAAGGTCCGCTCAGCAAAGAACCCCTCTCAGGCTTGCACAATGGGCAACGTCAGCAGCGCGTGGGGTACGATCAACACCTCGAGGTTCGGCCCCAGCTTCTCCGTCACGATATGGAAGGCTTCATCCATATCCGCAGCAGGGATCATCTTAGCCCGACGCACGATGTCAGGACGTTCGGAACCGACGATAATGACCCGACACTCCTCCATGACTTTGGCCATGATGAAAGCCCGTTGCGCGCCGGGCGGATAGCCTGTCCGCCGCAGTTCCTCCAACAGAGAGGTCATGTCAGCAGCGTCTCTCATTTTCTCCAGGAAACGTCGCTCCCCCACCCCTTCACCAGCCCCCTCCTCGCAACGAGCCGGCAAGATGTAGAAGCCACCTGGCTTGACTACCGGCGTGGGAGCGAAATGTAGGTAGCTGGCCGCCCGGCTAGTCTGATAGAGATTGGCGTCTTTCGGAAAGCCCACCCCGCCCACAGCCACGTCATACTGGTGGGGAATGGGCACCTCGTAGATGGACCTGGCGAAAGCGACCAACTCCATGAAAGCAGCCTCGGGCTCACCGGCTCGCACAGCCACCACCCGCTTTTCGTCATCAAGAACCACGTTGACGATGAATTTCAATCCTGCCCGCCGGGCGGCCTCGGTGACGGCCTCGTGAAAGGGGTTCCCCTCAATGCGGCCCAGACGGGTGCCTGGGTGATCCACCATCTGTGGCCCGTGGGTATAGGCGATCATTTTCTCACCCGCCGCCCCCACGGCCAAGGTCTTGCGCCCACCAGAGTAGCCAGCGTACTGATGCGGCTCGACGATGCCTGTGGCGATGAGCAAATCAGCCTCATAGGCGATCTTGTTGACCGAGAGGGGAATACCCGATTCGGTGACACCCAGATCAACCAGGGCCTCCGGGTTCTGAGGCTCGTTGTCCACCACCCGGTAGCGATCCACCACCGCCTG
>Ga0180437_10011412_pt1 | contig 10663 bp, 8 predicted proteins | sample SS_ome_4_FD_132410 | JGI IMG/M metagenome (GOLD analysis project Ga0180437, IMG submission 132410) | Hypersaline lake sediment archaeal communities from the Salton Sea, California, USA - SS_3_D_1 metaG | ecosystem: Environmental > Aquatic > Non-marine Saline and Alkaline > Hypersaline > Sediment... | reverse complement strand
CCTTCTAAAAAATTAGTTAAACGATTTAAATTCTTGGCAAATTTAGAAGAGAGACTTCTTTTTAGAATTCCAGGTTCAAGCTTAGTTCTATATGGTAAAAAAGTATAGACATTTTTGTAGATAATGGAAATATCCAAATCTATCAATAATCAAGGAACCAGATTTTATCTACATATATGAATAAATAAAAATTAATATTTTTCTATTATGAAGAACTCTGATATTTATCACGAAAAGGCTTAAATCTCATTTATATAATAGAGATTTATTCATTATAATTCTAATTATACGATCTTAACAAAAAGGAATCAAGATATAAGAATACTCAATTGTAGTAGAAATGTTTAAATATAAATTTAATATATCTATTAATTGACCATATATAGTTTTTTAATCTTATTGATTTAAAATAATAATGGAGGTTTTAAAAATAATGAATCGCTTATATGTGAATGGCCCAAAAAGAAAGAAGAAAGAGGAAGAATTGGAGGATATTGAAGAGTATGATGACAAGCATGTAGATTACGATGACGACGAATATTATGATTGGGACGGTTATGATGATGAAAAGGATTATATTAATATCGATGATCCTTATAGCATGTATTAAGTCATTTTTTTTAAGGTCTATCCATATCGAAAGAACTTAATCAATGAGTCCAAGAAAAACAAAAGAAAAAGAAACCTCTTTTTTTTAATATCTCAAATTTAACATACAAATTTTAAATATATTCCACCGCTATTAATAACACATCCCGGTGGCGATTATGGTCATCTTGGAATTAAATCTTCTTTAAAAAAGGCGATAAGAGATAAAGGAATTACCCAGATAAGTATTGCAAATAACATGCCCCACTCCCAAAAAGGTTGCGAAGGAGGGACGCCCCCGATAATGTAAATGATTGCCACGATGAGAGGACCCAAGATTCCATATAATCCCAAACCTTTAGGAATTTTTGTATCGTATAAGACAATTATTAAGCCCATAAAAAGCGCTCCCAATATAAAACCTCCGAAAGCGAGTGCTGAACAAATTTCGTGAGTTCCCATTCCATAAAGAGAAGTAGGGTAATTACGATCTCCACTCCAAATCCCTACTCCAATATATCCTACATTTCCAATGATGCTAAAAAGGAAAGCATAGCTTGCTAATCTTACTCTCCATCTTTGACCCTTCAAATCTCGCCCTTCTGCTTTTGGCACTGAAACCAATAATTTTTCCATGTAATATGTAAAGGGAATCGTTAAAATCCCCGCCGCAATGCAGGCAATGTCGTATAAGTAAGGAGCTGGCGTGTGTGCTATTGATCCAAGATCACTTATCCAATTCGTGACGATGGAATACCCATCTGGATCTAAAAAGCTCGCAACGATATGACCTATAACCAGCAAGGGAATATATATTAATATAACGCCTATCATACATTTCTTTACAAATTCATAGTTTGTTATTTTATCATGCGCTCGGAGCCCACTTTCATATAAAGATTCTTTCTCAACCATTTTTTTTATCAACTTTGCTTTTTCTAATTAGGATTTAAATTTATTCAAATTCGTATAAGCGCGTATCTATTGTCTTAAAAATAAGCACGCATAAAATCTGAAATATTGCCATAATTATCATAATACAGAAAAACACCATGTAGTATTCTGAGAAAATACTTGAAAATAATGTTAATAATACGCTAGTTAAAGCCATTCCTATGGTTTGTCCTGCGTTTAAAAACGATATAATAAGCGCAAAAAAGGTACTCCTCAAGTCGGGATATTTATTTGAAATATCTGCTCGAACTGATTGAAAAGACGCTTTTAAACCCCCTTCTCCAAATCCCAATAGTGCCATCATTATAATACCCAGGATATATGGCCCTCTAAAGAGAAAACATATTATTAAAAGAGGAATGTATATGACATTAGCAATATAGACGGATTGTTTTCGCTTTTTATCTGCAATCCTTCCAATTATCACCCCTCCAACAATGACGCCTATACCAAATACAACACCAATCAAACAATAAACTATAAAAGCTTCTAATGGGGCTCCTTTAAGCGATAATGAACTAATAGGTCCTGAGATGAGCGCATCGGGAGCATAAAGTATCACTAAAATGGAATATGCTAATAAAACTACTCCATAGGGAATAGAGTCTAACATGGCAGATATGAAAACTTTCCAGTTTTCTCTCTTTTTAAATATAGCTTTTAAATTGTCTATAACAGGAATCTCTTCAGGGATCGGCGTTTCTTTTACAAATACAGGAAAGAAACAAGCAATAAATAGCAAAATTCCTTCAAATACAAATAATAAATGTATTGCATTAAAAGAAAGGAAAATCGCACCTAATATAATACCTCCAGCAGCGTTCCCAAAAGTATTCATCGACCATGTATATGCTTGAACTTTTCCTAATTTTTCTTTTGGAGTTACATCTAATATCATGCCATCGAGAGATGTATCGGCAAATGCAATCCCTATATTCCACATGAGTGCGCAAATCATAAAGAAATTCAGAAGACCCGTTATAGGTTGAGAAGGTAATAATATTCCCGTAATGATAAACCATATCCCAGCAAATATCCCTGAAAATAATATCCAAGGTTTTCTTCTCCCAAACTTTTTAGTTCCATACCGATCATTTAACAGTCCTATTATGAATTTAAGAAACCAAGGGATTGTTGCAACAGCAAATATTCCTAATACAACTGCCAAATCAACACTCATTATGCTCAACACCCAGAAGGGCACGACAATATATTGAATTCCGTTATAAAATCCTTGTATCAAGTAGAAGAACGAAAAGATGAAAGCATACGATTGTTTAAACTCATTTTCTGCCATATTAATCACGATTTGGTTATTTTGTTTGAATCTATTTTATTAAAAAAAATTGTAATATAATATTTGATACCTCTTCTTATTAATCTTTATTTTGTACCTGTTGTCATTTTAATATCCTCAATCAGCATGAAGGGAGCATGAATGCTGTTATTGCTGGGTGATAACCATGTTAACACTTGTTTGACTTCATTTCCCAATGCGATGGTGTTTTCAAGCATGTGAAAATGATCGGAATTAATCCGCAATTCCCTGACTGGTTCGAGTTCTTTACCCCGATTCTTCACTAAGAACATTCCATCTTTTGGAAGCGAGGATAAAACACCCGGAGGAGCATACGATTGATAGCGAGTGTACCACGTAGAAGTTATTAACAATGTTGGTTTGTCTGAAATTTCCATTAACTCCTCTAATGTGTGATCCCCCGGAGCAAATACTGTATTTGTAGGTTTAGGCATCGTGATCCCTGCGTTTCCCGTTGATTCTGAACCTTTTTTACTGAGGGATGTGTTAGTGAAGTATTGGTTTACAACACCTTTATCTAACAGTAACGACTTTTTTGTTGGAACAAGTTCATCGTCAAAAGGAGAGCTATTCAATCCATAGGGTTTTGTACCATCATCCCAAGTAGAAATTACATCGCTTGCAATTTTTGTACCAGAACTCTTTCCAATTAACCATGATAATCCCATTTTTTTCACATAAGCGCTCATTGCAATAGAAAACGTTGGTGCTTGTAATTCCGTGCAAACCTTAGGATATATGATAATATTATATGTTCCCGGAGTTCCTTTTTTTCCACCAATCGCTTGTTTACAAATCATACCTGCCTCATTTCCTGCATCTATCGCATTAAATCCTTTTTCTAAATGCGTCGAACAAGTTATTGCTTCACCCGTAGCGTACATATCTTCAGCAAAGGCTCTTATACGTAGGTTGAGATTGGATCTCTTGTAATTCCCTTCCAATCCCATGCTATTTTCTTGAAAAAATTGTTCACTTCCGAAAAAGAACGAACCAGCAGTTCTACTTGCTCCTTGTTTTTTTGCTGCTTCTACAGAGTCCTCGATTAGATCAATTGCTTTCTCGCCTAACATGCTCACTTTTTTGTCGTAGATTACATTTTGAATTCCTTTCTCGTAGTTGAACGGTCCTTCTGGTAATCTTTTATAGTTGATGTTGATTTTTGCGGAGTTCAATAATTTCTCGCAATAATTAAGAGATTTATCAATTGAATTCTGTGTTAAATCGCTTATTGAAATCTCTGTTGTTCTTCTTTTCATTGATAGAAATATTATTAGTTTAATCTCGTCCCAATTTTTGTTAATATCTATAGAGGATTCAGAAAATCTTATTTGGTTTTCAGATCTAATGACGCCTTTCATTGCCCAATCCGTGCAGAATTTTTTAATCTTTTGTTTCGAATAATCCATTGCTTCCCTTAATATTTCAACTTTTTTCTCACTCACTTGATCACCTCACCCTAACCTCACGTTTCTTAATCTTATATTCGGTCCTCCCGTCCATACTGGGCATCCTTGCCCGGGTTCAGATTTACCACAGAACGCTCCTTGCCATTGTATTGACGATTCCTTTCCCTGCGCATCGATGCTTCCAAATAATCCCGGGGAAGAGATCTCCAGAGCGGGTTTTAAAACCATTTTATCAGTTATTTCCCCATTCTCAATTAAATAAGCTTCTTGTCCAACGTACTTGCTCTGCAATCTTTTATCGTCTATATTCCATTCTGTAAAGGATTTCATATAAATTCCCAATTTGATGCCTTCTACCATTTCCTCAAGTGAAAAATCTCCAGGGGCAAAATATGTATTTGCCATTCTAACAAGTGGTTCTCGATCGTAAGCAATTGCTCGAGCAGCAGCATTACTCAGAGTATTAAACTCTGCAGCAGTTTCTCTATTATGTAGCATTTCGTTAAAAATTCCATCCTTGATTAACTCTCTTCTCCCTGCTTTCACACCTTCATCGTCGTATAGATAATAACCATGAGAACCAGGGATGGTGGGATCGTCAAAAACATTTACGCAATCGTTTCCTATTTTAAAACCAATTTCATGTTCTCGTAGATAAGATTCTCCAGCTTGAGCTCCTTCTCTTCCTAGAATGCGATCAGCCTCGTGAGGGTGTCCGCAATTCTCGTGAGAAATAATACCTGCTACATCTGGTCCTAATATCAGATCTAAATCTGTAATTGGTGGTTTTTTTGCTTTCGTAACAATATTTGCCAGAACATTTACTTTTTCTCTCACTTTATCTATAATATTCATTGACAATAGAGCGTCCCATCCTGATGTGGTTGCGAAAGTGCTCATTGATTGTTCGTTTTGCCCTCCCGCTTGTACTCCTATTATTACAGGCATAAAAACTACTCGAGGCACATGCCCTGTTATTTTAGATCCCTCGCTATTAACGAAATATGTATCTCTTTGTTCAGTCATTAGAACGAAAATGTGAATAAATTCTATTGGTTGCTTTTCTTTAAAAATATTTACAAAATCTTGAATATAAGCAATTCTTTCCTCCAATGAGACCTCCGTTGGATTGATTTTATAATTGCTCTGCCATGAGACTTCATGGGATTTCTCTGCGCTCATTTTAATACGGTTTTTTCTTTGAGCCCCGCTTCTCTTTGCAGTTTTAAAGGCGCGTTCTATCGCATCTTGAACGGCTTTTTTCGTCAATTGGTTAGTTGTGGCCATGCCCATTCCACCGTCTACTAATAATCTAATATTAATGCCGTTTTTACGACTAAACGCGTCAGTAATTAACTCTATTGGCAAATTTCCAATGTGTAGTTTTCCGTTAATAAAGACAACGGTATCGGTACTATTTTTTTCTAATCGAACCTCAGCGTATTCGCATTGTTTTCCACGGGTTTGTTCGAGCGCGTATTCTGCCAAATCCTTATTTTCATCCATACACAATCCCATTAGTATTTATGTAATTTTTTTCAATGTATTAGTTATTTAGTTTTCATCACTTAAAACATTTCTATCATAGAATCGAATGGAAATCAAAAACTTAATTTCAATGTATATATTACATTTGTCATGGAGAATACAACCGCACCACGCGAATTACACGGAATAAAATTATTCGGATATAGTATTGGATTCTTTGGCGTAATGCTCTCAAACATGCTAGGCGGAGTATTTGTCCTCCAGTTTTATGCTTATACGATAAATCTAAATTCTTTCTGGGTTTCAATTGCACAATTCATTCAATTGTTCATATCGGCATTTGCTTCAATAATTTTTGGAGTTATAATTGATAATAAGAGACCCATTAAGATAGGAAAAAGGCGACCCTTTTTACTTTACGGCTTGCCCATATGGATTATTTCATGTATATTAATTTGGTATCCACCTTTCTTTATCGGGCAGACAGATAAATCTAATGAATTTTTACTAACATTATATTTAACTACATTTCTCGTTTTAAAAGCTGTATCTGGTACTTCAATGTTAGTTGCACACGCATCAATGTTCCCGGAACAGACTCAAACATTAAAAAATAGAAGTAAAGTAGCAACAATCAATTCGATTTTAATTATCGTTGCTTCGATTGTAGGATTGTTAATGCCCTTGATTGTTCAAAGCATGGTCGATAATCCTTTAGAAGTCGCGTGGTGGCAACCTTCTAGTGCACCAATATTAACCTTTATTCCACTAATCGGAATTGCTTTCGCTATTGCAGGGGCGATAACGGTATTAATTACTTTTTTTGCCATAGACGAAAGTTTTCATTCAGATTCTCGCAATAAGGAATTTGTAAAGAAATCAATCAAAGAGACTTTTTCACATATGCAAGATCCAATAAAAGATAAAAAGTACAGGAAGTTCATGTTTACTGGATTTTTTAATCAATTTTCAGGAAAGATCATTGGAATTGCCGTATTCCCGTTTATTACTTATGTGTTATTATTCACTGATGCTCAGTTTTTTATCTATATTATTATATCCATCACGTGTAAATTTGGTTGGTTTGCGGTTTGGAAATTAATTGGTTCTAAATTTCATAACTACGTGAGGATTTATTCCTGGACTCTCATTATTGCAATTATTGCTTCATTTCTAGAACTTCTGTTTTTATTCCAAATTCCTAATTTCAGCGTTAAAGTAGCTTTATTTGCGGTTTCGTATGGAACAATTTTAGGTTCCATGTATGTATTTAATTTATTTGGACCTCCAATATCAGCAGCTCTAGTAGACGAAGCCGCAAATAATCGTGGCAATCCTGATAGATTACAAGTCCTTGCAGAAATTTCAGGATCTTATTCTGGTGCATTGTCTTTTACAACCACCATTGGTGCCGCATTTGCATCAATTTTCGTAGGTGTATTTCTATTTGGAAATAATAAAACCAATCCTACAATCTTAACGATATGTTTTGCCACTACGGGTATTTTTTATCTACTTGCGTTGTTGTCTATGAGACGAATTAAGTTAATTAAACAAGAATGATATAGTTTTGATTTTTCAAAATCTTTCTTTTTACTTCTAAAAAGAAAATAAATTTATATGTAAAACCACAAATTTTTAAAAAATTGCTTTTATAATCAAGAAGAGGATATTTTTCATGTCAATAAAAATCATCGTCGCAGAGGACAGTTTTTTTCAACGAAAAATCATTATTGATGCAATAAATTCCCAAAACGGTATGGAAGTCGTTGCGATAGCGAGGAACGGAATGGACACGCTTGAAATGATTGAAAAACATGATCCAGATATTTTATTATTAGATCTTGAAATGCCTAAAATGTCTGGTTTAGAAGCGTTTAATTTCTTGAGCGAGCATTATCTCCTCCCTACAATCATTCTCTCATCTTCTGATCCTCGAGCCTTAGATTTCGAAACTCAAACTATATTATTAGGTGCTGTTGATTATATCGAGAAACCACGAGGTAAATTGAAAGATGAATTTCCCAAAATTAAAGAGAAGTTAATCGATAAAATCAAAATCGCTTCAAACATGAATAAAAATTACACCAAGCATCGAGATTCGTTCCGAAGTGCTTTAATCGAGCTAAAAAATTCCTTAGAAAAAGAGAAAAGAAAAGAATTTATCAAGAAAGATGTAAAATCCGAGGAGCAATCCAAAGAAACAGAACTCAAGAAGGAAAACGTATTAATAAAGGTTGTTGTAGCGGAGGATTCCTCATTTCAGAGAAAAATAATCACTGGAATGATAAATTCCCAGAAAGATATGGAGGTTGTTTCCGTAGCAAGAAATGGTAAAGAGGCACTTTCCAAAATCGAAAAATTCAATCCGGACGTTCTAATATTAGATCTTGTTATGCCCGTAATGACGGGCCTTGAAGCTTTTGAAATTTTGAGCGAGCATTATCCCATTCCCACGATCGTGTTTTCTGCTTTGGATCCCAAAACTCTTGATTCTGGTATTCAAGCTCTATTATTAGGAGCTGTTGATTATATCATGAAACCAGGAGGCGAATGGAACATTGAACTCCCTAAATTTAAAGAACAATTGATTGAAAAGATCAGAATAGCATCTAAAATAAAAACTAACTACACGATGCGACGGGAATCGTTTCAGAAATCTTTAACTGAACAAAAAACTACAATTACAAAAAGAGGGAAAGTTGCATCTGTTGTTGAAATTGAACCGAGCCTGCCCTCAAGAGTAAAAACGAATATAATCGTAATGGGGGCGAGCGTGGGGGGTCCAAAAACATTAAAAGCTATACTAAAGGATATTCCAGAAAATTTTTCTATTCCAATTTTACTTGTACAACACATGAATACTTTTTTTATGAGTCAATTTGCCCAATCATTAAATAACACCTGCAAAAATAAGGTAAAAATACCTTCCGATGGTGAACGTGTAAAACCAAATACAATTTATCTTGCGCCCGGTGGAAAACACATGGAAATCGTGTTAAAAAGTGGAAACCCTTGTTTTCATACTTTTAAAGGGAATCCAGTAAATTTTTGCATACCTGCTGTTGATGTTCTTTTTGCCTCTGTAGCAAAAATATATAAAAACCGTGTTTTAGGAATTTTACTGACCGGTATGGGTGCTGATGGAGTGAATGGTTTAGAGTTGATTAGAAAGTATGGTGGTAAAACAATCGCTGAATCTAAAGAAACATGTGTCTTATATGGAATGCCCAAAATAGCAGCTGAGCGAGGAGTTGCTGATTTGATCGTACCTAATTATGAGGTCAAGAATCACATGATCAAGCACGCAAATCAATAAAAATTGAATTTGGTTTAATCCTAAAATTTAATAATATTTTTTTGTTAAATTCCATTTTATTACATAATTTACTATTAATTATTATAAAATCGATGAGATATTGACTAAAACATGACAGAAAATGAAGAAAAGGGTAAATACGATTATTCATTCGATTACATTTCAAAGAAACTTGAAGGAAAGAAGGATTCCTACGGAATGCTAATGAAGGAAATCATTCGAACGGGTATTTGTACTGAATGTGGAACTTGTGCCGCTGTATGTCCTGTATTAGAATGGGATCATCTAATGGGTCAGCCAAAATTAACGGGAAAATGCACGGGATGTGGAATCTGCTACAATCAATGTCCTCGTACCATTACAGATCCAATAGAATTAATGGGAGAATTTAAAACGGGATATGTGGCAAATACGAATATTCCTGAAGTTATTGGAGGCCAAGATGGGGGGACCGTTGTTAGTCTTTTATGTTATCTATTTGACGAACACTTGATAGATGCAGCAATAGTCACGATGAAGGATCCAAACAAACCCTGGTATCCTGCTGCTCAAATAATAACTTCCAAGGAAGACGCTATTAAAAGCGCAGGATCTATTTATGCTCACAGTCAAACAGTTGAAAGTTTAATGGATGCAATTCGCGAAGATTATAGATCAATTGCATTTGTAGGAACTCCGTGTAACATTGATGCTGTTGAGAAAATGATGAGTAGTCCTGCGGGAATGTTAAAATATTTCATGCGAGCACATGTATTAAAGATTGGTTTGTTCTGCATGGATAGTTTCTCTCCGGAGACGCTCTATACACGGTTTGAGAGTGATGGGATTGATTTATCGAAGATTGTCAAGATGGATATAAACAAGGGTAAATTCCACTTATATCAAGAATTAAATGGTGAACCAGTAAAATCTTACACAATACGGTCTTTACATAAATACAAATCCTCAAGTTGTAATTTTTGTGTTGATCTTACGGCAGAAAATGCAGATATTTCAGTAGGATCTGTTGGAAGTGGTCCAAACAAAAATACGGTTTTTGCACGATCAGGTATAGGCGCAGAAATCATTGAAGATGCTGCGAAAAAAGGATATCTTACAATTGAACCTTTTGATGCGATAAACTTGAACGCAGTGTTATTTTTAGGTAAACTCAAGAAGGTTTCGCAATACAACATACAGAAAAGGAAAGTATTTATTGTAAAAGATCAACCAAGCGAGGAAAGCGCCAGAATTGAATCAGGACCTGTTTCTGAAAAAGCAAAATCTGCCTTTGGAACGAGAAGGGCATTAAGCGTGGTAAAAGCATTAAACGAGAAAGAAAAAATTCTAAAATTAACAATCACGAATACGGTTGGTTTCACATTAGAAGATTTAAAAGTTCGATTTGCGTTAATTGACGACGTGTTCGAGAAAAATCCATGGATGACTACGATAAAAGAATTATTTCCTTACGAAACGCTTGAAATCGGATACCCTGTAGAAATCTTAGAAGGAGCTGTCTTAATTGAAGCATCAACAGAGGAACATGGTAAAATTTTCTCTAGATCAGTTAAATTCGCTCCAGAAGAAAAAAAATAACACTTTCTT
>Ga0180437_10011410_pt1 | contig 10663 bp, 8 predicted proteins | sample SS_ome_4_FD_132410 | JGI IMG/M metagenome (GOLD analysis project Ga0180437, IMG submission 132410) | Hypersaline lake sediment archaeal communities from the Salton Sea, California, USA - SS_3_D_1 metaG | ecosystem: Environmental > Aquatic > Non-marine Saline and Alkaline > Hypersaline > Sediment... | reverse complement strand
GCCCGGTGAAGTTGCTGAGGTCATGGATACGATTGTCTTGCCCAGCGATCTCGCACCCGGCACATACGCCATCTCCATCGCCGCCGTTGGCGAAGAAGACGAGAAACCGGTCGTGCGACTTGCGATCAAGGGAAGGGGCGAAGATGGTTGGTATACGTTAAGTAAGCTCTCCGTGGCTCAGTAGTACCCTCCGGCAGTGGTCCCTTCATCATGGTGGAGGTCAGCTTCGATGTTTCGCACGATTCTCTTCATTGGAGCCTCGCTTTACGGCCTGCTGCCCGACGCTTCGGCTGGCTGATGACGTCGAACAACAGTTCCGACCGCCGCAGGACATTGGCCGCTGAGCACCTCGTGCAAATGATCACCGTGATCCGCCATATCTGGGTTTCCTCTTTATCCAGATCGGGATAATACTGGAATATCCGTGGTTATCCATCGGATGCGAGGCTGCGTATACCCCACCTGCGGGCGGGCTTCCCGTCTCAAGCCACTTGACGGGGCCCCACACATCGCGGTAGAGTAACCTGCGCTAGGTTCTGTGCTAGCCCGGCATAAGGGGATTTCTGTAGAAAAACAAGTTAGCCATCTATCCAAAACAACAGCGGATGCTGCATGGGCACATCAATTCCGATCGTCGTCGCGATTGTCTCGGCGTTTGCTGGCCTGATCACATGGATCGCCCAAAAGGACCGTGAACGTCGCGATTCCGCTCGGCAGAAAAAACTGGATCTTTACGAAACGCTGCTGGCTTCTGTGATTCATCTCACGGCTCAAGATGCGACACCGTTCTTTGTCAAATCACAACAAGCGTGGCTTTTCGCTTCTGACGATGTACTGACTCAAATCAATGCGTATACGAGAGCGCTCGCGTCTGGTGATGCTGACAACAATGAGTTGAACGACATTCTCGGAAAACTGCTTCTTTCAATGCGGCTTGACCTCGGTCTGAAAACCCAAATCAATGAAGATTGGGTCAAATCACACTTCAGAGCTGTAACAGCGCCTCCTGAACAACTTAAAAAATACCTTGCGTCCAAACGGTCTGACAAAAGGGCCGATGGCTAACAAATCGGTGAATCGGAGTTGGCTCGCCTTTCGGTTTTTCAACGTCGTTTCCTTCGTTTACAATGTTCGGTGTTTCAAGGTCTGTCGTGTTGGTCCGCCAACCCGGTTACCTCAGTCGTTATACCCAAGAGACATCATATGGATATTAAACTCGTCGTTGCATTAATTGGCCTCACTGGTGTTGCAGCTAGTGCACTCATTCAGTTCTACCTTGGAAAGCTGGCTTCCCTGAGCAAGAAGGCTATCGATCTTAAAGGAACAGCATATGTAGATCTGGTACAAGCAGTCAGTTCTATTGCAGCCTCATCCAAAGCCGGTAAAGGTCGTAATGCTGCTCAATTCGAGAAACTAACTGACGCAAAGACAAGGGTGATCATGTTCGGCAGCGACAAAGTCATTCTCAAGTTTAATGAGTTCTTTGTCAAATATGGCGTCCTGGACAACGAGGGTGCTGCTAATTCATTCAGTTCAATGGTTTCAGAAATGAAGCGTGATATATCGGGAAAACACGGCCTTAGTGACAAGCTTCTTCAAGAAGCATTGTTTGGAAAAGAAATACCGGTATAACATCGGAATCCATGAGACCGCTCGCACGCTCGCGTCTCATGATTCCGTGCGTTATTTGGCTGATTCCATGTCACGTTGGGTACTAAAGATGGCGACTGTGCTTTCAACTGTGCTGCTCGCTGTGGCGATGCTGCTATTCCTCGCCGGGTACGTCTTCAGCCCGTGGGAGCAATATCTCTCATTCGGTGGCGATTTCCACATCGGTGTTTGCGCTCGCGGGCTTGATTCGCGCATCGTGTTCTTCAACGATGCCGAGTACGGCCCCTATCGAGGAAGCATCATTGGGATCGTCGGTGCTGATGGCAACGTGTATCCTCCCCTCGAACGCCAGCGAGCGTTTGGCGATTCGTGGGGCATCTACTACCGCTACTTCCAATGGTCCGATTCAACGCTTTGGACTTTGACGGTCACATTGTGGTATCCGATTGGGCTTTTCGCGATAATACCGATGATACGATTGCTTCGCTCGACAGTTTGTCGCCGCACACGAGAGCCCAAATAACCAAGCGATCAACCCGACCGGGAATGGCGGTCGGGCTTTGAGCTGAAGCCAACCTCACTCGTCGCCATTCCCGGCGGGTCATCGCCAACGTTCCGAATCCACTCGTGCCCCCTGCCCGTTGTTATGCAGCCAAGAGGTTCGACGGTCACGCCAACCGCTGATGTTTGAGCGGGCAAGCAAATCCATGTCGGTGTCGTCAGATTGAGTGCGCGTGGCAGTCGGTCTTCACGCCCTTTGCGGTTCTCGCCAACTGCATCATGTCGAACCGTCCTTTGCCATGTCTGCACGGCCGCAGCCTGCTCTGCGTCTATGAGAAAGTCGAGGATGGCAAGAGCAGCATCGCGGCGCGCACGATCACGACCCGGTAAGCACCGTTCGAGAAACAAGTGGCGTAAGCTTCCAGCTTGCGATGGCACGATCTCCCGCAAGCTGGAAGCTTACGCCACGGAGAAATCGCCTTACGGGCTCGCCGGTGTCAGGGGACCGATGTACTGCTTAGCAACCACCAAATGGTCCCACCAGACCTTGCTCGTCCCCTGCTCGGGTCGAGACATGTACCGGTAGAGCCAGATGGCGTTGATGTTGAGTTCCGGCGTACTTCTCCAAGCGAAGCCCGGAAATGGTCTGCCGCCCATGAGGGGAACGCCCCGACCTTGTTCGTAGTCCCAGGTGACGCCCTGCTCGGTCACGTAGGGTCTGAATTTGTCATACGTCCAGGTGCCGACGGCGGGAAAACCTTTGCCCAGATAACTCGTGACCTTGCCACTGCGGTTCCGGCTGAGTTTTCCGTCGAGCCAGTAGGCCTGCTCGCCGTTGCTGTCGCCGACGTCGTTCAGCTTGACCATCACCTCGAGACAGATCCACTTTTCCTGTTCAGTGGTTGCAGGGCAAGCGTCGCCTGGTTGAGGTAGCTGCAAGTACACCAACTGGCGGCGTCCTGCATCAGTACGAGTCCGCCCGCAGGTATGCCGGCAATCCAGCATCCCGGCCGGATTCCGCCGTAGTTTTCCGTACGTTTTGCCCCCTCTAAATCGAGGTAGCCGAGCGTGGCCGAGCGGTACACGAGCAATCGCTGAGAACCGACCACAATGCCGCAACCATAGGAGCGTTCGAACTTAAACGCCAGCGGCTTGCCGGTCAAAAGGTCCCACGCGCCCGGCGGCGCATAGATCGTGTGGTCGCGAAGCACGGGCCGATCCACGTATTCGGCGGCAACGTCCCAGAGCGGCTCGCCGTCGTCGGCGCGAAACGCGGCCAGACGGTCGCCACGCTCCGAGTGCCGCGATGCCTGATGAACGGCCTGGTACGCTGCCAGCAAGACGTTGTGATCACTGCTGTACACCATAAGTGTGGCAAAACTACCCTTGTTAGCCGTCCACAGTTTCTGTCCTGTTTGCGCGTCGAGCGCCAGCAGCCGACCAGGCCGATGTGCCGTCACACGTTGGAACTCTGCGTCCTCTTCGCTTCCACTGGCCTGGGCTCGGCGTTTCGCCTCGGCTCGGGCGGAGGACTCCGGCAGCCGGAGATCATCAAACGGGGCCGGCGTTCGATCCACGAGGTACATTCGCCCACGGCCAATAGCGATTGTGTTATGTCGCACTGAATCCGTCGGTCTGAACGTCCACTTCAATTTGCCGGAATCAGCTTCCAGAGCAAACAGCAACGTCGACTCCGTGAACTGGCCGCCCGTATTCCAGCGGTCGGACCAGCACTTCACGAGATATTCTTCATCGACCAACGAGCCGAAAAGCAGTTCCCCGTCACAGGCCATGTATCCCCAAAGGCCCGGCCTACCGTCAGGATGTGGCGGCGGCGCAAACTCGGCAACCTTCCGACCGGTCCGCGTATCCAGGCACAGACACTTCCGTCCGTCGTGTACGTAGAGTCGATTCCCGCTGACACAGTAGTTTCCGCTCGTCCAGGCGGCGCCGATACTGTGTTCGCGATGATAGCTGGCCAGGATTCCTGGAAGCGGACATTCCCAAAGCGTGCGCCCGCTGTAAATGCTTTGGGCCCGCAAGCAATTCAGTCCTTCCACGAACATGATGCCCTGATGCACGAGCGGGCCGGGGGCGCGCCCGTGGCGGTTGGGCATCACCAGATCGGTATCGCGAAACCAAAGCATCTCCAGAGGACTGCGAACGATCGTATCGTGTGAACAGAGCGTGTTGCCGAGGTCTCCATGTTGATGCGTCCACTGGCCCGCCCCGTCCAGCGGACCGCGAACGGAAGCTCGCATCGCTCCCGGTCGTCCGAAACAGGCAACCCCGTGGTGCGGACACTGCATGCGGACATGGGCAGAAGACCGAACCGCCCCAGATCCCTCGACGACCGATCGGCCGGAGACGACAAGATCGGCAAAGTAATTGGGGTAAGACACCTCCGCCGGGTCGTCACAGTGGACGGTAACCCGTACACCGTACCATCCCTCGTCGTCGAGCATCCGTCTTGCTTTTTGGACGTTGGCTGGGTCCTGGTCCACCGCGTAGATTTGGAGCCTTGAGCGACGAGCCAGTTCGAGCGCGAGGCGGCCATCACCGCAGGCCAGGTCCAGACAGTAACCTTCGCGGACACCCGTTCGCCGCAAGATTTCTTCGGCCGCCGCCGCGTACTTGGAGTTGTCGGCAAGTGTCGGCTCGCGATGTGGTGGCGAAATCTCACGAGGACTCGCAGTCGCAGCTCCGTCGAAACAGGCGATCACACCGTGATCCGTGCTGACAAACAGGCGGCCACGCGATACCGCCAAGCCATAGACCCTTCCGCGAACATCGGCGGACCATTCGACCGTACGCGACTCCATGTCGATGATCGCAACCCGACCTCGTCCACCGACGACGATTCTGTTGTTTGCCACGATCAACGAGTCTGCGGTTCCGTCGCGTGAGGGTCTTGACCAGGCCGTGGAAGTCATCACGTTCTCAGGCGTCCGCGTTTCCGCACGATCCGACTTGTCAACTTCCGCGAAGAAGGGCAAGGCAAGCGACCAGGCTGGTGGGCCGACCGCCTTGACCTTCGTCGTCTCGCCACGGCGGTCCGTGCGGGCTCTTTCGACGAGTAGATGCCGCCGATCCCACACCATCACGCTGCCATTGGCCGAAGAGACAACGAATTGTGGATGAACCGCGACGGGAAGGCCGGTGCCACCGTACGAAACGCCCGCATCCTGGGAATAGACGGTGCCTCCGTTGAAGAAAATGGTATCGGTAGCGACCACGTCGGCGCCGCCGCAGTATTGGTTGGGTTGTAGCTGGAAGAAGCGCAGTGCCCCGTCGGATCGCGAAAAGGCGGCGGGCACGGCCCGGCCGGTCGGGACAAGCAACGTGTCGGCGGTTGCGGCCAGATAACCTTGCGCGGCAGCGCCACTCCGGGCACGCGCCGTTCCGTGAGGCTGATCCATTTCCAGCGAGCCGGACGAGTCGTTACACCAGATAACTTGGCCCGTATCGGCCGACACCGCGTAGATGTACACGCCCTCCGATGGCCAGATCCCGGCTGCGAAATGGACGGTATCGTCAATGACGACCGGACCACCTCGCGCCGGCCAGCGCGAGATCACACGGTCGTTCCCTAGCAGCATGTCACTGGCGGGACCACCGCGCAACTTCCACGCAAGTGTGCCGTCCGTCGTGCGCAGGCAGTACAAGTGCCCATCGTCGCTGGCCACGAACAGATGGTCGCGCCAAGCCGCAGGTGCGAAGCGGATCGGGGCATCGGTAAAGAACGTCCAGCAGGTCTCGCCGGACGCAGCATCCAGGGCGTAGACCTTTCCATCGGCCGAGCTGCCGAAGAAGACCCGACCGCCGGCCACCACCGGCTGGTACGCCGCGTCGAAGCGCAGGCGATTACGCGTCGGCCAAGCGGGTATCGGTGGATGCACGGCAGCGTACGTCCATTTTCTGGAGAGTTCAACAGGCAGCGTCTCCGACGTGTATCCGCTACGTGCCGCGTCTGCTCCGTACGTCGGCCAGTCATTGGACGGCGTGTGCCCCGAAGACAAAACCACGGTCATCAGTATGAGGGCGATCGATTGCATTTCTCTTCACTGATTCTCTATTTGCGAAGTCATTTCTCAGGACGTATCATACGATATTCCCGGTCCACTGGCCAGTCTTAACTGCGGAAGGGTGAAAATGTCCCCGCGTAACGTCAACCGTCGTCATTTCTTGAAAATCGACTTGCGCCGTGGCGGCGTCGATGGGGGCAGTTTCCGCGGCGGCAGCCGACAAATTGCCTCCCGTCAACGACCCGCGCGCCACCGACGGTGACCATCTGCATGAGCCGAAGTGGGACAAACGGTTGACCATCACCGTGGAGCCCAAGAAAGCAGACCCTTCTGTTCCGCCGCCGTGGTCACCGCCTGCTGCAAGGCTTCCGTATCGCCTGCCAGCCCATCTCCCTTGGCTCCCAGTTTCCGGACATTGACCGCGGGACCATTGACGGTAGGTTCCGGTTCCACGCGAAGCCGTAGGGGGTCGGACCAGCCCCAAGGGTCGCCGTGCCGGGCGTGGACGAAGACCTCGTACTCACCAGGTTCGAGGTCCTGCGGGAGCCAGGTGGACAGGCACCAGCGCTCGGTGTGACCGTCCTCACGATGCTCCGGCGCTCGGGTGAGGGGGATTCCTTGCTCTATTCCCGCGGTCCATCAATGAAGTTGCGATACTCCGGTCGAGTCATCCACGCATCGTAGCGTGGATCTTCGGTCCACTTCTCATAGTTGTCTTCGAGTTTGGCTGCCAAGGGACGATCCAACAGCACCTTGCCGGCCTGCGTAACGTACATGTGTCCCCTCACCGGCCCTTTGGCAGCGAAGGTGACCTCGTAATGTGTCGTTCCCACCGTGACTTTGGCTCCTATCTGCCCATCTCGCTCGATGCTTTCGACCGGAACCATGCCCTGGCTGCTCTGATCAGCCGCCTGGAGCACCACGAGAAAGTTCGTGGCGACGGGGTTGTCTCTGGGCGAGAGTTCGATCCGCCATCCGCCCAGGCCGATACTGTTCTCGCGGTCGTGTTCCTTGCGGTGACGCAAGGACCTGTCGTCGGCGTAGGTGTCCGCCGTGGGACCGTAGTTGATTCCCTCCACCTCGAACTCATGCCACGGTCCACCAAGTGTGCGCACGGTGCGGCTCCCGTCCTCGGGAACCAGGATCTTACCAAACAATCGTCCCGTCATGTCCGGTCCCTTGTCATCAACCATGAAGGAAGCAGCTTCGGCATGAAGGAATCGGCCGCCAGGTTTGGGGTTGGGTGACGTCCCTTTGCCGTCCGGCGTCACAACGAGTTGCTCAGACGGCGACAGTGAAGTGTCTGGGACCCTCTCGCCATCGAACTCCGGCTCGTACAGCATGTGCAGCAGCCACCGCGTCTCCAAACCAGCCTCGGCGTTGACCACGCGGTCGAAGATCACGAACGTGTCAGGTCGGAGGTACACGAACTGACGCGTGATCGACTTGACGCGCGTGGGCGGGTACGAGTGGGTGGCATCGCCGGCTGCGTAGTCGAACAGCGGCGAGGTTTCATACCCGATGATCCGGCCTTCGCGGAAAGGTCGGTCGCCGGCCTTCGGTTTGGGCAGATCCCACAGTTTCCACCAGGACTCATCCTGGATCGGCGACTGTCCGCCGCCACGCACCATCCCCAGTAGGGCGTTGTTCCATGCACGAAGTTCCAGCGGTGCGCTGCCAACCGTGAGCGAGTTGTGAGCGATCGTCTGGCGGGCATACGCTCGGATGTGGGGCAAGCCATCGCTGTGAACCTGCGATCCGGCAAAGCCCAAGGCGGCATTGTTCAGTGAGTGGACCGCTCCCGTGTCGGCGGCGAGTATGCCTCGTTTCGCGATGACGAAGTGCAGGTTATCGGCGTTGTTGCGACCCCACCAACCGTCGATCTCCCCATACCGCCCGCAGCGGAACAGGGCGTAGGTTGCATCTTCGGTCCAGTCCGAGCGCATCACGACGTGACCGTTCTCCGGAAACAGCCGGGCCGGTGGCAGCATCTTGGGCTCGACTCGCGGCAACTCGGGGTCGTACCAGAGTAGCTTTCCCCAGACACCGCCTTGGCCCAAGGCGCTGGTGCCCCAGCCCATCGAAATCTTGGAGATCACCTCGTCCGTCCACCATTGCCCTAAACCGTCGTGAAACCTGGCGGCGGCTAAGATAGCCAAGTTGTCGCCCTGAAACTTGGCGGGCGTGATCGACTGCCAGTGGGCACACATCGCGTTGACGCCGATGTGAACCACCTGGGGCGGCCATGCCCACGGGCGGTAGTGATAGATGTAGTACTCCGGTGTGTGGGCCGCGAAATCACACTTGCTGACCCAGTCCTGGCCGGCCGCGTTGGACCACGCCACGGCCATCGTGAACCATTCGCTGTAGAAATGCTCGCCGTAGTAGCCGTGCGACATGGAACTGCCGCCCCGGCCCTGCGACCACAGGTTGTTGTACTTGATGCCCTCGATCATGTCGGAGTGTAAGCGAGCCTTCAGATCGACGTCGAGGAAGTCATCGTGTCCGTGGCCCCAAGCAGCCAAGTCGAGTACGACGTGGGGTCGCCAGCGTTCTTTTTTGACTATCTCGACGATGCGGTCTGCTTCAGCTTGCTGTTCTGCGGGCGTCATCGCGCCCATTACCAAGTCCGCGGCCAACGGATACGTCTGCACCCACGACGGTTCGAGCTTCGCCTTGGCTGCTGCGATGTACTTCGGTTCCTCGGTCAGATAGTACAGCACACCCAGGAGGATCGCCCCGGCTTTGTTCTCCGCGGCAAGCTGTTTGGCGTGTTCCAGCTCGGCGGCGATCCGGGGATGCTCCAGGCGTGCCCGAAGCCGGGGCAGGTCGGCCTTGGTGAACAACAGCCGGGGATGTTCCTTGCGTGCCAGGGCGCAATCGGCTGAGACGGTGACACCGCCGATCGTGACCGTGTCTTCAGCGAGGCTGGTCACCGGGACGGCAGAGAACACGGCAAGGACTGCTGTGAGTGACGTTTGGGAGAGGAACATCTTCGCATCTACCTCCTCGGATCTTCAGTGGCGTTTTGGTTTCTGGTCGTTGTACTCCCCTCGGGCTTCACTTCAGCGACTGACGATACTCATCGCACCGCCCTCGCAATCGGCCGAGCGTTTGTGCGTGAGCCGGATCGCTCGCCAGATTGTGTTCTTCTCGCTGGTCACCCTTGAGATTGAAAAGTTGCTCGTAAGACGGTTCGATCTCGGGATACCGAACGTACTTCCAATCCTTCGTACGTACGCCCTCGCACTTAGGGATGGGACGTCGAGGAGGTTTCGTATTGTAGACGTGCTCGTAGTACCAGTCTTCGCGCCACGAGACTGGCTCATTGCGGAGCAACGGAGTCAGATCCAACCCCTGCATCGACTCCGGAATCGGTACGTCCGCCAAGGCTAGCATGGTTGGAGCCAGGTCGATGCTCAGTGCCGTTTCTGCGCACCGCCTGCCGCGCAGCTTCGCCGGTAAGCGTGGATCGCGAATGATGAACGGGACACGGATCGACTCTTCGTACATGATCCATTTGCCGACCAGTCCGTGGGCACCCAACATAGAACCATGGTCCGAGGAGAAGATGATTACCGTGTTGTCGTCCAGCCCAGCTTCCTCAACCGCCGCCATAATCCGGCCCAGGGCAAGGTCCGCCCGCGCGATCAGTCGGTAAAACGTCCTTGCATACTCTTGGTACGTTTCCGGATTCTGGAACCACTTCGGTCCCGAACCACCGTTGAGCGAACTGCGGATGAACTCCGGGAGTGCTTCGTAGTGCTGCGGCGTGAAAGTGGGCGGCGGTGGAATGTGGGCGTCCTCGTATGAGTTGGGCACCTCCGGGTCGTAGTAGTTCCACGGCCCGTGTGGCTCCTTCAATGCCACCGTCAGGCAAAACGGTCGATCCGGTGGGTTCGTCCGCAGAAACTCGACAGCCTTATCCTCCATGACAGTCGTCAAGTACCGCACGTCCCCGTCCACCTCCTGCCGGAAGTTGATCGCCTGGGGAAAACCGTACCAGAAGTCGAACTGGTTGACTGGCAACGATAGTTCCCGGATCTCCGGCTGGGGCGCGCCGATCGCGAACTTGCCCAGGTAGCCAGTCCGGTAGCCTGCCTTGCGAAGCAGGGCCGGATAGGTCTGGGCGAAGGCTTCGGCGGACAGAGGAGTTCGGAAATCCCGGATTTCGTGACGCCGCATGTGTTGCCCCGTCAGGATGCAGGCTCGGTTCGAGCAGCAGATGGCCGTCGTGACGAAGGCGTTGGTGAAGAGTACGCCTTCAGAGGCCAGGCGGTCCATGTTCGGAGTCTGAATGTGTTCGTTTCCCATGCAGCCCATGCAGATTTGAGGCTGATCGTCCGCGAAGATGAACAGGATGTTGGGTCTCTTAGCCTCGGCCGCCAAGATATTCTGGCTCGTCGTTGCGGTGACAGCCGTCAGCAACACGCAGACGTATAACAGGTTTCGCATGGTTATCTCCTCGTCATCGCTTAAACCGAACATTGGTTGCGTCTTCAACGCTCAGGCCGAGATCCTCACCG
>Ga0180437_10011409_pt1 | contig 10664 bp, 7 predicted proteins | sample SS_ome_4_FD_132410 | JGI IMG/M metagenome (GOLD analysis project Ga0180437, IMG submission 132410) | Hypersaline lake sediment archaeal communities from the Salton Sea, California, USA - SS_3_D_1 metaG | ecosystem: Environmental > Aquatic > Non-marine Saline and Alkaline > Hypersaline > Sediment... | reverse complement strand
TCCATAGTAGGTTGATCGCTGTAACACCGTGATTGCAGAGTTATGATCTCGTGCCAAATCAAGTCCACAGTAAGGACAGCTGTGGATCCGTGTTGCCAGTGTTTTCGGCACAAGTTTACCGCACTTACTACACAGTTGTGTGGTGTTATAGGCACTCACATACTCTACCAGAATACCAGCTTCCTCCGCTTTGTACTCCGTAAAACACATGAGTTGCCCCCAGCCTGCATCACTAATCGACTTTGCCAAATGATGGTTCTTCACCATGTTGGTAATCTGTAAGTTTTCATACACAATCAGGTCATAGTCATCGACCAGTGTTCGACTGAGTTTATGATGAAAGTCCTTTCGCTGATGGCGTATTTTCCGGTGTACCCGTGCCACCTTTTTGTTCTGCTTGTGACGGTTATTTGACCCTTTCTGCTTCCTATCTTTTCTTCGCTGCTCTTTGGCTACTTTCTTCTCCGAGTTTCTCAACCAACGGGGGTTATCTATGGTGTCTCCATTATCTAACGTCAGTAAACTCTTCAACCCCACATCCACCCCTATCGCCTTCTGTATCTCCCTCTGCTGAGAGCGGGGAGCAGGGTCAGGAAGTGTTACTGCAAAACAGGCATACCAGTGGTCGACATCGCGTGTAATGGTACAGGTCTTGATCACGCCTTCAGCGGGGATAGGGCGGTGTAATTTAATCGTGATACGTCCGATTTTCGAGAGCCGGAGTTTCTTCTTGTGGTAATCGAGGACGAACCCACTTTGCGGGTACGTGAAGGAATCATACCGGTATTTCCCTTTAAAGCGTGGGTAGCCTGCATGTTCCCCCTTTTTAATACGCCGAAAAAAGTGGGTGAAGGTCTTATCCAATCGTCTTAGTGTATCTTGGAGTACCTGTGAATGCGCTGCCTTCAACAACGGGTTGGTCTGTTTTGCAGCTTTCAAGTGGCTGGCTTGCTCATAATAGCTGACTGTGTGTTGGTGTGTGTGCCAGGCGTCCTTTCGCTCTGCCAAAGCGTTATTATACACACAACGACAGGTAGTAAGCCATTGCGTTAACGTAGCCTGTTGTGCTGTGGTTGGATACACGCGAAATTTGTAAGTCCGTTTCATCACACGCCTCCCTATGTTCCCCTGATATTCATGTCACGAGAGTTACTATCCGCAAAAACCTATTTAAAGTGGGAGACGCTACGGTGAAAGTGAAACAAGTAAAAAACGCAATTCATCCCCCCAACATGTTGAGGGGTCTTCTTGCGGAGAAACGATAAAAGGAATAATGTGGTGAAAGAAATTAGTACAAACATAGACCCTTTTGGGGCGAAGGATATTATAGAGGTAAATGGAAAACGCATTACAATATATCGCCTTAGCAAACTTGAGGAGTTGGGGATAGGAAATATCTCCCGTCATCCATATTCTATAAAGGTATTACTAGAGGCACTCCTACGTCAGGTCGACGGTCGAATTGTAACTAAAGAAGATGTAGAAGCACTAGCCAAATGGAGTCCTGATAATAAACTTGAACGTGAACTTCCTTTCATTCCGGCAAGGGTAGTTTTACAAGATTTTACGGGAGTCCCAGCAGTTGTTGATCTTGCAGCATTGAGATCAGCCATGAAAAGACTTGGTGGAAATCCTGCTAATATTAACCCTCTTATACCAGCAGATCTTGTAATTGATCATTCAGTTCAGGTTGATTATTTTGGTACATCATATGCTAGACAATTTAATGAGAAAAAGGAGTTTGAACGTAACCGCGAGCGTTATGCGCTCCTACGCTGGGCACAGTTAAGTTTCGATAACTTTCGAGTGGTTCCTCCTGGTAGGGGAATCGTCCATCAAGTAAACTTGGAGTATCTTGGCAAAGTTGTTCAACTAAGTGAAGTAAACGGGGAATTAGTTGCCTATCCAGATACTCTTGTTGGTACTGATTCTCATACTACAATGATAAATGGCTTAGGTATTCTGGGTTGGGGTGTAGGTGGAATAGAAGCTGAAGCGGTTATGCTTGGTCAGCCTTATTATATGCCAGTTCCAGAAGTAGTCGGAGTTAGATTGTATGGTGAATTGAAAGAAGGTGTAACTGCTACTGATCTTGTTCTTAGAGTCACCCAGATGCTGAGAAAATATGGTGTTGTAGGCAAATTCGTTGAGTATTATGGACCAGGGGTCAGAAGACTTAGCCTGCCTGATCGGGCTACGATCGCTAACATGTCACCAGAGTATGGTGCTACAATGGGATTCTTTCCAATTGATGAAAAGACACTACAATACCTTTTGCTAACTGGAAGGAAGAAGGAACACATTGAATTAGTTAAGTTATACGCTATTAAACAAGGTCTTTTTGTGACAGAGGATTCACCAGAGCCACTATTCAGCGAAACGTTAGAGTTAGATCTAGGAACTGTGGAACCAAGCTTAGCTGGTCCAAAACGGCCACAGGATCGCATACCTCTCGACCAGATGAAAAAAACTTTTCGTGATGCTATGGAAAACTCTTTTGGCAAGAAATTAGAAGTGAAAAAAGAGTTAGAAGATCTTGATTATAAACGCTGGTTAGAGGAAGGTGGATCACCTACAGCGGAGATGAAACTGGATTTAGATCCTGATTATTTACGCTGGCTAAAGGAAAAAGCACATAAATACAGCGTAACATGTCCTGTGGATCACTTTAAAAAAATTGATATTGTAAATGGCACAATTGCAATAGCAGCCATAACTTCTTGTACAAACACTTCGAATCCTTCGGTATTGCTGGGAGCAGGCCTTTTAGCTAAAAAAGCAGTAGAACATGGATTAAAAGTTAGTTCTTACGTTAAAACTAGTCTAGCCCCTGGATCACGTGTCGTTACTGAATATCTAAAAACATCAGGTCTTTTACCATATCTTGAAGCACTGGGCTTTCACTTAGCAGGATATGGATGTACAACATGTATTGGCAATAGCGGTCCACTTCCAGAAAAAGTAGCCAAAGCAGTGAAAGACAACGATTTAGTAGTAGCTGCGGTTCTTAGCGGAAATAGAAATTTTGAAGGAAGGATACATCCTCTTACTAAAGCAAATTATTTAGCCTCTCCACCTTTAGTTGTTGCATATGCTGTAGCAGGCACAATAGACATAGATTTAGCCAGCGAGCCATTAGGTCGCGATCCGAATAATAAACCAGTTTATCTCAAAGACATCTGGCCAACATCAGAAGAAATCCAGCAAATTGTCGAAAAAACTGTTGACTCCAAGATGTTTAAAACACAATATTCTGAAATCTTTGAAGGTACACAACTCTGGAAGGAACTTGATGTTCCAGAAGGAAAACTCTATGAATGGGATCCAAATTCAACATATATTCAGGAACCTCCCTTCTTTATTGATTTCCCGCTTGTGCCTCCTGAGAAAGATGATATAAAAGGTGCTCGGTTACTTGCACTTCTAGGTGATACCATTACAACAGATCATATCTCCCCAGCAGGTGCGATTCCTTCTAATGAACCAGCGGGTCAGTATCTAATATCCCGAAATGTGCAAATCGATGATTTCAATTCTTTTGGATCAAGAAGAGGCAATCACGAAGTGATGATGCGAGGTACATTTGGTAATATACGTCTCAGAAATAAATTGGTTCCTAACAAGGAAGGCGGATGGACTTTATTTCAGTTAACTGATGAGAAAATACCGATTTACGATGCTTCAATGCGTTATCAACAGAATAATATACCGCTTATCGTTATTGCAGGCAAAGAGTATGGTACTGGAAGTTCTCGTGATTGGGCGACTAAAGGTACACAGCTTTTAGGGGTTAAAGCAGTAATAGCCGAATCTTTTGAGCGAATTCACCGAAGTAATTTATTAGGAATGGGAGTCTTACCTTTACAGTTCAAAGAAGGGGAGAACGCCGATAATTTAGGTCTAAAAGGTGACGAAGTTTACGATATTTTAGGTATCCGGAACATAGAACCAGGAGGAGAATTAACTATAATTGCGCAGGATAAAAAGGCAAATGAGATTAGGTTTCAAGTTCTTATAAGATTAGACACACCCATTGAAGTGGAATATTACCGTAACGGCGGTATATTGCATACAGTTCTAAGAAATCTGGTTAAGAATAGTTAAATCTCTAAATCCTTAATAACGTGAACTGAAAAATATTGTCCTTAGACAATATTTTCATCAACGAAACTCACTCCAAAGATTGGCCAGTTCTTGATAGAGTTCAGAGGTAGATGCACCAGTCCAGTTAAAGATATCAAATATCAAACTGATTACCAGTGCAAACATAAGAATGGCCATTCCGATTAACATAACCTCTTCAATCAAAGGAGAACCTCGTTTATTCTGTAAAAACTTCTTTATCATTTAACACACCTTCCTCTATGTATTCTAGTCTCCTTAAGAATTCCCATAATAGAGGTTTTTTATTTGTAAAATCTTTACAAGCTACATGCATGTAGATATAAAAACCTCACGACTTTTGTAATTCTTTCAGATCAAATTAAAGTTATCAAAAACTGAAGGAGAAGCCCCAATACAAAAAGAATGACTCCGAATACAAGAAAAGGATAAATCCACGGAAAAAGATGAGTGAAAAAAAAGCCTATGACCATACTAAATGAGAACGAGCATACTGGCAAGACTAAAACTGATGGTGGAGTTATAGACAACAATAACTCATTGAGAGATAGAAGCCAAAAAATAAGAAGTACAGGATAAGTGTCATGGAACCCCAATTTAAGACATAGAACAAATAGTGGTATATAAGCGAGGAGAATAATTACACCATGAAGGATTAATCCTAATACTACGTTTAGATATCTCATTTCCTATCCTCAGCTTTAACTGAAGATAATATTGGAGTAAATTATTAAGCCCCTCGATTTTTAACGAAATTCCTGTTCAATATGCTATAATAATTCTTCATAATTTTTGATTGTTAATACTTTTACTGAGGACTCCATAAACTTCATTTGAGCTTTAGATAACTTATTTTCTTTTTAAAATAATCCTTATTTATAAAAAAGTCGCTGATCTTTTATATTTCCTTAAAATTCAATATCTGAAACGCTAAAACATAGTAATATTTTATGAGAGTTAATTATTACATTCAGGCGGACATTGGCCATGATTAAATGTTTTTTTGAGGAAAAATGCAAATGTCTTTGCTTTTTGAAATCTTTAACTCTTTTTTCTTTAGTTGAAGGTCTTGAGGGTTACTAAATGCTCATTAATATTATACATTTGTTCGTTATAATAATTTCCTGCTTCTTTTCCTCTATATACGTTGTATTAAAACACTCAAGGTTTTCAGAGGGTTTGTTTAAGGAGAAAATGGAGGCGAGCATTATTTATATGCTTTTTTTCACTTTTTGTTCAATTTTTACATTCTATTTTCTAAAATACTTCATTTTTAAGAATGTACTTCATAAGTCTCATTTTACTTCATTAAGTATAGGTACCAAATTCTTTATTCATCCATTTGTTATTGCTTTCGTCCTTTTTGCTCTTATCAGTGTTCTCAGTGTACGTATCTTTTCAGAATACGAATATCATTCAACTGGTTCAAATAGAATCGTTTTCCAGCGAAAACTTCCATTGCCGGGTTTTATGTGTAAAGTTGTATGGTTTTTTAGTTTATCTACATTCTTTATGTATCAGGACAGATATTTGGTAATTCAAGCGTTAGAAATCAAAAGTCTGTCAAGGGAAGTTATGAACTATTCACAGCGTCCTTTAATATTCCAAGATGTTTCAAAACGCACGAATTTTCAAAAATATGAACATGAAGATATCTCAGCATACCTAAAGAAATGCAAACAAGGTACGCATGAGATTTCTATACAAGAAGGAGGAACTATCAAGATACGACGATATGTCTTTGGATCAAGTCGAAGGGTAAACAAAGCAATAGAAGCAGCCCAATCAGCTCTTAATCGCATGAAAGGGAGTCTTGAATCGCTTTCGTTTGAGGTTGAAAGTGAAATAGTATCTGAAAAAGAATTATCAGCTTTTACAGTACTACCTAAATTCTCAAGATATGGACAAGATAGATCTGTGCTTTATGTTCAGGAAATCTCCCCAATAATGCCATCTTTCGATGTTCGTTGTGTTTCGATTATTACTGTTGAAGGTCAACCTGAGCAAAAATTACACAGGGAAATAACACAACATGACCAATTTATAAGGCATTGTCTTAGTCTACAGGCAGAAATAAAATTCGTAACAAATTTCAAGAGTTTTAATATTAGTGAAAAAGAATTAGAACAATTAATAGCGGATACTAACGACACTGCTTTAATTAATGAGCCCGTTAATTTTTTTAAAAGCCAGAAAAAGCAGGTATCCTTAGAATATCTAAATGAAATGCAACCTGGGTTTACTAAAGTATCGACTTATGTCTTAGTTTCTGCAAAAGATGAAGAAACATGTAAGCGTGTGACTTTGGACATTGAAAATTCACTAAATACTATTTATTCAGGAGTACATTACGGTATTAAAACGTTTATTTTAGAAGGTAGAAAACTTAAACGTGCATATAAACGTGCTGGAATGAAATTATCGATAGAAAATGAAACAAAGATGAATATATTTCACCTATCGCCGTTTACACATCTACCAGAGAAACCAGTACGTGGAATAGATAGCAATTATATTCCAGAATTTGAGATACCCCTTGAAGTGACTGACATAGTTGAAGGAATAGAAATTGGGCATGTTATTTCTAGGGATAAGATTTTACAGCCTTTGAAAGCTAAAATTGAAGATTTTAGACGCAATACAACAGTTATTGGGTTGATCGGAAGTGGAAAAACGTGTCTTACGAAAAATATTATTCTAGAGCTCTCAAGTGAATTCCCACTGATTGACTGGATTATTTTTGATTACAAATCTGAATACACACAATTGCTTCCTCTATTTCCACATGAGATACTTAATGATATCCTTATATTTGCTCCAGGTTCAGAATATGCTCCATTGCAGATAAATATTTTCGATCCTTGCGGATTTTCGCCTGAAGAACATGCAGACAGAGTATTTTCCCTCATACGTGAAGTTTATTCTACTATGTTTCAACAGGATATTGATCTTTCAGTACAAATGGAGCGCGTGCTTAAAGACGTTCTTGATGGATATATTGCGGATCCAATAGCACGCCTCAACGGATTTAAAGGCTTTCTGAAAGCGCTTGATTACTATGCGATACAATACAAGAACAAGTTTTCATATTTGGAGAAGACAGTTACTGCATTGCATAATCGTCTAAACAAGTTTATTCGAGGTGTACTAAAAGAAATCTTTGATGTAAGTAGATCGAACATATCTTTTGATGAACTCATTCAAAAGAAGGTTATTATTGATTTAGGTTTTCTTCAGTCTCAACGCGTTCCAAAGGATGACATTAGGTTTTTAATGAATATTTTAGTGCGCTTATATGGGGCTTATTCCATTAAGCGAGGGCTTCAGCATCAGTTACGCAACTTAATTGTGGTAGAGGAATGTCAGTTTCTTGTTCCTGAGTTATATAGAAAACAGACGAGCATTGATGCAACACCAACTGAAGATCTTAGCATATTATTACGAGCATATGGAGTTGGTTTCGTTTTCGTAGGGACACGTCCTCTTTTCGCTGAGAACAGTCTAGCCAATAGTTACACTATCATTTCATTTCAATTGACAAAAGATGCAGAATTACTTCAAAAATACATGAATTTAGACGAGAGACAAGTTAACTATCTGAAGCGTATAAGACCACAGGAATGTCTGATTTTTTCACCTACATTGAAGCATCCAACACGTATACGTACAAACGACTTTAAGAGTAGCAATGTCGATGAGGAAGTAATCCGCTCACATAACCTATTGAATTATCCAAATTTGTACGAGAATATGACTTCTTGCACAAAAGAAAATGTAGGAAATCTAGCAAATGCGGAAAAAACCATTTTTTGCACGGAATGCACGGCAGAGGAATCTATGGAGTATTGGGACGATCTTAGCATAAAATCATACATGAAGAGTGATAGAGCAACACATAAAACTGCCATGGATGACGGAGGGAACGTTTAATGGTAGTAGAAACATTGGTAAAAAAAGTCTCTAGCGGGTGCAGATGGGAATTAATTCAAAGCTTCTGCTTTGATGAAGACACATTCTTGTGTTTGATTCGAGGCTGTGGCGATAAATACTTTCTTTTTATTTCTGAAGAAACAAAAATTAATGATTTTTTTGAATTTGAGGAACTAAAAACTGCCCAGGAACACTTTTCTAGTTTGTTTACCGAATTATCTAAAGAAAAACAAGTAGAGAGGGTCATCCTTTCTGGATAATCTAGAAGCAATTTTTTAGAATTTAAATTAATTAACCAGTGTTTGAAGATTAACTAAATCTATCCCTAGAAAGAATTCATATAATTCTTTTAATGAGAGTTTAATACCTTTCGAACAATCTCTTAATAATATGGCCTTTACCTTGTCTGTTATTGCTCGTCTACCTTTTATTTTTAGAAAATACCCAGAGAGTTCTTTAGGAAGTTCAAATTGATCGATTTCTGCTTTAGGCGAGTGTACTTTTGCTAATAGTATTTCAACACAGGCCTTATTTTTCTTTAAACCTCTACAGAGGATAGTAGTACACATAGATTCTTGGATTTGTGCAAGTGTTGTTAAGGTGAGTGGTAGTATTGTCTTGCTTTTATACAAGGAGATCAAACGTAGTGGTGAATTGAGCACTTGAATATAGTCTTTGTGTTTTCGCGAGATTCGAATTGATGTACCGCTCGTGATCCCTAAGGGTGCAATCCAATGTTTTTCTAAATCTTTTTCTTTTACAAGTGAGATGGAAAAGCCTCTCATATTCAAACTGCCAGCTAAGCGTTCTATGAAATTTCTATGATTGGGTGGTAAAACTAATGTCAGAACTAAATAGAATCTTGCATTATTTTGGTTCATTTCAATAGAAAAGGCAGTATCTTTCTCTATTGAAACACAAGCGAGAAAAGTTTCAAAAAAGCGTGTAATATTTAGATCCTCAAAAGGCATTCGAATGAAGAACATAGATTTACGTAATTGAGGGAACGTGAGTTCGATTTCATTAAGTTCTCTTTTTTGAAATAAATCCAAAGGCCTGGTTGCAAGTTTTTTAAAATGTGTAAATTTATTCGATTTTTGAACTCTATTTAAGCTTTGTAGTTCTAAAGGCATCCTCTGAGGGAGATTTTTCAATTGAAATTCCAAATCCGGTGTAGTTTCTTTAAGTTGTACAAGTAACTCTTCAAGACGATGAGGCTCAGCATTCGAATTAGTTATTAATTCTTTAGCAAAGGTAATAGCCGAAGACGTTGATATTTCATTGTCTATGCAGAGAAGTAGAACATCAGTAACATATGTGGAGTCTATAGTGTGTTTTTGGCGAGCAATGACGATTCGTTCTTCATTTTTTTCGAGAGTATCCATTTCAGTTCCTGAAATGCCAACATAAAATTGTGCGAGATATTCAGGATCTTCTAGGGCTCTTATACTATTTACATTTCGCTCATACACGCTTTTAAAAGCGACATATGGTCCCAATGCAAGATCAAATTTGAGTAAAACTACAGCTGTGATGCCACATTCTCTTAAGAATTGATAGGTCTCTAAATCGATATTCTCTTCCCTAATTATGGCTCTCACAATTTCCGCCTCATCGAGATAAGATCTTCGTCAATTTTCGGCTAATAAACCAATTACTCTTGCTCCTCACGGAACAAGCCCCTTTACTTGTTAGGGGTGATTGACTAATGCGGATGAGGACTCTGATCGTTCCCAGAATTCTATTAATTCACGAATGACTCTGACTTTTATATCATCTGTTAACTGAAAGATTTTTATTCGTCCAAATATTTTTTTGTCTACAATTCCGATGGATTTAAAGTAATTAAGATGTTGAGTAACAGTGGCATGGTTAAGTTGCGCTTTTCGTACGATCTCAGAGATGTTTAATTCATCGTAAAGGGTTAAAATCTTTAGAATTTTTATTTTTCCTTTTGAAGAAAACACTTCTTCTATAGGTGGAAATGGTTCTTGTTGAGTAAGAATATTTGACAAATCAAGCGTCATTTCTTATATACTCCCTTATTTTTAACACTCTTTTAGATTATTTTGAAGTTCTTTTTCGAGCAGGAACAACGGTGCATCTGGCAGTCCAATTAGAGTAGTTTTGCCACGAATACCTTTGCCAGAGATCTTAGTTGTGATAATGCCCAATTGTTCAAGTTCTTTAATGTATTCCCATAGTTGGGTATGTTTTCGTGGAGTTGCATTATATTCTTCGCAGATAACATTGTAGTTAATTTCAACATCCCCTGTGGTCGTATAGGCGGCTTCGTGTTTTTTCAATTGGCGGATAATAGCCAATAATACTAATTGCTGATGTGGTGACAATTCATGGAAGAAATCTTTTCTAAAATTAGGGTGGACATCAGCTTTAGCCAGTCGAGCATGCTCCGGAAGAATAGAGGGAACTCTATCACGGTCAGCATATTTTCCAGCACGCCATAAAAGTTCCAGTGCAAAACGAGCATCACCTCGTTCACTGGCAATATCGGCAATGAGATTGAGAACCTCAGAATTAACTGCGTAGTCAAACAATGCTTCAGTTGCCCGCTCTTGTAAAATATCCACAAGTTGAGAAGCAGAATAAGG
>Ga0180437_10011404_pt1 | contig 10665 bp, 6 predicted proteins | sample SS_ome_4_FD_132410 | JGI IMG/M metagenome (GOLD analysis project Ga0180437, IMG submission 132410) | Hypersaline lake sediment archaeal communities from the Salton Sea, California, USA - SS_3_D_1 metaG | ecosystem: Environmental > Aquatic > Non-marine Saline and Alkaline > Hypersaline > Sediment... | reverse complement strand
GCGGGTTTGCTCGACGGGATCAACCCGTGCGCGTTCGCAACCATCATCTTCTTCATATCCTATCTGGCCATGATCGGGCGCAAGGGCAGAGAACTTATCCTGGTGGGAGCCGCGTTCAGCGTGGCGGTGTTCGTCACTTACTTCGCGATTGGACTCGGTTTCTTCCAGTTTCTCCAATCGATTGCCGATTTGATGCAGACGCTCTCCCTGATACTCTACATTGCCATAGCGATTATTGCTATCGTCATCGGCGGGCTGAGCGTCTACGACTTCGTGCTCATACGCAAGGGCGATCTGCGCGATATGAAGCTCCAGCTCCCCCCAGCGCTGAAAAGGAGAATCCAGCTCACAATAAGCAAGCGGTCACGCATGCGAAACTACGTGTTCGGTGCTGCGGCTGCAGGATTCGCCGTGTCGCTTCTGGAACTCGCGTGCACCGGTCAGGTGTATCTGCCGACCATCACATGGGCGGTGCAGGATCCCGCCTTGCGCCAGCTCGCATACCCGCTGCTCCTCGTCTACAACCTGATGTTCATCGTCCCGCTGGTCGTAATAATCGTTTTGGCCTATTACGGTCTGAGCTCGCAGCAACTCGCCGCGTTTCTACAAAGACGCGCCGCCGTGGTGAAGCTCGCTACGGCGATCTTCTTCTTCGGCCTGGCGGGACTTCTAGTCTACAACATCATACCTCGTTGAGGCGCGACCGCGAGGGGGTCTTCCATCAACGGAATCGTGACTTCAGGAACCGCCGCCCCCGCAGCGCACCAATGACGGTTATGAGCACCAGGGTCAATAGCGAAATCGCCGATCCCGCACGAAAACTGATCGGGCGGTAGTCGAACTCAATGCGCTGTTCCCCACCGACTATCGGCACCGACCGAAACAGACCGTTAGCCCTGTAGATGGGTGTCGGCTTGCCATCAACCTTGGCTGTCCAACCCGGATAGAACTGGTCCGCGAGCACCACAAAGCCCGGGCCCGTTGAGTTCGTACGCAACACAATGCGTTCGGGCAAATCCTCGATAAACTCCACGGTTGCGCTGCCGTTGACTTCGTCAACCATTCCGGCAAAGTCGCGCTCGAGCAGAACCTCTTTCAATGGGTCGAACCCAGGTTTCATGATTTCTTCCACCGCTTGAGCCGTTCCCGAAACGCGCCTCGCACGCGAAACGAAATAAGCGCGCGGCATGGCGCACACGCTCTCAAACACGCTCGCCGTGCGGGCTTGTAGCACCTGGCGAAACCGCGCTGCGTCGTATGAGAACGTCAGCTTGCCTCCAACCTCTTTTACGCCGAACATCTCGCTGCCGGGGTTCACTGCAACGCGGCGAACTGCGAGCATATCCAGCAAGCGACCGGCAGGAAGGTCGCTGCTCAACCCACCCCATAGACCGATATTGGCCTGCTCGCCCAAAGGCTTTTCTCGGAACGCCGCCCGCCGATACATCGGCTGGCAAAACTGCGCAAAATCAGCCGGAGTGAGAGGTTCGTACCCACCGAGCGAGTGCCGGCGGTGAACGAGCCCGTACTTCGGCAGGTGCCACTTTCCTTTCACACTCAGGTCAACGTATACGCGGTCGTGACCCGCCGCATCAAGCTGCGACTCGACCGTCTCCGGCAATTTGTATATGTCCACAGCGCGAGCCGGAAGGTACGCCCACATGTCGAACATCAGAAGCGGCGGAAGCATCATCACGGGCACTATCAATGGCCAGAATCGCGAGACCGACACCCTGCCCAGATACATCAGCCCGACCGCGGCCGCGGCCAAGCCGAGCGCTACATTGTTCAGATCCGCCCGACACCAACCGCGCGAGACCAGCAGCTCCCGCGAAGGACCTCCCGGAAATACCCTCATGAATATGAGGGAACCTATCACCAGAACCAGAAGTGCCCCAGGAAGAAGCGGCGCCAACAAGGAACGAGCCCGGCGGCCATCCGTCGATATCGCTGCCTCACTGATGCGGTCCGTACCCATACCCGCCAGCACGCTCGCGCTAAGAGCGAAATAGGCGAGAAACTTGTGCGGATACCGAAACAGCGAACCTCCTGGAAGTCGGAACAAGAGCCTCCACAGCGGGCAATGATCGCCGGTCCCAAGCGCCAGGCTCAATAAGGCAAGCACCGTGAGGAAGACCAACACCGGTTTGCGCCTGCCGTACGAAAGTCCGGCCACAGCTAAGACGAGTGGGACAATACCTATGTAAGCAGGCGGGACATGCGGCAACGCATAGACCAGCCCGGCTGCCATCAGGTTGGGATGCACGGCCCCCCATCCCGCGACCGCGTCGTAGCTTACCCCGTGGGCGGCACGCGCGCTCATAAGCCACGCCTCGGCAGTCGGGAGCAACTGTGCCGCTGTCGTTCCCATGCTCACAAGGCCAGCCAGAAGGACTAGACCGAACGCGGTGGCACAGGATATCAACCGGTTCTCGCCTGCCGCCGAGGTCGCGGCAACAACAACCGCATACGCCGAAACCAAGAACGCCATCCGTGCGGCGATCTCGGCTTCTCCGGCAAGAAGGATGAGCGATAGAACCAGGCCAAGAAGAACGGCCCACACGACCCGACGTCGCCGGGCGACCATGTCCGCAGCCGCCATGGCCCAGGGCATCCAAACGCCCGATCTAAACGCATCCGGGTATACCAGCGAATTGAACAACGCCCATCCCGACAGGCAAAAAACGGTTGCCGCAACCAAAGAGCCCGACCGACTCAGACCGAGCACCCGACACAGGCAATAGACTCCAGACAAGCCTATCAGGAGGTGGATCGCCGTGACCGCGAAAAAGCCCTGCACCGGCGAAAGCAAGACTTGCACCGCATGTAGCGGGTACAAACATCCGTACTGCAGCATCGCCATAAAAGGTACGCCGCAAAGCTCGTACGGGTTCCATAACGGAAACTCACCGGCCCGCAGGCGGTCGGCCGCGTAATCGTAGCCGGGAAGATAGTACATCATCAGGTCGCCGAACCCCGCAGGATCGGTTTTTAGCCAGACGCCGACCGCCCGCACCATCCAGAACGCAACGATCCCGATCAACAACAGGGCGACAAACGCGCGTTTTCGAAGAACACTCACCGGACGAGATTCAGCCCCTTTCACACTTGCTTTTCCCGGTCTCCCGGTTAGCCGTCGCTAGGCGCAACCTCAAATCCCGTGGTTCCTCGCGCCAGTCCGTAAGCCGTCGACCGCTGTGAACTGCGCGGGGAAGACATTCTCAAGTACCGATAGATACTGCTGTTTTCGAGGAAACTATATCCGGGGCCGACTTTACATGTCAAGACGGCGAGCTAATTGCCGTCCGAGCGCCAGCGTTTGTGTCGAGGCTGTCTCGGACTCGACCGGCACCGTCGTACATCTGCGCACCTCCCACTCCTTCTTCTAAGCCATTCACGCCTAAACCATCGGTTGACCGAAACTCATAATGGCCAAGCCGAATCTGGGAGGATTGACGCGAATATCGTCAAAACCGCATGCGGAAAGCCATAAGCCACTGTTCAGCAAACAGTTACAAATTTAGCGGCCAAGCGCGCAGCGTCAGAGCGCATGAGCGGTCAGAGAATCACGGTCAATCCCGCGTTTTCTTCGCAAGACTTGACTTTATACGGCGTTTCGTGTATACTTTAAGAGGTCGGGTAATAGATCCAAGTGACTCAGGAAGCACTCGACAGTGTTCTGAAACGGTTGTGGTCCAAGTATTTAGAGCGGCCCGCGGCTGGTGTGGGGCGATTGTTTGCGCCCCGCTTTTTGGGGGAGGAACTCAGCCAGCATGCAGACCTTGCTAGCAGCGATTCTGTGCGTCCTACTCTTAGGGCTTATTATCAAACTTGCATGCACGCTGTTGAGACTAGCGTTCCGAGTGCTCTTATGGTTCATAAAGCTAGCTTTAGTAGCCGTTTGCGTCCTTTCTGTCGTCTATTTCGCGACCCAGTTCCTGCCGGCTTTTTGAGCGTCTGACTTTGTGGAGCGGAGACGCAGCCAACCGACTCAAGCACTGATTCCACTGCGGATACCGGCTAGGTCTCTCGTTTCGCCACGCAGAAGACCCCTCCGCAAGATATCCAAGGGGACAGCTTGCGCAGGATTCTCTCCATGAACAGACCAAACCTGTTGAGCTCGAACTTCTCAGCATTACCAAAGCGGTCACGAAAATCGCGGCACAATCCCATGGCGTACGGCAGTTCAAGGTCGTCCGGGACCGTTCGCAACGGCTCAAACCCGTTTTGAACCAATAGCTTTCTCACCTCGTTCCTGCTGTACCTGTATTCGTCAAAGACGAGCTCAACACCGCGCATCCTGCGTACCAGATTACGTACGATGATGTACGGGTGGACAATTATCCTGCGCAATGTATTGAGACACGGTACCGCCAGGAATAGGATCCCGTCTTTCTTGAGAACCCTTCTCATCTCTTCAAAAGCTGCCGGCAGCATCCCTTCAAGATGCTCAACCACACCGAAGGAGAGCACGGCGGCAAACTCCGCGTCCTTGAACGGCATTAGCAACACGTCGCCGGCTATCAGAGGGACATCGCGAGCATGCCGGCGCGCTTCCTGCAGCGTTTCGTGCGATACGTCCAGCCCGAACGTCTTGAACCCTTTTCGCCGAAGATAAACCACCCACCGCGCAAGACCGCAACCCGCTTCCAGAACAAGTCCGTCCTCGGGTAGGTTCTCCAGCAGAAGATCGGTCGTCAGTTGCAGTTCGCACAGTGATAGGTGTTCCTCAAAGCTCTGCCCTCCCCAGTACTCGCCCTTCTTGTCGCATTTCCTTATATACTGCTTGAAAGGCATATTTTACTATTCCGTTCACCGAAGCCCGAGTTTATGAAACGGTATCTCGCTGCCGGTGAAACCGGCCCACACACCGCGCAACCGCACAAGGTAGCCTCGAAGGTTGCATGTTACCGCCTTGCGCAAGAAACCCACCGGCAGCGACACCGCCAGAATAGCGATGAATTTGATCCACTCGTGTGGACGCGCGTACTTCTTCACGTACAGTACGCTGTTGCGCGCTACGAGGTACCGAAGCGCCGGGTTGTAGTAGCTTGCGAATCCGCCGGTCGAGGCGCATCCCTTGTGCCACATAATAGCAGTCGGCTGATACACTGCACGGTAACCCTTGTCGCGGGCCCGCTTGCACCAATCGACCTCGTCGTGGTAGGCAAAGAATAGCTCGTCGAACTCGCCGACGTCCGCCACCGCGTCCGTCGAAAGCAGCATTCCACAACCGACAACGAAGTCAACCTCCTTTTGCGAGGAAAACTCCGCGACCGGCTGGTTGTATCCCCACACCTTCACCAGCTGCTGGCAGAAATTTACCGCGCCGTAAACCGCCCAGATCCTGTCCGGTTTCTCGAGCTGGATGACCTTCCCCCCGACGACAGCGATGCGCGGGTCGGTCTCCGCCACCTTGACGAGTTCAGTCACGAACTGCGGGTCAATCGCGGTATCGTTATTCAGGATCAGGACATACTTCGAATCGGTATCGCGCGCGTATCGCAACCCGACGTTGTTGCCTCCCGAAAAGCCCAGGTTCTGCTCGTTTCGGATCAGCGTAACCTCGGGAAACGCGATCTCGATAGGATCCGCGCTACCCGGAGCAGAGCCGTTGTCAATGACCAGAACCTCGAAGTTGTCGTACTCGACCTGTCGCAGGCTTTCAAGACAACGCAACGTATCCTCTGTACCGTTCCAGTTAAGTATTATTACGAGTACTCTAGGCGATTTCTCCAACCAATCATCTCCGTGCGTATCATCGCAAACCCAACCGTTTAAGCGGCGGCTCTCTACCCATGACGCCGTCCCGGAATCCCCACAGCTTCAACAGCACACCACTTGCTTGTCCACGAGGAAGCTCGCGCAGGAAAGCCAGTGGGAGGCTCGCAAAGAACATCACCAGAAACTTAACCCATTGCCCGGCGGTAGCGTGTTTTTTCGCGAAAAGTACGCTGTTCCTACCGACGAAATACCGTTTGGCGCTAGCGTACTTCTCGCCGCCGGTGGAGCTCTGACCGGCGTGCCAGACACGGGCGGGCACGAGCATTATCTTGTACCCCTTCTTCCGGGCACGGGTACACCAATCCACTTCGTCATGGTAGGCGAAGAACCGCTCGTCAAGTTCACCAACGTCCTCCACCGCTCCGCGTTCAAGCAGTATAGCACACCCGAGCACCCAATCCACCTCCATGGTCTCAGAGTATCGATCAGGAACCGTCGAGTTCCTCCCTTTGAGCCTCACTATTGCCTCGGAGAAGTTGACCACGCCGTAAGCCGCGTAAAGCTTCTCGGGCTCGTCCCGCCAGAACACTAGCGCACCGGCGGCTCCCACTGATTTATTGCACTCCGCAGCGCTCACTAGCTGCGATACCGTGTCCGGTGCGACGGCAACGTCGTTATTGGCCAGAAGCACGTACTCCGCACCTTTCGAAAGAGCACGTTTGATTCCGACGTTATTCCCTCCGGCATAGCCCAGATTCTCACCGGTTTCGATAAGCTCAATCTCGGGGAACCTCTCCCTGAACAGGCTAACGCTGTTGTCTGTCGAACCGTTGTCGACAAGGAGAATATCCAGATTCGGGTAATCCGACGCCCTAAGACTCGCCACGCAATCGACGGTATCTTGCGGGTTGTTCCAATTCAGCAGGACTGCTACTACCAGCGGATCCGTCATCTTGCCTCGATCATCCTTCATCCACATCCAGAGTGGAGTCTCGCCTCTACCTGTTTCGTTCCGATAACCCTTGTCGGTACATCTCCAGCGTTCTTCGAGCAACGAAGTCCCAACCGAGCGCACTACCTTCCAGCGACGGCGGGTCGTCCTGGGGCAGAGGCGAACTCGGTGAAACGACGCACTGCGGGATGACCTCCTTGAAACCAGCCGTCCCTTCAGATATTACCCAACAACCTGACAAAGCCGCCTCTACCGGCGCCATACCGAACGGCTCGTTTTTCGCCACGAAAATACAGTAGTTCGACGCTGACATGTACAGCGCAACATCGTTGTCGCTGACTCTGCCGACGAAACGGATTCTCTCGGGCGCGATTTCCCGGGCAAAATTGCGGTACATTTCGCGATCCGGCCCGTCTCCCAGAATGTAAAAGAATGAGTTTTGCGGCGCCGCTTCCACAAAGATCTTCATCGCGCGGTCCAGCCGTTTTCTACGGTGCAACTTCGACACCGACAAGAACATTGTCTCGTCGTGCGGTATGCCGAGCTGCGCCCGTGCCTCGTTTCTCCGGCCTCTCCCGAAACGCCCAGTCTCAACTCCGGGATAGACAACCTCGAACTTGATCCTGTAGATCCTCTCCACTTCAGCTTTGATCCACCGGCTCAGGCACATCGGCAGATCAACCGAGCGTAATGCCCATCTGTCCAACGCCCTGAACAAACCGAGGACAGGTTTTAACAGCAACTGTTTCGGCGAACTTTCCGAGCCGAACGTTTCAGGCAGCAGGTCGTAGAGAAAACGCGGCGGCTCGGTGCACCAGTGCGCCGCCAGCGGCCTGCCGCCGCGGCGCATGAGCCTGATCAGCCGCAGCCCGAACGCCGCTTGCCATGTGACCGCCTGAACAACATCATATTTGCCTCTCACCCGCAGACAAAGCCACGGCATCAGGACGAAGTCAAGGAACGTTGACAGAACGTGGTTCTTGACGGGAGGAAAACCGGTCTCTACCAACTTCAAGTCCGGCCCGACAAGATCACGGCAGCTATCGTGGAACCGGTGAGTGTAAACGGTGACATCCTGTCCGAGTCTGCCCAGTTCGCGCGCCCATGACAGCGCGCTGCGCTCCGGACCGAACGGGCCGGTGAACCTCGGAAATAAAAAAGCTATTCTCAACCTATCCTGTAACACGTTCTCGCAATTCTAACCTGTGATCAGCCGCCGAAACACTTTCGCCGAGCGGGAAATGCTCAAGAGAATGTTCGAGTAGGCCTGGTTCGCAAGCGGACACGCGCATCCGCGGGACCTTATGAACCGGCGCACCTCGTCAGCCTGCGCCGAGTGCCACACCCGGTCAAAATCGAGGTCTGCCGCGCGCAGATCGCCGAGCGGCTTGTCGTATCCCAGCACGCAGCACGCCCACACCTCCCCGTACGGATCCAGATGAACGTTGGATATGCCGGCGTAACACGGTACCACCTGCCGGCCTTCGCGGACAATTCGCGCCGCTAGCTCATAGTAGACCAGCCGGAGCGATTCGGTCAGCCGCGTCAACCGGCGCTTGTCCCCCACCCCTTCGCGAATCGATCTCGCGAACATCCGCGCCAGCCTATCATACTCATCCGGCGACGGCGCAATCCCATCATCCTTGTTGCGAAACTCGGCCCGTTCCTCGGCGATCTCATGACGATAACTCTCTATACCCAACCCTGAAACGAACCGCGTCAGCTCTTCCACATCATCGATGTTGTACCTTGATATGACTGTGCCCGCCTCGACGTGCAGCGCCGGGTACTTCTCGCCCAACTCTTTCAGCAAGTCGATGGTGTGCAAGACCTTATCGAAATTTCCTGGTACGCCTCGTATCTCGTCGTGTTTCTCTCCTACCGCGTCCAGTGACGGCTTGATCGTCAAAGGGACACCGGGAACGCACGATTCCATCCGTCGAAGAATCTCCTCTACCGTATCACGTATGCGCTGCGGCATAAGGGCGTTCGTCGGAATGTGCACGATACGAGGTTTCAGATGTTCCAGCGCCAGACCGACTATATCCGCGAGGTCGTCCCGCAAGAAAGGCTCGCCGCCCGATACGTTGAAAAAGTAGATGTGGCCTATACTCTTGAACGCGCGCTCTATCTCATCGAGCTTCAGTTCCTCTTCGACGCGCGCGGGATGGTCCTTGTAAACCCTCCATATTTTGCAGGTCAGGCACTGCGACTGGCACCTGTTGGTAACCGAGTACGTGAGCGTGATGGGTCGCGCAGGACGTAACAGTCCCGCACGCGCCAGCTTATAGTTCAATATCTTCGGAACAAACTCTCGTACGTAGTGGCGTAAGTTCACTGCTTGTCGCCCACCGTACCTACTTTTTTAGCGCCTTATCAGGTGTGTCGCCCGATTTCTCCGAACATACTACCATAGAACCGCCGAAAACCAAGTTAAACACCGGGATTCGACCGAGAAAACCGTCCAATGGCGATAGTATCCTGATGAAATCAAAATTGATCATCTTGTTGAAGACCGGCTCCAGTCCGGCACGCCTCAACTCAGAGACGAACCGTTTCAGCCCGAATACGTGCTGGTTGCCGCTAATATGGCGTCTGGATCGTTCCCACGGCGGCCCGTGTATGTACCGGACGTAAGGGTTCCATCCGTTCGTTTCGATGCTGCACAACTTCCCCCCGGATTTCAGCACTCGCCGTATTTCACGCAGCACCGTGTCCCGCCGTGGAAAATGGTGAAGCGTCTGGTTATGTATGACAAGGTCGAAGCTTTCGTCCCGGAAAGGAAGCCGTTCGGCATCTGCAGCAGCCAGGCGAGTCCCAGGCATCCGACTGGCCGAGACTTTCCGGAGGAGAGTCTCGTCCAGGTCGATCGCTATCGGTTGCAGCCCACGGGCAAGAAGCTGCGCTGTCAACGCCATACCGCCGCACCCTATCTCGAGTATCCTGCGCGGCGGACGTGCCTCGTCAAGAAATGCCTCGAGCGGTTTGAGCGCGCGCGCGAACTTCGCTTCGCCCCAGCCTGAACTGGAGAACCGATCCCCTTGTTTCTCAAGCTTCGCCCGGTTTGCCTCCAGTTCTGCTCGCTTATCCTGGGCCGAACCTTTCACCCCAATCCACTCCTCGTACAGCAGCCCGATCTGCTCGACAAGCGCATCCCACGACAATGTCCTCGCACGATTCCTGCAGTTCCCCTCCATCGCGGCCCTGTCCGCGCTCAACAGTCTGACTATCGCGCTGGCGAGGGCGCGGCTATCGTGTGGAGGTACCAGATACCCTGTCGCGCCGTCTTCGACGACGTCCGGCAGCCCGCCCGCCGTCGTTGCAATCACTGGTCGCCCGAACTCACAAGCCAGCTGAACGATACCGCTTTGCGAGGCACCGACGTACGGGAGAACTACCGCGTCACATGCGGCGAAATACTGCCCAACCTCCTCATTTGGTATGTACCGATCGACGATCCGCACGGTACCTTCAATCTGCAGATCGCGTATCAGCTTTTCGTAATCCGCTTTGCTCTTCCAGAACTCGCCCGCGACGATCAGCGTGACCTCATGGCGTTTGAGAACCTCCGGCAGCGCCTCGATTAAGTACCTCAGACCTTTGTACGGCCTCACGAAACCAAAAAACAAAAGCACCTTTCCGCTTACGTCTAGCGCACGTCGCGCCTCATCCCTGCTGAGTGGAACTCCGGAAAAACTGCTACCAACCGGAAGGAACGATTTCCTCACGATCGCGTCCGGCAAGAGGTTCAGCAGGTTCTTCTTTTCCTCCTCAGAATGAACGATGAAGATGTTGCCCTCGCGCAGCGCCAATCGAGTCGGCAGCGTTCCGTAAAACCTGCGCTCGTGCTCGATGACATTATGGCAGAGGAAAAGGACGGGCGCGCTCGTCCTCTTGCCGACCGCGCGGGCAATCGTGCGAAACGGCAAGGAGAAGAAAGATGTCCACCACGGAATTATCACCAGATCGGGACCGAACGCCACGATCCG
>Ga0180437_10011403_pt1 | contig 10665 bp, 9 predicted proteins | sample SS_ome_4_FD_132410 | JGI IMG/M metagenome (GOLD analysis project Ga0180437, IMG submission 132410) | Hypersaline lake sediment archaeal communities from the Salton Sea, California, USA - SS_3_D_1 metaG | ecosystem: Environmental > Aquatic > Non-marine Saline and Alkaline > Hypersaline > Sediment... | reverse complement strand
TCAGTTGTTGCGTTACCTGCAACACGCCTCCTGTATAGTGATGGTAAATCACAAAACAGGAGGTGTACCATCATGGCACAGAAGACGAGCGACCAACGGTTGAAAATGATCGTCCAGGTCGTGCAGAGCAACCCAGGTCAGCGAGCGGGATACATTGCCCAAAAACTGGGGCTGTCCCGTTCATCGGTGACACGGGCGCTACCGGCGTATCTTCTCAGTAACTTGGGGTAAGGGCAGGTCTTGCGCCTGCCCAATAGGGCGACCGCAAGGGTTCGCCCCTACTTTTTGAGAAGACACCTACCGGCCTTGGATGAGGCTGGTATCCTGCTGGCAGAAGACGACCATGGCCGACTTTTTTACTTGGGACGGCGAAAATCGTGAACGCAGCAAAAAAAAGTTGCGGAATGGACAGAAAAATGTGGTATAATAGTATCAGGTAACATCCATGTTGCACCGGAGGTGGACGTATGGAACGCGCGATCGGTAAGGCTGAACGGCTGTTGCAAATCGAAGCGCTTCTGCTTCAGTATCCCGGTGGCCTGAGCCAGGCCGAGATCGCCCGGCGTACAGGCGTGAATCGTTCGACAATCAATCGCTACTTGCCAGACCTGGGTCGGTTCTGTGTCCACGAAACCGACGACGGAGGGCTGGCCATTGACCGCGACCATTACCCGACGAACGTGCGGCTGACTCTGCACGAGAGCATGGCCTTGCACCTGGCGGCCCGGCTGATGGCCACGCGCACCGACAAGCAGAATCCCCACGCCGCCGCCGCGCTACGCAAGCTGGGCCTGGCTCTGGAAAAGCTGGCTCCCCGCGTGGCAGAACACCTGAAAGCGTCGGCAGAAGTGATGGAAGACCAGGCCCAGCGCCACGACCCTGTCTACCTGCAGGTGCTGGAGACACTGACGCGGGCCTGGTCCGATGGCCGGGTGGCCCACCTCTGGCACCGGATGGAGGACGGTCGGGTGTACGACTACCATTTCGCACCCTATTTCATCGAGCCCTACGCCGTGGGCCAGACCACCCACGTCATCGGCTGGCGGGAGCCGCCCGGCGCGTTGCGCACCTTCAAGGTAGAGCGCATCCAGCGCATCGAGTTGACAGACAGGGCATACACCATCCCGGCCGACTTTGACCCGCGCCAGTTGCTGGCCGATGCCTGGGGCATCTGGTACACTGAAGCTGAGCCGGTGGAGGTGGTGCTCAAGTTTCATCCTCGCGTGGCGCAGCGGGTGCGCGAAACGCGCTGGCATCGCTCCGAGCAGGTGGAAGAGCAGCCCGACAGCTATCTGTTGTGGCGGGCGCGGGTTGCGGAGATGCAGGAGATGCTGCCATGGATACGAGGGTGGGGAGCGGATGTGGAGGTGGTGGAGCCAGAGAAGTTGCGGGAGGAACTGGAACGAGAGACGCGGAGGCTGGCGAACATGTATGGGGTGACGACAGAAACTACAATCCCCGATTACCTCTGGCTCTGGGCCAAAGTAGAAAAGAAAGCCAAACCTCAAATTCATCGCTTGATTTACCACTTGCTGGATGCCGCCCAAGTGGCCCTGGCGCTATGGCAACGGGGATTGAACGACGCAGTACGTCGCCAGACGGCGGAATGGCTGGGATTGAACGAGGATAGAGCCGGACGGTTGATTGCTTTTTGGGCCGCACTGCATGACCTGGGCAAAGCCAGTCCGATTTTTCAGGCACATCCTTTTGTTTCTCAATCATTGCGGCAAATTTTGACCGCCGACCTTCAAGTCGCGGGATTCAAGTTCCCCACATCCAGCGGCAAGATCATGTCGCGTCACGAAACGATTTCCACCTGGGCTCTGAGTCAGCAGGGACAAGCGGGGTTGTTGGCTTCGGAGACAGGGCTATCTCCCCAGATAGCGGCACGGGTGGCAACCGTCTTGGGGGGGCATCACGGCGCTTGGCCGACTTCTGAAGACCTCAAGCCAGAAAATTTGTGGCCGGCGCATCGCGGTGCGGACGAATGGGATGCTGTGCGAGCCGAACTGGTTCACGCTTTGCAGACCGTGCTGCAACCGCCGGAACAAATAGTCTGTGACCTGGATGTCACTCCTGAAAACGCTTTGTGGGTTCTTCTTTCCGGTATCGTGGCAATCTCGGATTGGATTGGCTCAAACGAGACTTTTTTTGAGCACAAAGAGAAGATAATGGATTTGCGCGATTATGCAGAACTAGCAGCCTGTCGCGCTAATCGCGCCTTGTGTGAGTTAGGATGGTTGAACCAGCCAGCATCTGCCAAATGGATAGATTTTGAGCAAACGTTCGGTAAAACCCCGCGTCCGCTCCAAGCCGAGGTCATTCAAGCAACCGCGGATTTATCTAACCCGGCGTTGGTCATTCTGGAAGCGCCAACTGGCATCGGAAAAACTGAGACAGCACTGTATCTGGCGCAGCGTTGGATGTGGGAAGGCGCGCAAAAGGGGTTATACGTGGCAATGCCCACCACAGCAACCAGTAATCAGATGTTTGACCGGGTGACGGGGTTTGTTACAACACACTATGGCGCTCAGGTTCAACCCTTGTTGGTTCACAGCCAGGCCGAGTTGCGCGAACAGGACATCACGATGAGTGAAGACCAGAAAGAAGCAGAAACCTCGGAAGACGACAACCGCGTCAGCGCCCTTGCCTGGTTCCTACCGCGCAAGCGAAGTTTGTTAGTCCCCTTCGGCGTGGGAACGGTCGATCAGGCTTTAATGAGCGTGTTGCTGACCAAGCATTTCTTCGTGCGACTGTTGGGATTGAGTCACAAGGCCGTGATTTTTGATGAGGTTCACGCTTACGATGTTTACATGTCCACTCTGTTCAAACGCTTGTTGGAATGGTTACGGGCGCTGGGAACCTCGGTCATTATCCTTTCAGCGACTCTGCCGGAAAACACACGACGAGAACTCGCGGCGGCCTATTTGGGACTGGACGCGAAGAAACTCACATTGCCGCAAGAAGATTACCCGCGCCTGACCTGCGTTACACCGCAACGGCCGCCGCAGGTAACGCGCTTGAACCCGCCGCCGGACCGGACGCTAGGTTTGGAATGGATGCCTCGTGCCCCGGTGGAGATTGCGGCGCGTCTGAAAAAAGAACTCCATGCGGGCGGCTGCGCAGCGGTGATTTGTAACACGATTACCCGCGCTCAGGGAGTTTACCAGGCGATCAAGGATTCCGAACCGGGATGCGAGGTGATTTTGTTCCATGCGCGCTTTCCCTACTTCTGGCGCAAGGAAATTGAAGCCGATGTGTTACGCAAGTTCGGGCCGCGCCGCGACCCCAACCACGAAAACCCGGAGCGGCCTCACAAGGCCATTGTGGTGGCGACCCAGGTGATTGAGCAAAGTTTAGACCTGGACTTTGACGTGATGATAACCGATTTGGCCCCGGTGGATTTACTTTTGCAGCGCGCCGGCCGGCTGCATCGCCACGACTACCGTGAGCATCCGCTGCCCCATCGTCTGTTGATTGCCGAACCGGAGTTGCGTGACAGCGTACTGGCGTTTGACCACACTGACCCTTACGCTGGCAAGGAAGTTTACGTGTTGCGCCGCACTTATTTTGCACTGCGGAAGCGCTCGCAGCCGATGGTGGCCCTGCCCGGCGACACATCGAAGTTGATAGAACAGGTTTATGGGGAGGCACCCCTTGGCAACTTGACCGCAGCAGAACAGGCCGAACTTGATAAAGACAAGCAAAAGATGCAAGATGCCCATGAGAGCACCAAGAAAGCAGCCAGAAGCCATTTGATTTATCCGCCTTCGGACGCCGATTTGCTGCGACAAAGGAACCAAGAGTTGGAAGAAGACAACCCCGGCGTGCATCAGGCTTTTCAGGCGCTCACCCGCGATGGCGGGCCAGGGCTATCGGTGATTTGTTTGCATCAAACCGACCGCGGCCTGGTCTTGGACCCGCAGAAAGAAGGCCCGGTGATTGACTTGCAATCGCCACTTACGCCTCGTCGGGTTACGTTGTTGTTGCAAGGCACGGTGAACATCCGTCATCACGCTTTGATTGAGCATTTTCTCACCCATGAGCCGGATGAATTGAAAAGTGTGCTGTCCGCCTGGAAGAAAGTCCCGGCGCTGCGCTACCACCGCCTGGCGATTTTTGTTCAGAATGGCTACGAGCAAGCGCCCTCGCACCAGTTGCGCCTGACCCGTGAATGTGGTCTGCAAATCATTCCCAGGAAGGAGGTTGTATGACTGCGACCGAAACGTTTACGTTTAACTTGATTGACGAACCGTGGATTCCCTGTGTTGTTCCAGGCGAGGATGCGCCACAGTTGTTTAGCCTGCGGGACGCTTTGCGCAAAGCGTATAGCCTCAAAGAGATTGCCGCCGAGTCGCCCCTGGTCACGGCATCCTTGTATCGGTTGTGCCTGGCTGTGTTGCATCACATCTTCGGCCCACGGGACTCGCGCGCCTGGTATTGCCTATGGCAAACTCGCGAGAAAGGCGAATGGACGCCGGAACAGGTGGCGGAATTGGACGCCTATTTCGCCGACCCGACGCGCCACCGCCGCTTTGACCTGTTCGCGCCGGAACGCCCGTTTTATCAAGCTGATGACAGCCGTGTGAAGCCGGTCTGTATTGCGAATCTCCGCGTTGAGGTGGCTTCCAACCAAGCCACGCTCTTTGACCACCACCAGGAGACGCAGCAGCCGGTCTTCTCCCCGGCGGAAGCTGCGCGCGCTCTCGTCGCTTCACAAACCTTCGGTTTAAGTGGCTTGAGCGGGGTAAAGAATGTCAGCTTCGTGGACGGTATCGGTGCGCAGGGGATTGTTTTCCTGGCCGAAGGCGACACATTATTTGAAACACTGCTACTCAACCTGTTTCCCTATCCCCCCAAAAGCGATGTGTTTGACACTGACCCGGAAACCGATGTCCCGGCCTGGGATGCGGAAGATCCGCTCGCACCGCGCTCGGAGCCTCGCGGCTACCTGGACTTCCTCACCTGGCCCAATCGCCGCGTATTGCTACTGCCTGAGAAAACGGAGACCGGCGTGGTCATCCGGCAAATGAAATGGGCGCCGGATTTGCAACTGAGCAAAAAGACGCTTGACCCAATGCAGCGGTATCATCCTAACAAGAATTCAAGTTCGTCGAAAGATCAACCCTGGCTGCCGCTGCGTTTCCGTGAAGATCGCGCCTTATGGCGCGATAGTTACACCTTACTCGCCAAGCTATCCAAGGATATCCGCCCACCGTATGTTTCCCAATGGCTTGCAGACTTGGTGATGGGGTTGGATAAGTATCTGGATGCGGCGCAAACCTACCGCTTGATGGCGTTTGGCATCGCCAAAGAGCGGGCCAACGTGTCGTTTTATCGGATGGAGCGACTGCCGTTGCCGTTAGGCTTGCTAGAAGACCCGGCACGAGTGGGCGCTTTAAGCGAAGCAATGACGCTGGCAAATCGGACGGAAAACGCGTTGCGGCGCGCGCTTGGCGAACTGGCGGCGCTGCTCCTCTCGGCGGGAGATAAGACCAGGTCCGCGCCCTCTGCCGAGCAATCAGCCAAAAAGAAAGGCAAAAAATCCATCGTGCCGGAAGGAGGCAAGAAAGATGAAAACGTTGACAAATTGCTTGATAGTTGGGGGGTCTTGAGCCGCTATTGGGGACAACTGGAAACCCCATTCTGGCGTCTGGCGCACGAGTTGGCGCGGGCGTCAGGCACTAACGAGATGGAAGCGGCACAACAAACTTGGAGCCAAACTCTCCGCCGCGCCGCCTGGGATACATTGGATTTAACCGAGCGTTACGCTGGCGACAGCCCGCGTGCCCTCAAAGCCGCGGTGCAGGCGCGTTCCTGGCTACGCTATCTGTTGGGAGGTATCTTGCCTAAGCCCAATCAATCGGATAACCATTCTGAGCAAAAACCTGAGCAAGAGGAGAAATCTGTATGACAGACCGAAGACCGAAAAGCGAATTTGTGCGTTACCTGCAAGCCCTAGCCGCCAATCCACGCAAACGCGGCGACCTGGCTCATTTGCGGCGTGGCCTGGGGCGACCGCCGGGAACAGTGGCGGAAATGTATCCCCACGTGGTCAACGCCTTGCCCGACGACTTACATGAGTGGGATGAGCAAATGCACTACCTGGTTGCCGCTCTGTTTGCGTTGCATCCGGTCTCCACGTCAGAAGGCAATATGGGAACGCATTTCGCCGAATTGGGCAATCCCAAGGAACCGCCTGCCGAAGCGCTAGAGCGCCGGTTTATCACGCTCTTGAACGCGCGCCCGGAAAACCTGTACCGGATTTTGCCGCCGATCATCAACCGCTTCAAGGCGGCCAACATCCCGATTTGCTGGGACCAATTGTTGGACGACCTGCGGCGGTGGAAATCCCCCGACCAGCGCCAAAAAGTGCGCAAGCAATGGGCCGATGTATTCTGGAAACGTACTGTTCAATTGCCGCAAACGGCCGCAGATCCCGCGGCCGATGGCGTTCAAACTCAAAATCAAAACTAAGAAAGGAGCACAGCCATGACTACGTTGATTGAATTTCACCTGATTCAGAGTTTCGTTCCCTCCAACCTCAACCGCGACGACAACAACTATCCCAAATCCTGCGAGTTTGGCGGGGTGCGCCGCGCGCGCATTTCCTCGCAGTGCATCAAGCGCGCCATTCGCCATTCCACGCCGTTCCAGGAGACCATCCAGGTGCAGATTGGCGACCGCAGCCGCCGGATGATGGAACTGTTCAAGCCGCGTCTTATTGCGGCGGGCAAATCGGAGACCGAAGCGGAAACGGTCATCAAGGCGTTTACCACCGCCTACGCCGGGCTGGATGACAAGAATAATGAGTTCAGCAGCGTGCTGGTCTATCTGAGCGCCGAAGACATCGCGCTGATGGAACGGGTCATGCTGGAACAGTCGGACGAAATTCTCAAGGTCATCGAAGAAGCCAAAGGCAAATTCTCAAAGGACGCCTTGAAGAAAGCCAAACCACTTAAGGATGCCTTGGCTGCGATCAAGAAGCAAACGCGCGATCGCACCAGCGCGCCCGACATCGCGCTCTACGGACGCATGCTGGCCGACAACCCCGAATTGGGATTAGAAGCGGCTTGCCAGGTGGCTCACGCCATTTCCACCCATGCGGTAGAAGAAACCGAATTTGACTACTTTACCGCTGTGGACGATTTGCAGCCCAAAGAAGATACCGGCGCGGGGATGCTGAACGTGACCGCGTTCAACAGCGCGTGCTATTATCGCTACGCCTGCATTGATTGGGCGCAGCTCAAACTTAACCTACGCAAGCAAGGCTTGACCGAAGTGGATGTTGACCTCGCCTGCCGCACGGTAGAAGCCTTTATGCGCGGGCTGGTAGAGGCGGTGCCAACCGGCATGAAGAACCGTTTTGCGCAGAACAACCCACCCAGTTTCGCGCTAGCGGTTGTGCGCAATGGCGGCCCGGCCTGGTCGTTGGCGAACGCCTTCGAGCGCGTCGTTCCCAGAACCACCGAAGATGGCCTGGTGGCACCTTCAGTGCGCAAACTGGACCGCTACTGGGGCGGATTGCTCCGCGCTTATGACGAAGACATGCTGCAACGGGTCGCCTTTTTTGCCCTGGAACCTGAACTCGTCTCCGAACTGGAATACCTGACCCGCTGCCCGGAGAACGAAGCCGCAAATCTCAAGGATTGGCGCGCGGCAGTTCTGGATGCTCTGCAGGAGTAAGCGCCATGCACACGCTGCTCTTGCGCATCCACGGCCCCATGCAATCCTGGGGCGTACAAAGTCTCGCCAAGGACCGCGATACCGGGCTTGAACCATCTAAAAGCGGCATAGTGGGTCTGTTATGCGCCGCGCAGGGTATCCCGCGTACCGATGACGTAGCGGTTGTGCGACTAGCCAAACTGACAATGGGCGTGCGTGTGGATCGCGAGGGCGTGTTGCTCCACGATTACCACACGGCCGGCAAAGCCTGGCCGAATGGCAAAGGTGGGTTTCGGCGCGCCGATGGCTCTTTGGAAAAGAAAGATGTGGTACTCTCCACCCGCCACTACCTCTCCGACGCCCGCTTCCTCGTCGGCCTAGCCAGCGACGAACTGGCGCTGCTGCAGACGCTCCACACTGCCCTGCGCGACCCGGTCTGGCCCCTCTACCTGGGTCGCAAAGCCTTCGTGCCTGGCGAACCGATATGGTTGGACGATGGATTGCTGCGGGATACTGACCTTGAGGCTGCATTCAAAACCTACCGCTGGCTCGGCTGCAATCGCCGCGAGTGGGAAAACCTCAAGCAAGTTCGCGTGGTGTGGGAAGACCCTGATGGCTCCGAAGTGCGCCCCGACCAGCCTCTCTCCTTCGCCGAGCGCCGCTTCGCCCCACGGCGGGTTAAAACCGGTTTCATTGACAGACCACCGTTCAAGGAGAAGCCATGTACCTCTCTCGACTGATCCTCAACCCACGCAACCGCCGCGTGCAAAAAGAGGTTGCCGCCCCCTACCAGATGCACCGCAGCCTGATGCGCGCCTTCCCCGACGGCCTGCAAGAAGGCGACGAGCGGGTGCTCTTTCGGCTGGAGGCCCACCCCCCTTCGACTTTGCTCAGGGCAGGCCGCACCGGCGCGCTCAACCTGTTGGTCCAATCGCTGACCCTGCCCGACTGGTCCTGGCTGGCCGAACCCGGCGCGCGGGGGTATCTCCTGCCTGTGGACGAACCCAACCCGGCGGTCAAAGAGTTCGACCTCAACCTGGCCCCCGGCCAGGTGCTGGCCTTCCGCCTGCGGGCCAACCCCACCGTCAAGCGCAAGTTCGACGATGGCTCACACAAACGGGTGGGTTTGTACCGCGAGGAAGAGCAGACCGAATGGCTGAAGCGCAAAGCGGAAGGCGGCGGCTTTCGGCTGCTCTCTGTACGCACCGGAGGACGGGACATCGTCGGTGGGCGCATCCACCGCGACGAGGTCACCCACACATTGCACTTTTTAGCCGTCCAATTCGACGGCCTGTTGCAGGTGACCGACCCCGCTCGGCTGCGCGAAAGCATCCAGCGAGGGATCGGCAGTGGGAAGGCGCTGGGCTTTGGCCTGCTTTCCCTGGCCAGGCCGCCAGCCTGACGGCAGAATTGCATCGCTGCTGAGAGAATCCGGTTCATCCCTCCGATTCGCTGTTGTATCCCGTATACAACACGATAAAGGGATTCATCAAATTACCGAGTCTGTAGCCGACTCCTGCGGGGGCTACAAGCGGGATCGCGACCCGCTCACGTACAAGCCCGGGTTTGTACCTTAACAACCGATAAGGAGCTTGTAAAATGCGCGACCTACACGAACTACCCAAGTTACGCGATAGTTTATCCTATCTCTATTTGGAGCACTGTCGCATTGAACAAAAACACCAGGCAGTCGAGGCTCTTGATAAAGAAGGCCGTACCATGATACCTGCCGCTGCCCTGGCGGTGCTCATGCTCGGTCCTGGTACCTCCATCACCCACGCCGCGGTCAAGGCCCTGGCCGACAACGGCTGTCTGGTGGTCTGGTGTGGCGAGGACGGCACGCGCTGCTACGCCCAGGGCGGCGGGGAAACGCGCAAAGCCTACCACCTTTTGAAACAGGCCGAACTGGTCAGCGATCCCCAGAAAAGGCTCCAGGTAGTGCTGCGCATGTATCGCTACCGATTCGGAGGTGACCTGGATCCGGACCTGAGCCTGCCCCAGGTCCGGGGCATGGAAGGCGCGCGCGTGCGCCAGGCCTACACCGAGACCAGCCGGAAATACGGTGTGCCCTGGCACGGGCGACGCTACGACCGCCAGAGCTGGGACAGCGGCGACCCGGTGAACCGTGCCCTCTCGGCCGCTCACGCCCTGCTCAATGGTCTGTGCCACGCCGGCATCGTTTCCGGCGGCTACTCGCCTGCCCTGGGCTTTATCCATACCGGCAAACAACTCTCCTTCGTCTACGACATCGCCGACCTGTACAAGACAGAGATCACCATCCCGTTGGCTTTTCGCATCGTGGCCGAGTCCACCAAGGGACTGGAACCTCGCGTGCGGCAGGCCTGTCGGGAGGCGTTCAAAGAGCACCGTCTGTTACAGCGTATCCTGCCCGACATAGACTCCCTGCTATGCATCTCGGAGGAAGAGTTGAAGGCTGGGCAAGAAGCGGACAGCGACCCGGCCCATCCTGAACCGCTTTGGTCGTTGCCGCTCGACCTGATACTGGTGGAGGAAGGCAATGGTGGTGATGATTCTGGAAAAAGTGCCCACTTCTTTGCGGGGTGAGTTGACCCGCTGGCTGATCGAGCCCCATCCTGGCGTCTTTGTCGGCCACGTCAATGCCATGGTCCGTGACCGGCTGTGGGACAAATGCTGCAAGGCCAAACGGACTGGTGGCGTCGTCCAGGCCTGGTCTACCAACACCGAGCAGCGTTTCCAGATGCGCTCCTATGGAGACACCCGGCGCGAGATCGTTGAGCTAGACGGCCTGCAACTGATCCGCCTGCCTGCCGACGAGGCCTGACACGAGGCATTTCCCTTGCTGTCGCCCGAGCAACCCCTACATATTGTGTTTCATGATAATCCTGGCACGATATAGAGGGTTTTCCCCACACGCGTGGGGGTGAACCGCGTGAAGAAGATAGTTTATCTCGGCTGTGTGGGTTTTCCCCACACGCGTGGGGGTGAACCGTTTAGCCGTTCCGCTAACTTCCCTCATCC
>Ga0180437_10011402_pt1 | contig 10666 bp, 6 predicted proteins | sample SS_ome_4_FD_132410 | JGI IMG/M metagenome (GOLD analysis project Ga0180437, IMG submission 132410) | Hypersaline lake sediment archaeal communities from the Salton Sea, California, USA - SS_3_D_1 metaG | ecosystem: Environmental > Aquatic > Non-marine Saline and Alkaline > Hypersaline > Sediment... | reverse complement strand
CATGGCTCCGCCGCCGTAGCCGGTTGCCATACCGCGGCCGTGGCCGCCTCTCGTGCCGCGGCCGGAGCCGACCTGCATTGCTCCCCGGCCAAATCCACCCGGGGAGCCGTAGCCGCCCTGCATTCGCTGACCATACCCGCCCCGGGCGGCACGCCCGCCATATCGCCCGCCCAAGGCGCTCTGTTGTGCGCCGTAGCCACGGCCTGCGCGGCCCGCGCCGCCGAAGCCGCCGTTGCCGAGCCCCATCTCGAATCGGTTGGGAATGTGATACCAACCACCCGTAATCGCGGGGGATTCGAACAAGAAGGCGTCGTCAAAGGGCATGAAAAGGTCCGAGAGGTTGGAAAAGATCACGCCGCCGGTATTGGCACCACCCACCGGGCGTCCGGCCGCGCCGAATCCTTGGCCGCTGCGGGCGCCGCCGGTGTATCCGCCGCCGACTCGGCGGCCGCTGGCCCTGCCGGTGTATCCGCCGCCGACGCCCACGCCTGAACCCGAGGCGCCGAATCCCTGGGAACCGAACTGGCCACCGAGGCGGGTCTGCCCGCCCTGCGGAATCTGCCCCCCGAATCCGGAAAATGGGGGAGCTTCGCCGAGGAGCGAGTCGTCCACCGGTGCGAACAGGTCGGAGATGTTTGAGAAAATGGGCCCGGCCGCGGCGCCGCCGGTGCGTCCCGTCCCGAGTGCGCCGCCGGTGCGTCCTGTGTCGAGCGCGCCGCTGCGTGAGTCGCTCGAGCGGCCGGGGTTGGCCAATCCACCCCCTGGACCGGTTCCGCCCGCTGCCGCGCCGCCGGTGGAGGTCCCCGCGGGCGAACGCAGCACGACCTTGGGCAACGTCTCAGAACCGAGGTAACGCAGCCTGTACGAGCGGGTCTCGAGACCATTGAACGCTTCGTACCGTATGCGCTCGGGGGTGCTGACCCAAACAAACCCGTCCTTGACGGCGTAATCCAGGTTAAGGGGGTGAAGCACGGCCTTCAAGGCTTGCCGCAACGGCACGTTCCTGATCGTTATGTCTTGCACGACACCGTCGGTAACGGCGTCCGGCTTGTCCATATCGGGTCGGGCACCGGTGCGCGAGTCGAACCGGCCCGAGAAGTCAAACTGGGCAGGCCCGCCAACAGACGGCCGGCCCACGGGGCCGACCATTGCGGCAAGTTGCGCAGTAGGTGCGTCCCCCGGCGTTTCGGGGTCATACTCGACGCTGGCGAACGCATTGCGTGCCTTGTTTTGCCGTTTCCATTCCTCTAAGAGGCGCTGCCTTGAAGTCGCGTCGTTGTTGATCGTTACGTCGGCCTCATTGACGTCGGACTTCTGGAATCCTTTCACCGAGCCATCCGAGGGGAACTGCACGTAGTACATGTTGGCGGTTTGGCGGACGTAGACGTTGTCAAACGTGTCTTTCCCGACGACAATCGAGTCTGCCGCGCACAAGCCTGCGGACATGAACACCGCCACTACACACATCCAGACTTTGCTCTGCGTTCTCATGGCACTACACTCCCTGGGCAAATCCCACGGCTTCTCGCGAGACGAGCAACCGCCGTTCCGTTTCCCGGCGCCAATGTGGTCAACTATGCGCCATTAAAGAGTATACCACCGAACGGCGCTTGTGGCAAGGGCTTATCGCACAATGCGCAGTAATAGTAGGGCATCGTATGCAAACGGGCCTGCGGGAACGCGACGTGCTGGGGCTTGCGGGAATGCCAAGGCCGGCGCAAGTCATTGGTTTTCGCAGGCCGCCCGAAATAAGGACTTCGTCATCTGTTGCTTCTCGGGTTCCGATATCCTATCCTTCGTCCAAAAGACAGGGTATTCTTATGTTGACGTATTGGGGCCTCTGACCGCGGCGTCGCGGGTACCGAGCGTGCAAGCTGGCCGTACGGGGATAATGAAGGGGATCGAACCGATGTTCTACAGGGCTTGTTTGAGTGAGACAGGAGTTATGTGGGATGTCTGGCTTTATCATCACGCTGAGACCTACTATCTCTATTATCTTGCGCATGTGGGCGAGCTGTGGGACAACATCTCGATGGCGACATCGGCGGACGGCGTTCATTGGCGCGAAGTGGGGCGGGTTCTGACGCGCAGCGCGGACGCCAAATGGATGGGAACCGGTTCGACATGGGAATCGCCCGATTCTGAGGAAGCCGTCCGGTTTTTCATGAACTTCTCGGAATGGAAGGGGCGGAGGCAGAACATCTATTTCGCGGAATCGCAGGATCTTGTCCATTGGACGCGTTTGGAGGGCGACGAGTACCGGTTTGTCCAAGACGAGCGGTGGTACAAGAAGAACGGTCGTTGGGACACCATCTGGACCATTGCCCGGCCCGGCGGCGGGCTCTACGGGTACTGGACGGCGTCGCCGAAAAAGAAGACGGGCGGGGCGTTCGGGTTCGGCGAATCGCTTGACGGCATTCATTGGAAGGCGCTTGCGCCGCCTAAGGTGGTCAACGCGGAAGTCGAGGGGATTACGAGGGAAGGCGAGGTCGGCGCAATCGAGAAGATTGGCGATCGGTACTACATGATGTTGGGGCGTTATCCGGTGATGGTCACGCTGGTCGCTGATAAGCCGGAAGGGCCTTTCGACAGGGCCAGGAAGAACTACAAGGTACTCGCGGGGCACACGTATTATTCCCGCTTCTTTCGGTCTCCGAATGGGATGCTGGTCTGTCATTTCGCGCAAGCACGCACCGGGGAAGTCTTTTTCTCGCCGCTGAAAGCGGCGGTACTCGACGATGAGGGCACGTTGCGACTTGGCTGGTGGCATGGGAACGCGCGGATGAAGCATGAGGCCATCGAGGTCCGTATGCCCGATGAGAGCGAGGGTGCGGTAACGATGCTTGGCGAGGTGTTTGACATGGAGCGGGGGGTGATCCTCGAGGGAAGGCTCGATTTGCCGGAAGACGGGGACGCGGGGCGGCGCGGCCTGTATGTAGATTGCGGCAGCGGCCGGGGAGCGGGGGTATTGATCGACAACGCCGGCCGGGCGGACCTAGGTTCGATGAACGCGGACGGCGCCGGCTTCAGCGCCGAAAAAACCGTGGATAGGGAAATGGGTTTTAGTTCATCGGCGAGATTCCGGCTCTTGGTTCAAGGCTCCCTGATGGAGTTCTATCTCGACGACGTTCTGATGGAATGTTTCAGCCTTCCGGGAGAGGCCACGGGGGGCATCGGCCTAATCCGGGGCGAAAGAAGGGGCGCCATCGGTGACTTGCACGCCTGGCGCTAGCCCTAAACGCTTGTCCGTCCAATGCGTTCCGCGCACGGTCAACCTGCGGGTACGGCAACGCGTCCGCGACCCGCTAGGCGGCGGCTGAGCCCAAATCCTCCAAGGAAGTGTCCCGCCGCGTATATGTTAGAATGGGCGCGTGGCGTTTGAATACCCGTGCTGACGATCTTGATTCTGGAGCAGCGGGCATGCCCTTTTTGCGAGTCCGAGAGCATCGTAGGCTGTTTCAAGCAGCAGTGCTTGCTTTTTTGGTCGCGATGTATGTGGCCACTGGCGTCTACTTCCACGTGTTCCTTCAGACGAACACGGTCTACACCCACGTTGCGTACATTCCGATCGTTCTTGCGGGTATGTGGTGGGGCCGGCGGGCCTTGGCGGTAGCTGCTATTCTGGGGTGTGTAATCGTTGCTTTCCGGCTTTCCGGCATTGGCGTCGGCAGGGTGTCCGGAGACGCGGCGAGAATAGCGCTGTTTGGTGCGGTTGCGCTTTGTGTGGGCGAACTCCGCGAGAAGGTGCGTTCGGGACAGGATGCGTTGGGTGTCTCAGAAGAGAAGTATCGGCAGTTGGCCGAGAATTCGCTGGCGGGCATTTGCGTGTATCGCGATGGGAGAGTCATCTATGTCAATTCGCGCTGTTCCGAAATGCTGGGGTACCGAGGCGGGGGACTCATCGGACGTTCAATATCGGAAATCATCTATGATGAGGACAAGGCGAAGGATTTTCCGCTGGGGGGCGCTGCAGCAGGTTTCCCCGATTTGCACTATGAATGCCGGCTGGCGGCCAAGGATGGCAGCGTGGTATGGGTGGACGTTGCGAGCAGCGTTGTAGACTACGGGGACGCACCGGCGGTCTTGGTTTACATGTACGACATTTCCGACAGAAAGGAAGCCGAACAGAAGCGCCGCGAACTTTCGGAACTCGCGAGAAAGCAGGAAGAACAGTTGGTACACTCGACGCGCCTCGCCGAACTGGGTGAGATGGCGGCAGCGGTTGCGCACGAATTGAACCAGCCCTTGACGGGGATCAGAAACTTCGCGCGGAACGCCTTCTACATGATCGAGAAGGACGTGGGGACCCTTGACGAAGTAAAGGACAATCTGCGTTTGATATCCGATCAGGTGGATCGGGCCTCGAGAATCATCAATCAGATGCGGGAGCTGACCCGAAAGTCGGAACGGCAGTTTGCGCTGGTGGACGTCAACGGCATTGTACGGGAGAGCGTCGAGTTCTTGACGCCTCAGTTGAGGCTTTCCGGTGTTGAAACGACGGTTTCCTTGGCGGACGACGTGCCGGCGATCGTGGGGGATCGCATTCGGCTCGAGCAGGTGTTCCTGAATCTACTCACGAATGCGCGACAGGCCATGGACGGCGCCGCGGAACGTCGTCTTTCGGTGAGAACCTACTTTGACGCCGGGATGGCGCGTCCCGTCGTCGTCGAGATTGCGGATACGGGGAAAGGTTTTGCACCGGAAGAAGCGGCGAAGTTGTTCACGCCTTTTTACAGCACAAAGCAGGCCGGCCACGGAACGGGGTTGGGTTTGGCGATTTCCTTGACGATTATCGAGGAGCATAATGGCGCCATTGACGCCGATGGCAGTCGTGGGAACGGGGCGACGTTTCGGGTCCGTCTACCGGTCAGCCAGGAAACAAACGTCTCGGAGGCCGACACGTAACATGAGCAAATCCTTGGAACGCGAAAGCGGGGCGGTCGTGGTGATAGACGACGACGAGGCGGCCCGCGTTTCGGTTGGGCAGATGCTTAGGCTGCGGGGATACGGGGTAGAGTTGTTTTCATCGGCGGACGCGGCCCTGGCGTGGCCTGGGCTTGGTGAGGTCGACTGTGTCGTGACGGACGTCAAGATGCCGGGTATGGACGGCGAGGAATTTCTTGAGGAGGTAATCCGGCGGGGCTTTGCGCCGCCGATTATCATGATTACGGGACATGGGGACGTGGCGATGGCGGTGCGATGTCTGAAGGCAGGGGCCTATGACTTTGTGGAGAAGCCGTTTGAGGACGATGTGCTAATTGCGTGCGTTGGTCGGGCCGTGGAGAGGACGGCGTTGCGCCGCGACAGCGATGAGCTTCGCAGGCGGCTGAGCATTTTGTCGGCCGACGAGGACGGACGATTCGGTATGGTGGGTCGGAGCCGGTCTATGGAGGACGTTTACGAGGAGATCGAGGTAGCCGCCAAGTCGGACGCGCCTGTGCTCATTGTTGGCGAGACTGGTGTGGGCAAGGAACTGGTGGCTCGGGCTATCCACGCCCGGAGTTCGCGTTCGCGGGGTCCGTTCGTTCCCGTGAACGCGGGCGCATTGCCGGAAACGGTGCTCGAGAGCGAGCTGTTCGGTCATGCACGGGGAGCGTTTACGGGAGCGGACGCGGAAAGAGACGGCAAACTGGCAACGGCCTCAGGAGGCACGCTGCTGTTGGACGAAGTCGAGAGCATGTCTGTCCGGGCGCAAGTGCAACTCTTGCGCGTTCTTGAGGACCGTCTGGTCCACCCGCTGGGCAAAGACACGCCGCGGGCCGTGGACGTTCGTTTTCTGGCGACAACGAAGGCGGATCTCGTAGAGCAAGTGCGTCAGGGGCGCATGCGCGAGGACTTTTACCACCGGATCGTGGTACTCTCGATAGTGGTCCCGCCGTTGCGGGAACGCGCCGAAGACATCCCGTTGCTGGTATCGCACTTCATGAAACGCGCGGCAGAACGATGCGGGGTAGAGGTACCCGAGGTCCGCGAGAAGTCCTTGACGGCCCTGCTTCGCCACGCTTGGCCGGGGAACGTGCGGGAACTCAAGAACGCCGTCGAGCGGATGGTTATCACGTCGCATGACGGGATTGCGGGACCTTTTGCACAAGACGACGGTTTTGATGCGGGGCGTCTGCTTTCTCTTCCCGCCACGGGCGGCGTACTTCGGGATGAGATGGAACGTACGGAACAATCCGTTATCGAGTCGTCGCTTCGCGCACACCGCGGGGAAATCAACGCGACCTCTCAGGCCCTTGGCATATCACGAAGGGCGCTTTACGAACGCATGAAGAAGTACGGGCTCAAGAAGGAGGACTATCGTTCTTGAGCCGGATGGGCATAAGTCTCCCATGTGAAATCGGCGCCGATTCGACGTAATTCCTTCCCGCAAAGTAAGTTGCCCCGCTAGGACGCACATACCTTCGCAGCAAATGTCTTCTCTATTCCCAGGACTCCAGTTGTAAACGCTTCTCGGTGCGTTGACTGTAACCTAATGCGCAGAAAGAAGTTGCGGTAGATTCGGAGGGCGTATGTGGATTGGGCACGTGAGTTGCGTGAGGCAGAGGATGGAAGGTGTCGACGAGGACACTATTGCGGGACTGAACATGCGATTCAATCTGCGCACCAAACTGATCGTCGGCTTCGTTGTGGTGGTGCTGATTCCGGGCTTGCTGGCGACGTTTATGGGAATCCACCTTATTGGGAGACGCATCATCGAGCAAGCACAAGATCATGTGAAGATGGATCTCAATTCGGCGCGTGAGGTGTATCAAAACGAGCTGGACGACATGAAACGGGCGCTGTCTTTCACTGTGTTGCGGGACTCTATTCGGGAAGCGCTGGCGAAAGGAGAGCGCGGGACACTGGTCACGATCTTGGGCGAGGTGCGCGAGAAAGCCGAAATCGATGTCCTTACGATAACGGACAAGGATGCCCGGGTCGTGGCGCGGGCCCGTAACCCGGGGGTGTTCGGAGACAGCCAAGCCGGGGACGAAATCGTGCGCAGCGCGTTGTCAACGGGAGAGGTGGTGGCCGCGACAAGCGTGGTTCCGCGTGCAGAGTTGCTTGCGGAAGGTCAAGACCTGGTGCGGCGGGCGCAGGTCGTCATTATCCCGACCCCCCAGGCGAGGGCGACTGAAGAAAAGGAAAGAACGTCGGGGATGATGCTGAAAGCGGCCGCGCCGATATATGACGAGGACGGGGCGCTGCTGGGTGTGCTGTATGCCGGCCAGCTTCTCAATCGCAGCTACAGGATTGTCGACAAAGTGAAAGACATCCTTTACAGAGGTCAGAAATACAAGGGAAAGGACATCGGGACAGCGACTATTTTCCAGGAAGATCTGCGGATTTCGACCAATGTGATGAACGACGACGGCTCGAGGGCCATTGGGACGCGGGTATCGGATGCGGTCTATGAGCAGGTTCTTTTGGGAGGCGAGTTGTGGATAGCGCGAGCGTTCGTGGTCAACAGTTGGTACATTGCGGCCTATGAACCCATCAAGGATATTAAGGGGGCGGTTATCGGCATCCTGTATGTGGGGCTGCTTGAACAGAAGTTCCTTGACATGGAACGCGAAGCCGCCTTGAGTTTCTTCGGCGTGACGTTGGGTGGAATTGTCCTGGCACTGGCCGTTTCGTACGTGCTTGCGGACAGCATTACAAAACCGGTTCGGCGTCTTGCGGCGGCGTCTGAGGGGATCGCGCGGGGAGACCTGTCCTGCCGCGTTGAACTGCGCAGCAGGGATGAGATTGGCGAACTGGGCAAGACGTTCAACGCGATGAGTGCGTCGTTGAAAGAGCGCGATGAGCGGCTGCGGGCTCGAACGGAGCAACAGTTGCTTCGCTCGGAGCGGCTCGCGTCGCTGGGGCGTCTGGCGGCGGGGGTCGCACACGAGATCAACAATCCGCTTACGGGGGTGTTCACTTTCGCGCATTTACTTTTGAGAATGCACAGTGGTGGCGGTTTCGAGACGGATGCCCTGAAAACGATTGTACGGCAAACCGACCGTTGTAAGCAGATTGTGCGGGGACTGCTGGACTTTGCGCGGCAGACGGAGCCGCAGAAAGTGCCTGCGGACGTGAATGAGGTCCTGCAAGAGTCGTTGCGGCTCATAGAGAATCAGGCGTTGGTGCAGAACGTCGAGATCCGGAAGCAACTGCGGCCGTGTCTTCCTGGACTTATGTTGGACAAGGGCCAAGTCGAGCAGGCGTTTATCAACATCCTCGTGAACGCCATTGACGCGATGTCCGAGGGGGGTATTCTCACGGTTGGCAGCGGCCTTGCTGCGGACGGGAAAGTCATAGAAGTGCGTTTCTCCGATACGGGCTGCGGTATCGCGGCGGAAGACATCGGGAGGGTGTTTGACCCGTTTTTTACGACGAAGAATGCGAGCAAGGGCACGGGGCTGGGGCTTGCAGTCACTTACGGTATCGTTACGAGACACGGCGGAAGCATTGAGGTGCAAAGCCGGCCTGAGGCCGGTAGCACGTTCACCATAAAACTGCCTGCGAACGAAGAGGTCTAAACGGTGTAGGTCGATCGTAGAACCGTTGTGGTTGACGACGATGATGTTGTGTGCCATTTCCGGGACATTGTCGGCGGCAGCGAGGAGACGCGCGGGGCGTGCGGGATCATCGACGAGGTCGGAACAGCCGCGCTGGCGGCTTTCCAGAAATTCGAGCGGGAAACTTGGACCATGGAAATGAATAAGAGCGCCGAAAGCGTCGAACCGTCGTCTAAGGGAACTGCGGTATTGGTGGTGGACGACGATCAGGTTGTTTTGGAGAGTTGCCAGGCGATTCTCTCGGGTCCCGGATATGACGTTGAGACTGCCCAACGGGGCGACGAAGCCCTTGAAATGGTGGAAAAGAAGTGTTTCGAGGTCGTACTGATAGACCTCAAGATGCCGGGGATGCCGGGGATGGCGTTGCTCGAGCGAATCAGAGAGCTGAGTCCGGAGACTATAAATATCATCATAACCGGATTCGCGACGGTTGAGACTGCGGTCGAAGCGATGAAGATGGGCGCTTTCGACTATGTGTGCAAACCTTTCGGCCCGGACGAACTGGAGATTGTGGTCAGGAGGGCCTTGGATAACAAAGCCTTGCGCGAGGCGGCCGAACAAGCCGAGAGGGAATCGGAGCAATTCATTCTCAGGGTCTACCATCAACTGAAATCGCCGGTGGGCATCATTCAGGGGTACATCGACAATCTCTTGCGAGGCGCACCGTCTCAAGAGGAAGAGCGCAACGTGATCCTGCAGCGATGTCTGAGACGCGCGCAGGCGCTGGGACAGTCGCTGGAAGATTTGCTTAGTCTAAGTCGGATGAAGACGGGCAGGCTCAAACCGAACCTCGAATGGGTGAGCCTTCACAATGCGCTTCAGCGGGCCGTCGAGGGCTGGGACGCGCGGGCCGGGGATAGAAACATTGAACTCGGGTTAAATCTGGCGCGTGACTTACCGTCGATCTGGGCGGACAGAACGCAGATTGAGCACATGTTCGCCAATCTGGTTGACAACGCCCTCCGGTATAACCGGGCAGACGGCAAGGTCGAGATCAAAACCAGCCTTAATCGAGGGGAAGTGCGCATAGACGTGGCCGATACCGGTGTGGGCATCGAAGCAAGGGACCTGCCCCGGATATTCGACGAGTTTTATCGGTGTCAGAACGAAGAAACACGTATGAACCGTGGGAGCGGACTTGGCCTATCGATAGTACGGGAAATCGTTGCGGCGCATGGTGGCCGAATTGACGTGCAGAGTGTGGTTGGGCAGGGGACCACGTTTAGCATATGGCTTCCGCTCTGCGAGAAATGATTCGGCGTAGTCGGCCGCTGCGACGGCACGACGGTTGTGAAGAAGGAGGGGCGAACGATGGCAGAGAACTTCAGGATATTGGTTGTTGAAGACGACCCGGATGACGTCCGGCTTATCGAGATGGCGCTGCAGGGCGGGCCCTACGACATCAGCCTGGCCTACAACGGCGAGGAGGGCGTCGAGAAGGCCAAGGCCGAGAAACCCGACGCGATCGTGCTGGACATCATGATGCCGGAAAAGGACGGGTTCAAGGCGTGCCAAGAGTTGAAGGCGGATCCGGATTGCGCCGACATCCCGGTGCTTGTGCTGACGGCGGTCGGGCAGCATTTTTCTTCGACGCAGTACGCGGTTGGCTCCGGCATGCGGATGGAGGCCGATGATTACATCGAGAAGCCGGTGGTGGGGGACGTTTTGCGCACGCGCCTGGCGCATTTCCTTGAGAGAAAGTGAAGTCCGTTGAGTACGTCGGATGTTTTGGTGATTGGCGGCGGGATCGCCGGGGTGACGGCGGCACTTGCGTTGGCCGAGAGCGGCCGTAGCGTGCAGATTGCCGAGAAAGAACGGGACATTGGCGGTCACGGGGTCAAGCTGTGCTGTAAGGCCACGGACGTGTGCCGACAGTGCGGCGCCTGCGTAGTCGCCGACAAGATGGCGCGCGTTCGGACGCACCCGGCCATAGCAATACTGACTGGGGCGAAACTCAGCGGCTTGTGCCGGCAAGCGAGCGGGTTCGAAGCGTCGCTTGCTCGGGTCGATCATCGCGAAGAAACGGTTCTCGATGTCCGTGCCGTTGTGGCGGCGACAGGCTTTACGCCGTTTGACGCAAAGCGGAAGCCGCAGTTCGGCTATGGCACTTGCGCGGACGT
>Ga0180437_10011398_pt1 | contig 10669 bp, 9 predicted proteins | sample SS_ome_4_FD_132410 | JGI IMG/M metagenome (GOLD analysis project Ga0180437, IMG submission 132410) | Hypersaline lake sediment archaeal communities from the Salton Sea, California, USA - SS_3_D_1 metaG | ecosystem: Environmental > Aquatic > Non-marine Saline and Alkaline > Hypersaline > Sediment... | reverse complement strand
TCCCCGTTCGCCGTACACCCTTTCGGTTTGTCTGTAATTGGCAGTTATAACAATACTGGCGGGTGCATCTGCGATAAATACTTGACCGAGCGCTGCTGCTGCGAGCCTCCGACGGTAATCCCCAGATTTGAGAAGCTCAAGCGCATGCGATTCAGGAAGATAACGATACACCCCTTCGCCCAGGGTCTGAACCTTGCCTGCGACGACATAGAGGCTGAGCGGATAGATTCCTCCGGCAGATGGAGACGTCCTGCTGGCCCGTGAGACGCCGTCGATCCTCATTCCTGCGCATGCCCAGAGAAGCTGGGATACCTCCCGCATGCCTATGCTGGTGTCGAGAAAATCTCTGACATACTGCCGGCTGTTGAGAACGGCCTCAAGGGCCATACTCCCGCTCACTTTCGGTGCAGGAAGCGGTACTGATTCTCCTGTCTTCTGACCCTCCACCCCCTGGGCAAAGAAAAGAAGCGACAGCACAACTGCAGTCATATATGCCAGCGTCCTCACCAATACTCCTTGCACCGGAGAAAATTGTATCTCCTTCGCTTTGAAGGGATTACTATATAATATCATCATTTCTGTATTTCGCACAGGGGATTTCATTGCATAACAGAGCAGAAACCCGTCTCTCGGAAATGTGGGAGGAAGCCCATTTTGTGGCTCGTCCGAACAGGTTCACACTTCTTCTGAGAAAAAACAAAAAACTGATCAGCGCCTATCTTCCAAATACTGGACGAATCGAGGAGTACCTGACCGAAGGAAATGTTTTTTTCATCACTCCAGCGAAGACTGAAAAATTCAACTACCGTGTGCTTTCCACTGTCTATCAGGACAGCTACGTCCTTCTGGACACCGTGAAAACACACAGCCTTGCCAGGACGCTCCTGGAGAGGAGAATCCTTCCGTCTCTCGGTGGTGCGAGAACGATAAGGCCGGAAATACGCTTTAACTCTGCGGCAATGCTTCAACCGGGACCCCGAAGAGCCTCCACCGCATCTCGGGTATCTGGAATAGGCTCCGGGAATGTGCGGGTGGACTTTTTCATTGAGACCCATGCCGGCAGACAGGGTTTGATCGAGGTGAAAACCTGCACCTTCTGCCACAATGGAGTAGCCCTCTTCCCCGATGCGCCGAGCGTCAGGGCCCTGCGCCATCTCGAAGCCTTGAGCGATGCAGGAAAATCGGGATACGATCCTGTAATGCTCTTTTTCATTCCCAGCGGTGCAGCACGGCTCTTTCTCCCAAACTTCCACACCGATTACGAGTTCAGCCTTCGGCTCCTCTCTGAAGATCGAGTGCGTTTTATCGCAGTGAAGATCAACCTTGTCGACCCGGTGTCTGTAGATTTTAAAAGCGTGGAAGAAATTCCGATCGACCGCACACGCGCAAAAATGCACTGCAGGGGCTCCGGGAGCTATATCCTCCTTTTGAAGAACCCAAAGCCTGTTCGGTTGGAAATAGGAAAACGCGGAATGATCCATTTCAGGAAAGGTTATTATGCCTATGTAGGGTCAGCACTCGGAAGCCTCGAGGGCAGGGTGAATCGGCATAGTCGGAAGAAAAAGAAAAAATTCTGGCACATTGACTTTCTCACCCCGCATCCGATGAAAATCATACAAGTTATCCTCTTTAGACGCTCCGACAGAATCGAGGACATGATTGCCAGAAGGCTTGAAAGCTGTTTCCCAACTTGGGTGAAAGGGTTTGGTGCATCCGACACTAAACAGCCCTCCCACCTCTTCTACTCGAAAGACCCACCGCACCGAAGCCATCATTTCATGAACGTCGTTATGGACTTCAAAACCTTCACTGAGTAACAAAACTCCCACAGCCCCCTCGCCATAGAGGCTTTCGACAATCGAAGAGCATTGTTGAAGCCATAAGGAACTGTATCATTGAAAATGGCCTGTTCTTTCAGAACACAGGGTGCTACATTATGGCAATACTCACATCCAGAGAGAAGCTTCATGCTCGAGTTCCTGGGAAAAAACAGGGGTGCAATCGAGGAATACCTTGACAAATTCTTCAGCGCAAAGGAGCAAGATCTCTCCAGGATCAATAGATGGGGCAGGGACCTCATGCAACGACTCGCCGAATTCATCACTGGCGGCAAAATGATCAGGGGAAGCATTCTTATTTTTTCCTACCGCATGTTCGCTGAAACGGTTCCTCCCTGGCTTGTGCAGACCGCAGCAGCGCTGGAGCTCCTCCACTCATCTCTTCTCATTCACGACGACATAATGGACAGGGACGCTCTACGGAGAGGGCGAAAGACTGTTTTTGTTCAGTACAGTGAGATTGCGCAGGCGGAAGGGCTCACCGATCCTTCCCATTTTGGTCAATGCCTCGGTATATGCGCAGGCGATGTTGGATTCTACCTGGCCTTCGAAATGATTTCCTGCTCTGATGTACCGCAGGACATCCGTATGAACATTCTCTCCCTCTGGTCACAGGAGCTTGTGTTCGTGGGTCTTGCCCAGATGCAGGACATGTATTTCAGCGTAGGGCGAAAGCCTGTTGGAGAAAGCGAGATACTTCACATGTATCAGTATAAAACCGCCCGCTACACATTTTCGCTCCCCTTGATGAGCGGTGCACTGGCAGCAGGTCAGAATCCGTCGGTCGTCGAACAGCTTTCGCGGCTCGGCGAGAACCTCGGTATCATCTTTCAGATCAAAGATGACGAGATCGGACTTTTCGGTGCACAGCAGGACACCGGTAAGCAGGTGGGGTCAGATATAAAAGAGAAGAAAAAAACACTCTTTGCCTTCTACCTTGCGGATATCGACGATCCCTTGACACGCAAGAACGTCATGAGCATACTGCAAAAACAGGATATCTCCTCCTCAGAGATTCATACCCTCAGACGTATCGCGGAAGAGTCCGGGGTCATGCACCGAATAGCGGAGAAGCATCAACAGCTCAGGGCACAGGCAGAAGACCAGATACAAATGCTTCCGGTGAGCACCCAGAGCAAAAACATGCTCAGAGCGATCCTTACCTACAACCTGGAGAGGCGAAGATGAAATGCCGCGTTGGCAAATGGGTCGGTTTCTGCTCCGGCGTGCAGCGGGCGATAAGAGGTGCCGAGAAAGTCCTTGAGAAAAATTCGGTAATCTACTGCCTCGGCGAAATAATCCATAACCCAGGGGTAGTAAAGGAGCTTGAGCGGCGCGGCATGGTGGTGGTTCGGGACATCGAGGAGATCCCTGATTCTTCGAGCTTCATCATACGGTCCCACGGTCTTGAGGAGGAAATTGTGAGGAGGGCACGTGACAAGATGCTCACGATACACGATTTCACCTGTCCGAAGGTTAAAAATACTCACCATTTGGTCTCCAATCTGCGGTCAAAGGGGTATCGCATTTTTATCGTGGGAAATCCTCTTCATCCGGAAGTAAAAGCGATACATTCACTTGCGGGACCCGCAGCACAGGTGCTCGTGAGAAAAGAGGCGGTGGCAGCACTCGATGCGTTTGAAAGAATTGCAGTAGTCGTCCAAACCACCTTTGATCCACGGTCCTTCTCCTCGATTGTGAGCGAGCTCATACTCAGGGCGGAAAAGACTCTCGTCTGCAACACCCTCTGTGAGGAAACGATAAAACGTCAGAATGAAGCTGACAAAATTGCGGGGAATGTTGATTTCATGATCGTGGTTGGAGGGAAAAACTCGAGCAACACGAAAACCCTCTACAATATCGTAAAGGAAAGAGTGCCTGCCCTGCATATAGAAGATGCGTTTGAGATTGAGAGAATCGACCTTTCGGGAATGAAGCGGATCGGAATCGTGAGTGGTGCCTCCACTCCTGTGGAAGAAGTAAAAAAAGTGTATGAAAAACTCTCATGCCAATCCGGGTAATAAATGCTCTCCCGCAATCCGGATATCGGTGAAATTATTTCCTGAGTGCAGTGAGGAACGACTGTTTGTCTGCGTTCTCCCTGAAAACGACCAGTATGGTGTCGTCTCCTCCGATAGTCCCGATGATGTCCGGTATCTTCAGCTGATCTATTTCAAAGGCCACACCGGTAGCATATCCCAGCTTCGTCTTGATGACAGCGAGATTCCCTGAGAATTTGATATCCTGTATCTCACGAATGAGCTCCTCTTTGAGAAGTGAAGCTTCTTCAGCTGCCCTTACTCCATTTGGGGATGGTATGTACACGTACCCGCTTTTCGGATCGAAAACGCGGGCAATACCCAGTACTTTCAGGTCTCTTGAAAGAGTCGCCTGTGTGACAGCGAGTCCTGCTTCCCTCAGCTTCACCTTGAGCGCGCACTGGTTGTGTACCTTCTCACCGCTGATGATGCTCAGTATGAGTTTTCTTCTTAAGCTTTGATTGCCCAGATTTGTCCTCCTCTGTGGTTGTTCCATGATTCAGAGAGGTTCCATCACTATCGCTCCTCGGGGGCACACCGATGCGCATACCCCGCACCCAGAGCACACTTCACTGTCAATGATGAAAATCTCGCCGTGCCTGGTGATCGCTCCTCTCGGGCAGTTTTCAACGCAGATATCACACTGCAGACAATTCCCGCAGGAGAAACACTCATCAAGAGGGCTGGAGAACGCATCCTTCTCCTGGAAGTAGACCGTGTGAATGCTTCGTTTCTCCACGACCTCCTTCCTGCCCCTCATGTAGGGAATGCCCTGAAAGATGCTGTCCACATATTCCGCAACTTTCCGCCCCATTCCGATGCTGTGAGTGATGAGTCCCGGAGCAACCACGTCTCCGACGATGTACACTCCCGGAAGATTGGTCGTGAAGGAGTCCTTTTCGAAAATGAGCTTCTCCCCCACGAACTCGAGCTCTGGAATTTCTCCTATTGCTTCAATAAGAATGTCGGCCCGAAGACTCTCACCGTTTTTGAAGGTGAGCACCCCATTCTCAAAGCTCTCCACGATGCGGGGATAGAGTAACCGGGTGCCCAGCTCGAGGGCCCTGTCGAGCTCTTTTCCGAAGGCGGCAGGTTTCTGTATGTCGACCGCAGTCACCGAGTTCGCTCCAAGCCTGAAGCTTTCACACGCCACATCCATGGCCACGTTTCCTGCTCCGAGAATAAGTACCGATTTCCCTTTGACGTCCCACCCCCGGGATCCTGTTTTCACTGACCTGAGAAACTGGTATGCAGGGAGTGCGAGCTGCTCGCCCGTAAACCCTATGATTCTTGGTTTCTGCGCGCCAACCGCAATGATGACCGCGCTCGAGTTTTTTCTGAGTTTCTCGAAGAGTTCGGCATCCACCGTTGAATCCAGGAAAAACCTGATACCCAGAGACCGTATGCGTCTCAAATCACGATCCACGTCCTTCCGGGGGAGCCTCTGTTCCGGAATCTGGTGGGTGAGTTTTCCCCCGATATCTTCTTCTTTATCGTACACGTCAACCGGGTACCCTCTGCGGGCGAGATACCAGGAGGCAGACAACCCAGCCGGCCCTGCGCCGATCACTGCAATGCGTTCCTTTTTTTTGTCACCCAGAACCTTGACCTCACCGGAGGGTGAGTACTGGGTGGCAATTTCGTTGATCTTTACGGGAGCTCCCAGGCTGTTGCGGGTGCAGGCAGCTCTGCAGAGACCCGGGCAGACAAGTCCGCAGCATGAATATCTGAAGGGAGTATATTCATCAACCAGATCAAAGGCTTCCTGAATCTGGCCTTCGCGTAGCTTTCGTATGATAATCGGATTCGGAATCTCAGCCGGGCATGCGTGGGCACAGGGCGGAATGAGGTTTCTGTGCACTGGTTTCAGTTCTCTGCTGATGGCAGCAGAAGGGACGTAGAGATTCCCGTAGGGTCTCTGGCCCGCTCTCCGTATCACGGTGAAAGGTGCAGCGAGTATTTTTTCCATTTCGAATCCGAATATCTCACAGTATTCTGTGAGATTGGAGACGATCTCTGCAAGGTCCTCCTGTGTAGCCTTCTCCATGATCGCCCCGTCACCGAGCTGGAACGTATCGATCTTCCCTCTCACATACATCCGTCCTCCGAACATCCCAGAAGCAACGTGCCGCGAGACAGGAGAGCTTCCGCTTGAGACGCTGTAGCCGAGGATGACGATGGTTCCTCCTGCCATATACTCGCCCACATAGTCGCCGATTCGCTCCCCGATTATCATCACTGGACGCTTCTTTCCGTACTCCTTCATCATGATTCCCGCTCTGTAACCGGCAGATCCCTTCACATAGATCTTCCCGTTTCGTACCATGTGTCCGGGGATGTCTCCGACACTCCCATGAATGATGATGAAGCCTCCGTTCATCGTGTTCCCCACACCGTCCTGTGCATTTCCGTAGACAACGATTTTGGCACCTCCGCAGAACACGCCCAGATCCTGGCCAGGAACTCCCCTAATCTCAAGCAGGATACCAGGGCCGAGCCCTGCTCCGATGTACCGCTGACCCGTGACCTTTTCAAGCAGGAATCGCGTGATCCCTTCCTGCACCCTCTTGCGGATTGCAAGATTGAGCTCCCGGTAGTGCATGGTGCCAGCAAAGATCCTGCAAGGGGTGTAGGTTTCTTTCATTCCTCCTCCTGATGACAGCTGATGCGACAAAGCCGCATTCTGGGTTCCTGTGCAGTTTTCACTGCTGTGCAGTTTTCACTGCTGTGCAGTTTTCACTGTCCGGCCTGCTTCACCCCGAGGACCTCGAGCTCTTCTTCAGTCAGGTGTACTCCTCGCAGTCTGTCCCTGTTTCCCACGAGCGATCCAATGGTGTTTATCCCCATGCCTCCCATGAGCTCCTTGATCTCATCCGACCAGGCACGCACCAGGCCAACGAGCGCCTGAGTTGCGAGATCAACGTCGAGGCGTCCTGCAAGATCCGGACGGTTGGTGGTGATTCCGTAGCTGCACTTGCTCGCGTAGCATCTCTGGCAGAGTCCGCAACCCAGAGCCACGAGCACCGCTGTACCGATATAGACTGCGTCGGCCCCCAGGCAGATTGCCTTGAGCACATCTGCAGAATTACGAATTCCCCCGGCTGCAATGAGTGAGACCTGATTCCTAATATGCTCTTCCCTGAGTCTTTTGTCCGCGGCGGAAATTGCGAGCTCAATCGGGATCCCCATTGACTGTCGAATTCGTCTCGGCGCAGCCCCTGTACCGCCCCTGAAACCGTCTATCGCAATGATATCCGCCCCAGCACGGGCGATTCCGGACACGATCGGCGCAATGTTATGAACCGCGGAAACCTTCACCGAGACAGGCTTCTCGTAACCTGTGGTCTCTTTGATTGCATAGATGAGCTGTCGGAGATCCTCGATGGAGTAGACGTCATGATGTGGTGCAGGAGAGAGCGCATCCGATCCCTGGGGAATCATTCGAGTTCTGGATATCTCTACGGTGACCTTCTCACCGGGCAGGTGCCCGCCAATCCCGGGCTTTGCACCCTGACCTATCTTGATCTCCACCGCTGAGCAGTTCTTGAAAAATCTGGGATTTACCCCGAACCTTCCTGAGGCGACCTGGACGATCGTGTGCGCGCTGTATCGGTCGAGCGCCTTGTGCAGTCCCCCCTCACCGGTGTTCCAGTAGGTCCCGAGAGTCTCCGCAGCCCTTGCTTCGGCAATCTGCACGTTCAGATTTATCGAGCCAAAGCTCATCGCTGAAAAGAGGATCGGAGTCTGCACTTCGAGCAAAGGAGGGGAACTGGAACCGGTGAAATCCCTGCGACCCAGGTACGTTCGCACCTCTATGGGCTCCCTCAGTGGATCTATGGGAGGATTTGTCACCTGACAGGCGTCAAAGAGGAGATGGTCGAAATAGCTGATCAGCTCCGAATCCGCTCCCGTCGAGATGAGCAGCACATGACCCGGGCTGTTGGGGTCCACCTGGCGCCAGAGATTCTTCTGGTCGTCGCGCCAGTATCGGTGTGAGGAAACGAAGGGGGTATCTACTATGGTGATTGCTCCCTCCGGACACTGCCGTTCACAGTAGTGGCACGCTCCGCATGAGCTCCGGTTCGCAACAGGAATGGTAACGGGTTTTCCGTTTTCGACCCTCTCCGGTACGAGCCGTATCTCTCCCCATGTGCAGGCAGTCGCGCAGAGCCCGCAGCGTGTGCAGCGGGTATAGTCGAAAACCGGCATGTACTTTACCGGACGCTTCCAGTTCCTTGTCATATCCAGACGCGCTCTTTTTCCTTCTCCAGAATCTTCAGACTTGCGGGACGTCTGATCAATTGGTGACACTGGCTCCCTCCTTCATCCGGACGATCTGTGGCCTTCCCCCTTCCAGCATCCATGTCTCTTCCCTGTCTGGACACAGTATCTCAAAGGAACATTCCTCACTTGAGAAAAAGTACTGATCTCCACGCCTGGCACCCACGAGTGGTCTGAGCTTCAGATGGTCGTTCATGGCGATTATTTCTCTTCCATTCGCCACGAGGATGGCGAATGGACCGTTGAGGAGTGCCTGCGGGTAATACTGTCTGAGCTTGAGCAGCTGATTCTTTTTGCTCTCCTCTCGCTCTTCGTCTATCTCTCTCCACAGGGGTGGTGACAGGACCGTGCAGGTATCCTCCAGGGATATCCTGAACTCGCGAACGAAGAGGTCGAAAAGATAACTTATCACCTCGGTGTCAGTATGAAGCCGGCATTCGTATCCAAACATCTGGAGGTAGTTTTTATTCACCCCATATGAGGTGATCTCCCCGTTGTGCACGACCGACCATTCGAGGAGTGAAAAGGGGTGCGCACCGCCCCACCAGCTCTGGGTATTGGTGGGAAACCTGCTGTGCCCAAGCCACATGCTCGCTTCCATTCTGTCGATGCGGAAGAATTCCCCTATCTCCTCAGGATACCCTACCCCTTTGAAAACTCCCATGTTCCTGCCGCAGGACATCACGAATGCTCCTGGGATTGTCCTGTTGAAATCGAAGACGAACTTCTTCATGTAGTACTCAACCATATCGGCCTGGTTGTGTACTGTGGAGGGTCCCAGATTCGTGAGCTTCAGATCCTCATTGTTAGGACCCGGGAAGGTAAAGTACCGTTTGAGGAGAGGATGCCAGGTAATACTTCTCATATCCTTTGTAGGCATATCCTCTGCAATTTTCACGTAGAGATGCGACCTGATGAACTCATCAGCGAGTCGAGACGACTGCTCGTTGTTGCATGCGATGTGCAGAGCATAGTACTGTTCGAACCCAGGATAGATGCCGTATGCAGCAAACCCACCACCAAGACCGTTCCCTCTTTCATGCTGTACTCGTATCGCCTCGATGATATCAGCGCCCTTGAGACTTCCTCCGTTTACATCGATTCCACCGACAATACCGCACATATACACCCCTTTTTAAATATTTATAAATGAATTGTATTTATATACAGAATCTTCTCCGATGTCAAGGATTTTTTTAAAACGACCCTGTGCTGATTCCTCGCAGGAAAAGTGGGATTATTTTGAGGAAGATTACCCGGAAATCTCTTCAATTCCGGAAACAAATTCGTGGGAAAACAGGATTCCGATGACAGAGGTGTATCCGATCATCGAATTTAATAATGTATAATTATACACCTTCCTGAGCAATGTCGTGAGCCCGAATGGGGGATTCAACAGCTACTCAGTCGATGTTGGTGGGACTGAACTTCCCCGATTCCACGCTGAACAGGAACTTATCACCCCTGTAAAAGGAATGAAGAAGCTCAACCGCGATGTTGTTCTCATCGTAGATGATGGATTCCTGAAACATCGCAGGAAATCCGGCTTCAAGACCCAAAAGTGCTGCATCTTCATCCGGGAGCTGTACAGCCTGGAGTGTCTGTATGGAGCGTTCGAGGTTCACCCCGAGCTCTTCTCTGAGAACCTTGTACAGGGAATCGGGTATGTTCATCTCCAGCAGTTGCCTGTATTCCCGATAAGAGAGGTAGCTCCTTTCAATGACCAGAGGAATATCGTTTCCGTATCTGATTCTCTTGATCTGGATGGCTCTTGGGTCGCTTCCAAGCATGAGCTTTTCCCCCAGGTCTACTGTGGCGTGTACCACCCTTTTTGAAATCTCCCGGGTTCTCGTCAAAATACCCAGTTTCGAAAGCTCCAGAGTGAGGCTCGTGATGTTTTTGAGCGAGTACTTCACCTTGCTGTCGGTCTTCGAGGTCACGAAAGTGCCGACACCGTTCTTTTTCACCACAAGACCTTCATTCACGAGTCGAGCGATTGCTTGTCGAACCGTGTTCCGGTTAAGCCCGCACATCTGAGAAAGCTCTATTTCAGAGGGAAGCCGTTCTCCAACCCCATACCGCCCCTTCTCAATCATACCTTTCAGCCAGTCACTCAACTGGAGGTACTTGGGTACGGATCCATTGTCCAGTGTGATATTGAGCATGTGATATCTCTCACCTCTTTCTAACATAGGAAAAAAATAGTATATAGGGCAAATAAAAATTTCAAGCAAATATTTAACAATGTTTCCCCATCACTCCAACAACAGAGACGCTATTCTATGCGAGAAAAAATTGTACAGCATGGATACCCGCCGGTAAAAAAAAGGGAGCCCTCTCATGCAGTAGAGCTCCCGTATCTTTCAAAAGTGTACTCGCATCAGCCTACGAGCACTGCGACCTTTGACTTGATGTCCGCACCCTTGATCGCCTCCTCCACAAACTTCTCCATCTCGTTCGTCGCATTGCTGAACTCCGTCGCTGTCCCCATCGTCGACGGATGCCTGTTGA
>Ga0180437_10011397_pt1 | contig 10669 bp, 13 predicted proteins | sample SS_ome_4_FD_132410 | JGI IMG/M metagenome (GOLD analysis project Ga0180437, IMG submission 132410) | Hypersaline lake sediment archaeal communities from the Salton Sea, California, USA - SS_3_D_1 metaG | ecosystem: Environmental > Aquatic > Non-marine Saline and Alkaline > Hypersaline >... | reverse complement strand
TCGACGAGGAGTTTGACCCCGCCGAGACCGGCGGTTCGTCCACAGCGCCCACTTCCTCGGACGCTGCGAGCTCCGCGATTTGGAAAGAGCGTCAGCAGAACCTGAAAAGCTGGGGTTATTACCCGGGTCCGATTGACGGAAAGCCCGGGTCTCCCAACTCTCAAACCTCGAAGACTCGCGCCGGGATCCGCCAGTTCCAACAGGACTGGGGCCTTCAGGTTGATAGCCGGTGGGGGAAAAATACGCAGGGAGCCTATGAGAAGCGCCTTGGCGGGCAGATGCCCCCGTGCCCCGGAGGAGGGTCTTCGAACTGGGGTTGGGGTGACGATGGCTGGAATACGGGCGGTGGCGGATCCTCCGCGCCTCAATGGGGTTCAGCTCCAGATCAAGTTTTTGCGTATGTCGCAGATCATCCCTCTAATTACGACGCTGATAAGATTGGGGCCTCGATCGGGACCGGCGGAGAGATTGCGATTTCCGCGGGCATCGACAACAAAATGGACAATGTTCCGCTTAGCGTGATGGTGGATGTTTCTTACTACACCTCGCAGAGCCCGCTTTTTGTCGATGTTCTACTCCGTAAGAGTGAGCTCCAAGCTCTTTCCAACGGAAAAAAGCTTCTAAAGTCCAGCGTTGACGGGCAGTGGACGTTTGAGCTTGATCCGGTTTTTTAGTCATGGCGAAGAGCGCAGCACCTTTACTTCTAGGCGGAGCAGCTCTTCTTCTTCTCGCAACAGGGGGGAAGAAGAAGAAAGCAAGTTCACCAATTGTCGAAGAGGAATTTGACCCGGCTGAAACGGGAGGTTCGTCTTCTGGCCCAGCGACGTCGGACGGGGCCAGCTCCTCGGTTTGGAAAGATCGTCAGCAAAACCTGAAGAGCTGGGGTTACTATCCGGGTCCGATTGACGGAAAGCCTGGAGCGGTAAACTCTTCGACCTCGAAGACTCGTGCTGGAATTCGAAAGTTTCAGGGAGACTGGGGGCTTTCGGTCGATGGGAAATGGGGTCCGAATACGCAAGCGGCATACGAAAAACGGATTGCTGGACAGAAACCTCCGTGCCCTGGAGGTGGCTCATCAAATTGGGGGTGGGGCGACGACGGCTGGGATACCGGCGGTGGCGGTGAGCCTGGTCCGAGTGCGTCTTCTGGCGCGCAATGGGGGAGCGTTCCGAAGGCTTTCCTGATTCACATTTTGGATCGCCCGCCGCAATGGGAAAAGCAATCTTGGGGCGGGGTGGACGCGTGGCTTCCAGCCGGTTCGGAGATTGCCATTACAGCGGGAATTCAAGGCCGGCTAGACAATGTCCCAGTCACAATCGTCGTTGACTATGACAAGGTGAGCATCCCGTACGAGACCCGCGAGGTGAGGCCCTTACGCCGGAGCGAGCTTCAAGCTCTTTCAAATGGGAAGTCGGTTACGGCTACTACATTTGACGGAAAATGGACTTTCAAAATTGAGCCCGTGGTCTAGATCTTTGGAGCAAGGGTAATCATGGCAAAGAATGCAGCACCTTTACTTTTAGGCGGAGCAGCCCTTCTTCTTCTCGCAACAGGGGGGAAGAAGAAGGGGCGCGCGACGAAAGGTATTTCTGAGTCGGACTCCCCGAAAATGGTGGAGGACGGCGCCGGAGGTGTGGTTGAGGAAGAGGAGCCCCCCGAGGATGCTGAGATGTCGTACGACGATCTCGTCAAGAATTGGGAGGGTCCGAATGGTGTTGCAGCGTTAGGTCGCTTTTATCAGGTGCGCCAGGGCGACACGATTTTGGATGTCGCCCGAGAGGCGTTATTTGGATCTCGAGAGCCGCGTGTTGAGGCGTGGGAAAGGCAGGCGGTCATTGATCTATCTATCCGTATCGATTGTGGCCCCTTCAATCAAAGTACAAACGGCCGACGGAAAGACTTGCTCAAACCGGGCCATTATGCCGTTGAAAACGGATGGTCCCAAAAAGGGGTCGCGTTCCTTCCGATTTTCCCGGACAACCGTGCGCGTCTTTCGCAAGGCAAACCGCCGAGCGGCGGGAACGGCAACTCGTTCCCGTACATTTGGGTCCCGGCGATTAATCCGCAGGAGTGGAGCGAAGAGGGGCAAGTTACGACGTTCGGGATGAACTGGGATGACGATGGGAACGGTGGGTATTCGATGATCGATCCGCCACCGTGGGTCATCGATCTTGGGTTTGACGAAGACGTCGAAGAGGGCGAGGTTGGGTGCAACCTTCCCGAAGGTGATTTTCGGCGAATGATTGAGAGCGCTGGAGAATAGGCGCGAAACGCGGTAGGATCTCGCGGTGAGCAGTAAGCAACGATATGATGTGGAGCAACCGGTCCTCATCCTTGTGCGCCGCGGCCGCAAAGGTCGTGGATTTATCGTATCTCCCGCAGATTCGAATGACCCGATTCCCTGCAGCACGATTCAGGACCTCGGAGAGGCGGTCGAGGAGATTTTGAACGACCCTGAGCAAGCACGTGTGGACGTGGACTCTCAGGGTCAGCCTCGTTTTTCCGAGGAGCCAGATGATTTTGATACCGAGGAAGAGGAGGGGGAGGCCGACGAGGCCGGACCTTCTCAGGGTCCAACAGGGAGGTCTGGGTTTGCCCCGCCGCCCGGATTTGACCCGAAAGACGAGCTCATGTTCCAGTTGGCGGGCATGGGTCTTGATAAACTGCGTGACATCTCGTCGTGGCGCCGCCCGACGAAAAACCGACGCGGAAAGAAGTAGGCGATGAAAGATTCGACCCCAGTTTTGCTCGGTGCCGGCGCGGTCCTGCTCATGATGATGGGTGGGAAGAAAAAGCGCCCGAAAGACGAAGGGCAAAAGGAAGAGCTTAAGGAAGATCAAAAAGAACTTCCGGAAGATCAAAAAGAACTTCCGGAAGATCCCGCTTCGACAGAGCCGGAGGCTGGGGTCGTGATGTACTCGAAAGCGTCATGCGGCGAGTGTGACGCTTTAGAGCAATACCTCTTGGAGCATGACATTGATTATGTTCGCAAGGACATTGCAAACCCGGCGGTGCTGAACGAGATGAAATCGTTCGCGACGAGCAAGGGTTTGACAGGCCAGATCTCGATGCCGATCTCAAATGTCGACGGGGATTTGATCGTCGGATTTGATGAAGGGGTTTGGGATGCAGCGCTCGAGATCGATGCCGATCTTCCGCCGAGCGATGAGGAGCGGTGCGAAGAGTTTATCGAAGCTGTCTTTGATGGAGACTCTCCGAGCTTTATTCGGCAAGTGGTCATCGACCAGGCGGTTGTTCCGCACATGGCGGAGATCGCTGATGATGTGATTGCCGCATACAACGATGCTGTTTTGATTCGCGCTGAGATGGCGCGAAGTGCGATGAATGAGATCGCACCGAACTGCGGCTGGGCTCTTTCGGATTCGGGCGCTGGCATTCCCGCGCTTGTGTATCTTGACGGGCAGCCGCTTCCGGACGATCGCTACTTGGCGATCTACAATAGCTTGTTCAAGATCGCGGACGATCTTTTGAGCGCCGGTTCGGGGCTAGCATCTGCGACAGGGGCGCAGACGCAGGCTCCGGGTGGAACACAAACGCAGGCGACGGGTGGCGTCGCGCAGTTCAAAGATCCCCAGCAGCAATAAGGATTGAGCCATGGCGACCAAGAAAAAGAATGGTGAGAGCACCCAGAACAAGCTGGTGTGGATTGCAGGCACAGCGGTTGTGACGGCGCTCGTGTACTACTCGGTGAACAAGTATCTCGACGACCGTAAGAAGCTGGATCAGCTGAAGCTTGCAGAGGCGATGAAGGCCACGCCGTAAGATGGCAGAAGTTCTTCACATCGCACCCCCCGTTGAGGACGAGGAGGAGTTCGAGTCCGAGCCCGTGGCCACGGCGGATGATTACCGTCAGTGGTGGGAGCGCGGCAACGAGCTGTATCGATACATGCGCCGAATGCCTCGCAGCGAGATTTCGCAGGCGGGCATGGGGGAGATGCGCAAGCGGCTTTTGGATCGTTGGACGCGACCCGATGTTGAAGGCGGCGTTCAGCCGGCAGATACAGTGAAGGGTGAGGTCGACGAGTACACGTACGGAAACCTACTGACGTGGGTCCAAAATGCCGAGACGATCATCCACATCTGCGCGTCGTTGAAAGAGGAGTCTTCGAGCGAACAGCGATTCGGCTCGACCCAAGAAGACCCCAACACGCTGGGCCTTGTTCCGAATGTTGGGCGGATGCCCGCGTATCAAGAGAATTGGCATTGGCCTTGGATTGAAGGATGGGACAATCCGAAAACGAGAAACGATTTGGAGCATCAGCTCGACCCTCCGAAAAAGAAGGGGAAGCTTTGGAAGAAGATCGCTCTGATCGGGGCCGTCGGTGCCGGTGCGTTTATTGCCAAGCGAAAGTTTTTTGGGAAGAAAAAACCCGCGATGAATCCAGGAATGCCGCCGCCTCAGGCGCTTCCAAACCCGCAGGAGCCCCCGAGTGAATAGCCGAGATCGAGCTTGGTCGCTCGTTCTGTTTGTGGCTGGAATGATTTTGGCGGCTCCGAAGAAGAAGAAAGTTTCCTAAAATGGCGAAGACAAATCTACTCCCGATCCTTCTGTTAGGCGGCGCCGCCGCTTATCTCGTGACCAAAAAGCCTAAGGATGAAAATGGCAAGGTTAACGGGAACGGCCAAAAGGAACTTGGCAACGGAAAGAAGGGGGAAAAGGAATCCCCGTTCACGCCGGGTGTTGTGAACAAGGTCAACAGCACTGAAGACCTTCAGGCGATGGACGCGTTCTCGAAGGACGCAAAGATTGATCGCGCTGTCCTTGTGTCCTCAATCGGCGGGCCTTCCGCGCTCTCCAAGATTATGAAAATGGTGGAATCGAGCGCGGCCTCGCTTCCCGATGTGCTGCATGCCAGCATCTCGGAGTCGGTGCTTGCGGAGTTCCCAAGATTTACGGAGATGGCTAGCAAGGGGGACCTTGAAAAGCTTGGTCCCTCTGTCTTTCTTGGTTCTGCGAATGTCCCTGCTGGCCAGGCTGAATTTTCACTCTTCTTGGAGAACAAGGGGATGTACGATTTGGTCAAGTCTGGGATTGCTAACATCGCAGCGTCATCTCCAGATGGGGACGTCAGGATCATCGATGATCAGACGATTCAGACAGTCGCTGATAAAGAGTTCTTCAATGCCCCGATGACGGTAACGGTTCGGTTTGCTTATGCCGGCAGTGACTCCGATGTTGAACAGACCGCGAGCAAGGTTCTTTCGGTTGTGAAGCAAAAGGTCGAAGCTTTTGCTTCGGGTGTGGTGCCCGGCCACTTCTCGCTCGATAGCGCCGCAGACATGGCGCTTTCGAGCTTGGCGTTTGGCGCGGGGATTGCGGGCTAATCAAAATGGCGAAGACAAATCTACTTCCACTGTTGGCGATCGGCGGCGGCGCGCTTTTGTTCTTTTCGAAAGGCAAGAAGCTTCCGCCTGCGCAAGAAGGCGTTGTCAAAGTCACGAGTCTACGACAGCTCGAAACGTTCTCAAATCTCGCCGAGCAAAAGGGCGGTGCTTTTTTCGCGATTGTTTCGGATGCGAACAATTCGATTACAGAATTCGATTTTGAAATTTTCAAAAAGGTCGCGGCGGACTTTCCGCAGATTCCGTTCGGCCAGGCTCCGCTTTCGTTGATGGAAGATTTCATTCCTGAGATTGCACTTCTTTCGGTCGGGGCCGAAACGCAAAACGGGGGGCGCGTCATGGATATCTACATGGCGGTCAACGCATCGACGAACACGATCGGAATGGTGTGCGCGCTTCACGGTGAAGGCTTTTACCAACAAGCGGTTGCGGACCTCGCCGCCAATAAATCTCAAATGGAAGCTGAGGGCATGACTGTATTGGGGGAGAATTCGTTCTCTAATACACAGACGATTCTCAACCAATCCGCGACGGTGATTGTTACCTACGTGGATGGCACCAATGGCGCGATGTTTGAAGCCGCGCTTCGGCAAGCTGCAAACATGGCAGTTACAAAAGTTTCCCACGCCATGCATGGGGGTCCTCGATCGAAAAAGAAAGCGATCGAATTCAAGGACCTTGTGTATGCAGGCGGAAACGCACTATAATCGGATCAATCTATGGCGACACCGATTGCACCGTTTTTGTTGCTCGGCGCGGGGGCGTTAGTGCTCAGCGGCAACAAAAAGAAATCGAGTCCGGCCGCACTTGTTGAAGGGGGTGCCTCTGTGGAGCAGCTGCAGATGGCGCAGCCGGTGTCGCTCAATTGCAACTTTTTAGCATTGGACGAGGACGTCGCGAATGCGCTGTATCCCTCCTACTACCGTGCCCAAGCAATCCTGCGTGCGCGCGGAGTTCTTCCGTTCCAAAATGAGGAAGACTGGGAAAGCGCCGCGACCGCGATTGCAGAGTTTATTATTGCGGACACATCTCCGCATTGCGCGCAGCTCATTCCCCGCGAGGGCCAGACGAGCGATGAGGCTCCTTCACCTGCCATTGCTCGGTACTTCTACCTTTTGACCGCAGGGGTTGCATCGCAGCTGATGCGTCGTGGCCTGGGCCCGGTTCCTGAGGATGCGGTTGTTCGGTCGTTGAACATGATTAACGGCCTGGAGATTCCGGAGAAGGTTTTGATCCTTCCCGATGACGGCTTTACAAAAATTGTTGGGAAGCTGGGGCCGACGGTTTCGAAGATCTTAGATCCAGAGGTTCCGGTCTCTGTTCACGATTATTCTGGGATTTTGTATCGGGTTGTGATGAACCCGAGCGGCGGTTTTTATGGCGTCGTTCCCAGCCAGGCGGATCAGTCCGTCGAGATTTATCGTTCGCCTGCGCGAACTGACGCGGAATCTGCACGTCTGCTCGCTCTTGAGTGGATCGTCAACAACGTTACGGGTGAAGCGGGTGGTGAGCCGCCGCAGGAGCCCGCATTGCCCGAAGGTCCGATGGAAGGGCCGTCACAAGGATAGGAGAAAAGAAACAATGGCAAAACAATCGATGCTCCCCCTGCTGGCGGTCGGTGCTGGCGCTCTTCTGCTGATGAGCGGGAAGAAGAAAGATGGGAACGGCGGCGCGGGTCAGCCCGGAGATCGTTTCCCGGATGCATTCTTCCCCGGTGCTCGCGAGGTTGGCGTGGATCGTCAGGGCGAGACTGGCGGGTATAAGTACCAGATTTACACCCAGGCGGACGGCCGGTACTTCGAGGTGTATCTACACGACATGGATATCCCCGAGGGCTTTTCGAGGATTCACCGGCAGGGTCCGTACACCGAGAGCGTTAACGGTGTTGAGAGCTACGCCAAGGGTTGGATTTACGAGAACACCTCTGCTGGCGCTGAGGGCTAAGCAACACAGGCCTGCTTCGGCAGGGTTATGATGGCGAAGGAGAACCTTCAAACCGTCATCATCTCGAAAGAGATTGCAGCGACGCGCGATGAGGCCACGCTCATTGCGCGTCGCTTTGCCAATCGTATTTATACATCGAGGGGGACAAAGACATCTTGGCGGTTCCGCCAGCGGCCTCCCGACGACTTTGTGAAGTCGTCATTTCGGACCTTTAAGGTTCCTGATTTTGAGGGGGTCACGTTGGTGTACGGACGGTTAAAGCGCGGAAAAAAGGACAACCCTACGCGCTTCACGTCTCCGCTTCAGCGCATGTTGCCGGTGGATACTGGCGAGTCTAAAGACGCCGGGATTAGCCAGTGGCATGCGATGATGGACTTTCAAGATCGCATTCGGGGCGCTGGTTCGAAAGAGGAGCTCGCGCAGATTGCGAAAGAGGTCGATCGGGTCATCGATAGCGACACGATTTTTAATATGCTCGTGCGCGATATCGGTGAAAAGGCTCGCAGAATGGGCGAGTCTTTGGGTCGGCGCACGATGGACGCAAACGAGATTTACTTCGAGAAGCTGCTTAAGCTCGAGGGAAACCGCTCGAGACCGCTGACATTTGATGACTTTAAAAGCGGCCGGGTCCAGACAAAAATTTACAAAACAATGCCCGACCCTGGCGCGGTTGCGTGGCTCGGTTCCGTTTTAGAGTGGAAATGGGACGACGGAATCTCAGATTCTTTTTGGAGAAACGGCCGGCAGGATTGGATGTTCATGTGGAGTCCGGCGCTTAAGGGGGTGATTGCGATGAAGAAAAAGCGCATGAAAAAGCTCCCTGAAGTTTCGCGAAAAGATGGTGCGGCAAAATTGTTTGAGGTTTTTTCCGCAAGAAAAGCCGCGGCCACTCATGAAATGTCTTTGCCCAAAATGAAGCTGCATAAGCTTGGCTCGGCGAAGCATATTATTTATCGTTCGGATAAATGGAATCCTGACGAGTGCGTAGATTACATTCACGAGTTTAAAGCTGGCGTTGTCCTCTTGTGTGGACCAACAAAAAAGAATCCCGAGATCTTTTTGTGCTACGGCGGAAAGCTGACATGCACGGAGCGGGGATTGGTGTGGTGATCGCAGTCACCAAATGATAGGATTGTAGGAGGAATCGAGATGTCTATTCTTGATAAAGTCACGTACTGCCGGAACGAAAACTTCCTGATCAACGATCGTGGGAGCATGCCGGGGTGGCTTGCGGACGCGAAGGGCGAGACGATCAAGGGCATCAAGGGGAGCCTTTGTGACTACCTTTCGTGCGATGACGATGATGTTGCGGCCTGGCAGCGCCAGCTGACGGACTTTATGGAGTCGCGATTCCTGCCAGCCGTGCGCCGCTACGAAAAGCTTTTGGAGAAAAAGTTTGGTGGCGTGCCCGAGTTTGATGTCGAGTATGCCGTCCCGTTCCAGCATGCGGCGACATACGTTATGGCCTGGGACCACTTCAAAGATCTCGATCCTTATGCTGATCGCCTCCCGGCAGGTTGGGGATGGTATGTTGCAGGTACCGCGGGGTCTGTTTTTCTTTCTAGCCTGGTTGTTAAGGCGCTTGCAAAAGCTGCTGAAGAGGGTGGTAAGGTTTATACCGGATGGGCGAAATTCGGAAAAGTTGCATTGAGTTGGAACTTTATTGTTCCGATTGCTATGGCTAGATTTGTGGTGATCCGTACAGAGCACAAACAGAACGACAAGATTGTCCGAAATCTAGTTGCGATTTTGGAAGAGTCGCTGTGCGTGCTTGATGAGATCAACGACGCGACGGAGAAGCTTACTGGTAAAAAGGCAATCGATGTCTCCGCAGAGACTCCGATCCCCGGTGGTGAGGTTGTGACGCCTGGCTCTGGCTCTGGATCTGGCTCTGGCGAAGGCCTTAGCAAGGCTGCGAAGTACGTGGGCATCCCCCTGGCGCTGGGGCTTGGCGCATACGTCGTCTACTCTTGGAACAAATAAAATGTCAGAGAACACTGGACGAAATTCCATTTTGGTCGGCGGCGTCGGTGCGGTCGTTGCTGCGCTCGTGCTCTTTGGTCGTGAGGAGAAAGGGAAAAATGGAGCGAAGCCAGGGAAGAAGCCGAAAGGTGGAAAGGCTCCGGAGCTTCGCCCAACGGGTGAGTTCGGGTACTACGCCGACGCGGACTGCGGATTCCTTTCGATCCAAGATCGGGAAAAATACGAGAAGATTGTCAAGCTTGAGTACGTCGACTTGGTCGATGACTCTGTGACGAAAAACATCGAGTATTCGAACCCCGTTCAGATTACGAATGATATTATGAACAAGATCGCTCCAGGGTGCCCCGTCATCGGTGAGGACCCGGGTGACCCAAGAACGTTAGAGACGCTCGTCAAGACGTACGAGATCATTTCGGCCCAGTCAAAGGTTGATGGGTGGTTTACGAATAAGGATGAGCTTGCGAGTGAAGATGTCGCGAGCTACGTGAAGTGGCGCGACCAGTACCTCAGTCGATACTATCCGGTTCAACCGGAAGGCTCGGTCGTATCCATTTTCCGAAATGGTGAAATTTACCTTCCCGGTCCAAAGTTTGTTGTCGAGCAGTTCCTTGAGCCCTTGAACCAGAAGCTTTCGGATTTAGACCCGGAAATCTGGGGATGGACAGTAGACAAGACAAAGAACTTTGATAAGTGGATTGACCAGCCGACGATCGATCAGGTTTGCTTCCTTGCATCCCCATGCTTTGACTGGCTCGACGAGTGGGGCAAGGACACTGCGTTCAACAGGGAGTACCTTCAATCCCTGAACCTGTATCAGGGTGTTCGCGATATGGTGTTCGCGATTGCCATTCAGAATATCGAGTTCATTCAGGATGGGAAGATTGTCGCCTACGAAGATCTCGAGCCCACGGATGCGCTCGCGAACTTCAAAACAGCTGTCAGCGCAATGAGCGACGCGTACGTGATTGCCAAGCAGGCGGCCCCAGACTCGCCAGTCGGACGAGGCGGAATTGCATCGGTCCTTCAAGGTCGTTCGGATTTAGTCTCTCCCGTGTGCGGACTTTCGAAGGTTCCGAAGCCTAAGGAGTTCGCGGAGAAAGAAAACCGCAGTCAGGTTGCTGGCTGTTTAATCCTGCAGCAGCTTGGTCTGAAACGATGAAGAGCGGGGCGCCACTGCTGTTTGCAGGGGCAGCCCTGCTTTTGCTTTCTTCTTCAAAAAAGAAGAATGGCAATGCCGCTCAGGGCCCAGCGCAAAAGCCGAAGGGCGCTTCGGGCCAAGAGAATGAACAGCACTCTCAGGGCGAGCCATCTGATCCTGAAGAGCCGGGAAGCGGCGGCTCGAATAAGGGCCCGATGCCGGGCCCGAGCTCATGTGTTG
>Ga0180437_10011395_pt1 | contig 10670 bp, 23 predicted proteins | sample SS_ome_4_FD_132410 | JGI IMG/M metagenome (GOLD analysis project Ga0180437, IMG submission 132410) | Hypersaline lake sediment archaeal communities from the Salton Sea, California, USA - SS_3_D_1 metaG | ecosystem: Environmental > Aquatic > Non-marine Saline and Alkaline > Hypersaline >... | reverse complement strand
GTGCCCGTTGTGTGGCTTCGACAAGCGTCGCTGCGCGTGCGGCGGTCTGCTCTACGACTACTGGATCTCCGGGCGTACCGGTCGAGAGGTGAAGCGGTGCTTGGAGTGCGAGTCTATCCAGGAGTAGTACCATGATAAAGCTGACCTTCCCGCATCACCCGACTGAGGCAATCAAGCAGTACCTCTACTACGCCCAGCGTGACCGGCGTCCCGTCAAGCTGGTGGTGGAGGTGCTGGTCGAGGATGCGCCGCTTCACATCAAGGAGGACTCTCTATTCAAGCCGGGGGTGTACGTTCGCGATGACTTCGAGCTGGTGCTTGAGGGCGAGGCGCTGCGCGTCACCTACGTTGACCCTGACGGCAAGGAGCACGAGTGCGAGGGGGTGAAGCGTGCGACGTAAGGCGCTGGAGGGGCTCTCGGGCAACAAGGTTCGCAAGGCGCCCCGCAGTGGCGTCAGGAAGCCTGAGGAGGTCGAGATCTCTACCACGACACCGTGGGAGGGGACCGCGCTCAAGCCTGAGGATCTAGAGGCGGCGGCAGAGGCTATCAAGGCCGAGGCTAAGGAGCCCGCGCTCACTTCGCGCGCGATCACAGAGTCCATGAAGGAGGCATTTCGGGGGGCGTCATTAAGGACTCCTTCGGCCCCTGCTTGGGCCGTGCCCAAGACTGAGGTCGCCAGGAGGATGGCGACGGAGTTTGGCCTTCCTGTCGTCAAGATTCCCATGGTGGACGGTCTGCTCGACCCCTTCGACGATGGCGGCGCTCCAGCATCTCCCGAGGTCAGGACGGTGAGCATCGCCACTACGACCTCGCACAAGCTCCTCGACCTCCTCATGGAGCAGGCCATGGAGCACACCAAACGCTGGGGCAAGCCGCCGCTCTACGCTGTCTTGGGTGTCGACGCCTATGAGCTTCTCATCCGGGAGTTGTGGGGAGTGCATGAACACGTACGGGGCACCTTCCCCGACCGGCTCATGGACATGCAGCTAATAGTACTGCCTGGAGGGGGCAGTACTGTTGTGGTGACGGGCAACGCCCAGGACACGTTCCTGCGGCACAAGAAGTAGGAGGGGGACATGCCGTTGACAGAGGTGGAAGTGCTGAAGCGAGAGCTGGAGGTGACGGAGGACACGCTGAAGGCAGAGCGGCGGCGCGCACAGAGACTCTACGACCGCATCGAGTGGCTGGATGCGAAGGTCAACTCTTGGGAGGCAGTGCATGGCGACCGCGGCCACCAGTGCAACGCGAAGCGTATCCTCCAGGCGATCCGCGACAAGCTCCGAGAAGATGGTTGACGTAGTCGGTGCAATTTGTTAGTACCGACTAATTCTCTAACGAAAGGTGGCAAGAGATGGCGAAGAAAGGCAATCTGATCGACACGAAGGAAGCTGCGAAGCTGCTGGGCATCTCGATGAGCACGGTGGTCGCTCTGGTCGGTCGCGGCGAGCTGAAGTCAATGGGGGCGATGAACCGCTCCCACATCTTCCGCGAGCAAGACGTGATTCGGCTGATGAAGAAGCGCATGAAGGAGAGCGCGCCTGCTGCTCCGAAGAAGTCGAAGGGCTCCACTGTCAGCGGGGTGGTCGATACGCTTCAGAGGTCGGAGGCGATGAAGCTCCTCCGCAGCGTCGACAAGAAGCTCGACCTGCTGCTCCAGCATCAAAGCGTCGAGGTGAAGGAGGTCGCTACCTTGAAGGGCGGCAACGGTGTGCTGCTTGACCCGGCGACACGGAAGAGCGGAGGCGGCGCGCGCAAGCGGCCAGTCCAGGAGATCCCGTCAGTCGTCTACGGTGCGGTCAAGGACATCATGAAGGGTGAGACTGAGATCGCCAGCGCGGACCTGCTGGCTGTCATGTTCCCGGGTGATGAGCTGCCCTCGCCTCAGGACAAGATCGACATCGCCACCTCAATGGAGGCCCTCGGCTACCGCAAGACGCGCAAGCGTGACGAAGAGACTGGCGCCAAGCCGACGGTGTGGGCGAAGGGCAACTCCCTTCCTGCTTCCTGAGTTCCCCATGGAGATCACTATCCACAACCCCTCCCGCGAGTTGATAGACGCGCTCGCGGGAGGGGACGAGGTCGAGCTACTCGTCCGCTTTGTCCCTACTGCCACTGACTACGAAATGAGGTCAGAGGAGGTCTCTTCCTGGTACAGCGCAGAGACAGAGCGCGTCCACATGGGCACCGAGCTTCGCGTGCGGGGGGTTCCCATAGGTGAGGTGTTTGTGATAGATAGTACTGCGATGCCTCACAAGGGGGATGCAACGTGAAGACCCGCGCCATTGTCTACGATGCCACCGAGAACCGCTTCGTCGGTTGGACGTGGGCGATTGGCGCGAGGCTGTTCAAGCTCTTCGGCCTCGCCACCTACATCTTCGGCGCCACCTCCTGGCCAGAGGCCGCAGGCTGGCTGGAGCGGCTGCCGAAGGTGGACGAGGTCCACTTTTGGGGCCATGGGCGCCCCGGCGCCGCGCTCATCAACCACGTCAACATCATCGGCGAGGAGCACAACGCCGTGGTGCTGCGTGCGCTCAAGCGAGTCCTCAAGGTGCCGGGCCTCTTCTGGCTCCGCACGTGCTCCTCATTCCATGGGCGCTCTGGTAAGGCGTTCGCGGCGCTCCTCGCCAGCACGACAGAGCGCGTGTGCGCAGGGAGCACGTACATCATCGGCTTCCCCTGGCACTCTGGCATCCACGCCATCGGCCCCGGCCAGAACAACCGCTGGCCTGCCGAGGAGGGCGCTGGCCCTTACGGGCTGCTGAAGTCTCACTACTCCGCACCCAACACGCGCTTCTGTCTCCGCTCGACCTTCCCCCGAGACTGGTGATGTGGCGGTATCAGTTCATCTGGCATCGCAGGGAGGACTGGGCGTTGGCATGGTGCAACTGGAAGCGGGACGAGACGAGCGGGATGAGGTTCATCTACGACTGGCTGCTCCAGGTGGGGCCGCTGGAGATACGTCGCTGGCAGTGTAGGAGGAAGCTGTGAGTGAGAATGGCAACGGGAAGAGGCCGAAGACGCTCGCCATCGCGCTGGTGACTGCGCTCACCGCGTTGACGGGGACCATCGTCACCGAGATCATGGACTACCTCAAGAGCCAGACCGACGAGCGCAAGCAAGAGATGGCCTACAACGTGAGCGCGGCCTACATCGCCAGGCTGGGCGAGCGCGTCGCAGTGCTGGAGGCTACTCGCCTCACTGACCAGGAGGTTGAGGAGCTGTTCGAGATCCTGGAGGATGCGATCCCGCGCGCGAGGCTCGCGGAGTGCCAGAGTCGCGAGGACTGCGGGGACGGTCACCGTTGCCTCGCTGGCCAGTGCGTGCCGATCCCCTCCAAGGTCCCCAAGCGGCCGGTCGCCGTGATGTCGGACAAGCCCGAGCCTGCGCCCGCTCCGCCCCCGGCCAAAATGGATGAGTTCAAGCTACCCGACTATCAGCAGCTTCAGGTGCAAGCTGAACGAGGTGAGCCATGGAATCTAGAGGAGATGTCCCCCGCGGGGGACTGACCAGCGATGTTGAGCAAGCGGCGCTGCTTGCCAACATCGCCGAGCATCTGACGTTCTGGAGACTCAATACGCGGGAGGGCCGCGATGAGGGGGAGAGACGATGCGAAGAGTGTTGTTCGCTGCAATCGGAGCCGTGCTCCTCACCTGCCTGATGGTGATGGTGGCGTGCATCTCGCGGCCACCCCGAGGGGGCATGACGGTCTACAACGATCCCGGTGACACTTGCTACACCTCTTGCATGGATGACGGCAACACTGATGAGTGGTGCGCCGAGCAGTGCGGCGACTGATGAAGCGGATGTGGTCGATATGCAACGCGCACAAGCCAGAGGTGCTGGTGTGGCATCAGCTAGACGTGCCGTGTCGCGTCTGCGAACTGGAAGCGGAGTTGGAACGGAGGAAACGTGCCGAGGAAGAAGAAGCCGAAGACGGAGCCGTGTCCGATATGCAGCAGCAAGTCGGCTGAGGTCACGCACCTGGGGGTGGAGTGTCCCTACAAGGACATCCCCAACGAGACAGGCATATCCTTTGGTGCCGTCCCGAAGGAGGGCGATCCGCCAGAGGAGATCATTCGCTTCGAGGACAACGGCGAGGTCTTCGTGCGCGGCGAGAAAGTCGACGACAACAAGATGATCTACGCCGTGCTCAAGGAGTTCCTGCTCACGGGCACAGGCTTCGAGACAGGGTTCATCGAGGGCTACCGGACGGGCCGGTTTGATGCACTCGTGGAGGTGAAGCGTGGAGAGAGCGCCAATCGAGTCGAGCAACCTGAAGTCAGTGGGGTACGACCGGAAGCAGAAGCTCCTGGAGATTGAGTTTCAGAACGGGGCTGTCTACCAGTACGAGCAGGTCCCCCCACGAGTCGCGCGCTCGCTCGCGGAGTCCCCTTCCGCGGGCCGCTTCTTCCACCAGAACATCCGCAAGGGCTACGAGTGTTCGCGGGTCGACCTGGAGAAGCCCGCAGAAGCTCCTGAGAGCCCCCAGGATCCTCAGGAAGCCTCAGAGACGCCAGGACCCCGGGTGATACGCCAGACGTCGATTGTGAAGGCTTCCAGCGGCTCTGCCGAGTAGACGTATGGAGTGGCGCGTCTACGCTTACCGCAATGACCCACCCAGGGTGGACTTCGTCGCCAGGGTGTTCGCAGAGGACGCCCTGGATGCTCTCGGCTACGCGCGCTCAATGGTGAACGGTTCATGCTACGCGCTGCAAGTACAGCGGGTGGACTGCAAGATCGTAGATGAGGAAGAGGTCACCGAGAAGCTGGCGGAGAGGAGCCGCGGCATGGCTCCCGCTTGGACCCCGGTGAAGTTCGGCAGCGCCAACGATGCGGAGTTCCGGCGAAAGCGCCGGGAGGCGAAGCTCAAGGAAAAGGAGATGCTCTACCTCCTGCGGAGGAGCATGTACGATGCTTGACGGGTAGTACTACGGGTTGGTAGTATTGCCAAAATTACCCGAGGGACCACGAGAGGAACAAGCAATGGCGGCAACAGCCAAGACGAAGACGAAAGGCAAGCCCAACCTGCTCAACCTGCGAGTCATCCGCGGCGGCAAGAACGGCAGCACCAAGTCCAAGAAGAAAGCAGCGCCGAAGAAAGCCGTGAAGAAGAAGACGGCACCTCCCAAGAAGAAAGTGGCAGCGGAGAAGCCGAAGCGCGGTCGAGGGCGTCCGCCCGAGAACAAGGCGATCTGGAAGTCGGTGCTCCGTCTCCCGAAGAAGCAGGCCGACCGACTGAAGAAAGCGGTCAAGGGCATCAACAAGGAGCGCGCGGCTGACGACCAGCTCTCGATCAACAAGACCATCGGCATCATCATCGACGTCTACCTGGAGGAAGAGGGGTACTAGGTGCCACGTGCTGCTGACCCCTTCCGCGACCCTCGGCGCCTAGCCGATCTCGTCCAGCGCGCTACGACTCTGTTCGGCATCCCTGACAGCGTCCTTCAAGACCTCTGCGCGGAGCGCAGTCCCGAGGCCGCCGCGGTCATCTGGCGCAACGCGGTCGACCAGCGCAAGAGCACCTATCGACGGTTGGCCAAGGAGAGGCATCCCGACCACGGTGGCGACGTCGAGTCGTTTCTCGTCATGCAGAGCTGCTGGGAGGTGCTCAATGACCCGAGGCTCCCCAGGGTGTTTTGGGCGACCTTCAACCGACCTCGTCCTCAGTTCATGCGGCCCATGCAGGCACGACCCGTGCGGGTGGTGGTGATGGACCGTCAGACCTGGACAACGTCATCCACGACATCGTCTCCGTTTGACGGAGGGACCGCCAGCTTCTACCATGGATCAGGCTCTAACTACTGGAGGACATGATGGCCCTGCACGTCGAACTCGAAGCCGACATCCACGGCTATGCTGACACTGCCAAGGAGAACTGCTCCTTCGGCTTCAGCTTCTCAGGGAAGACTCTCAACACGCTGACCAAGGAAGCGAGCGCTCGTCTGAACCTCGCGGCAGCCGCGGCCGACGTCGCCTACGGCTTCCAGAGCGTGACCACCGGCAAGCTCATTCTGATCAAGGCCGAGGCAGCGGTGAACGTCAAGATCAACGGCATCGGCAACCCGGCGATCAGCCTCGCGCCGCAGACCAACTCCTCGACCAACGTGGTCACCCCCGCCTTCCTGGCGATCATGGGTGACGGCATCACGTCGCTCCACTTCACCAATCCCAACGCCAGTGATGCTGTCGACGTGGACGTCGCCGTCGCAGGTGTCTGATGGCCAGACTAGTTGTCCTCCCTCACCACCGGCCCCCGGTCGGAGAGTTGCCGTGTGCAGCCTGCAAGGCGCTGTACGGCTCGACGTGCTGTGAGGTCAAGTCGGGGGACTCCTCGTTTTTCCCGATGACCTACTCCGAGGCCGAGCGCATTGCGGCCACCGTCGGGGAGTCGGTGGAGGACGTGGTCTCCGTCAAGCAGGTCTCGCAGAAAGCGAAGGCGGAGCTGTCCAGGGACGCGGGCGCGCGCGTGGCGAGCGCCGTCGTGGACGGCTACGCGCTGTATCTCCCCAAGGTGGGCAAGGCGTGTCGCTACCTCGGTCCTGACGGCTGCACCATCCCGAGAGTGAAGCCCCGCATCTGCGCCATGTTCCCCTTCACCGCCTCGCGGCCGGGGGAGTGGCGCATCGGCAAGTGGTGCGAGGTGGAGGGCTTCTGCCTCGGGCAAGACTTGTCACGGGGCAACGTCGACGAGGCGTTGACCATCTTCGATACAACGCGGCGCAAGCTCGACACGGTCGCGCGGCTGTGGCGGCGGGATCTCAGAGAGCACCCGCAGAAGATGAGGGGGTTCCTAAGTGGAAGGGGTTGACGTGGAGAAGACGACGCGGAAGCGGAAGAAGAAGAAAGGTGCGCTCTCGGGGATGGCGGAACCGAAGGCGGGCAAGAAAAAGGAACCCAACCCGTTCCGACTGCTCGACATCGAGAAGATTCACCCCAATCCCTGGAACCCCAACGAGATGCCACCGCCGCTCTTCGACAAGCTGGTGAGCGGCCTCAAGCACACCATCGAGCAGGGCAGTCTCAAGGATGTGCCCCCCATCGTGGTGCGCAAGCACCCATCCATTGACGGGGAGTATGAGATCGTCGACGGCGAGCACCGCTGGCGGGCGATGAAGAGCGAGCTGAAGCTGCCTCAGATTGGCGCCTACCGCATCAAGGCCGACGACGCCACCGCTCGCATCCTCACCCGCACCCTCAACTACCTGCGAGGCTCACCCGACCGGGAGAAGTACGCTCGCGGGCTGGTCGAGCTGATCGAGTTGGGCGTGCCCTATGAAGACCTCGGTGAGCTGCTGCCGGAAGACGACTACGAGCTGGACGCTCTCATCGACGAGGCCGGTATCACGCTGGAGGCGTTCACCAAGCTGGAGGAGGCGGAGAAAGCCGCAGAGGGCGAAGAGGAAGAGGACTCCAACAAGATCCCCGAGGAGCCCTGGGTCAACCTCACCTTCAACGTCGTCGTCTCTCAGGCCAAGGTGATCGAGCAGGAGATCAAGCGCATCTCCAAGGTGCTCAAGGGCAAGAACAAACGAGGTCGAGCCCTGGAGTTCATGGCGGCTCAGTCCAGTACCACCGAGCTACCCGACGACACAGTCTAGCGGAGTCAGCGGATGCGGACACCACCCAAGTTGGCAGATGGTGAGATCTACGAAGACCCCATCAAGTGCGGCGTCGAGGACTACAAGGGGCTGAGGGAGCGCTGTCCCGCGCGGTCGATGTGTACGCAGAAGTGTTGCGGCGAGGGCGCCTACGTCAACGAGTGCGTGATGCAAGCGTGCGTCCAGGACTGCAACAACTGTGGAGGCTCCAACGAGTTTGATCGCGTGACCGAGGAGAGTCCGATGCCGGGCTGCCCGGCATACTGCGTCAAGTCACCGCTGGCTGAGATCAGCTTCGACCTCTACTTCAAGGAGGAGTTCGAGGTCACGCCGCGGGACAAGCTGGAGTTCCCGCAGAAGTCCATCCTCCTCACGAACGGGCGCGCGGGCGAGAACACCCTCTACGACCCCTCCACCAAGACGGTGGCGGTCTCTCTTCGTCACGTCGCTACCGGCAAGGGCTGGCGCTCGCCCAACATCAGGAAGTACCTGGAGCTGCCGAAGGACGTGACGCTCATCTCGTCGACGATGATGCCCGACAACTTCGTCGAGATGTACTGGTGCAAGGAGCTGTCCGAGGAGGACTACAGGGATGCAGGCTTCGACTACTGGCACTCCGTAGAGCACTCAGTCTACGGGGGCCGGTCCTACATGAACGCCATCATCCCGTGGCTGCGCTCCATGGCAGACGTGGAGACCAGTGGCGGGCACTTCACGCCCTGGCCTCCTTTCTTCAAGCTGTCAGACCTGGGCAAGCGCATCGCAGTCAACGCGCTCCGCAAGGTCCCCAACATCGCGATGAGCGTCCAGAGCTTGCGCTTCCACGGGCGGGACAGTCGGAGGATGCTGATCAACACGTTGGCGGAGCTGAAGGCGCTGCTGAAGCTCGTCGACTTCGACGTCAGCGTGTGGTTCTTTGGGGTGTCGACGCCTGATACCATCCTCAACATCACCCGCAACTTCCCGGGGCTGGACTGCTACTTCGTCTCCAGCCTGGCCTGGATCACCAGCCACAAGGGCAGACTCCTGAAACCCAACGGGAAGGTGACTCCGCGGCTCGGCACTCCCAAGAGAGAGCTTGTTTTAGAGAATCAGAGGAATTATCATAAGATGGTCGAAACTGCCATGCGCCTCGCGCGCAAGAGCTGAACGAGGCGTTATCATACGCCACCACGAGGAGGATCGAGATGGCCAAGCCGACTGCTGCGAAGAAGCCAGCAAAGAAGCGCGGGAAGACCAAGGGTGGTCGCGCCAAGCCCGCCAAGAAGAAGAAGGTCGCGAAGAAGAAGGCGAAGAAGAAGGCGAAGAAGGCCCCGAAGAAGGGCGTCAAGAAGAAGAAGGTCGCCAAGAAGAAGAAGCGGGCGCCCCTGAAGCGGTAGGCTCTCCTCTTCCGGCTGATCGACGGTAGCAGGCGGGGGGAGCTGGTCTCCCCCCGCCTCATCTCCCCCCGGGGGTCGCTATGCTGCACCAGGCAGCTTTCGGCATCATCAACCAAGCCAGGCAGAGCGATCTCGAACAAGAAGAGGCTCGCGTCCAGGCTGACCGCGATGCACGAAAGGTGCTGCGCATCCAGGCTGGCAACGGCGCGCTGCTTACGTCAGGCGACCTCGTCAAGCGTCTAGCCGGTGCGGACGGTGATGAGGTTGAGGCCAAAGACGAGCCTCTGAGGATACAAACCGAGGAGGCCCCAGATGTCACAGCCCAGCCAGCCTTCCCGCCCCCTCCCAAGGCAGGTGACCCCAGCAAAGCAGGTTGATTGCCCGCTTTGCGGTACTACCTACCTCTCACGCTCGCTCTCTAGCGGGTGTCCCCACTGCCGCGGAAATAGTGGTATCGTCCGCCAGGACGGTGAGTTCACGCACAAGGTCGTGGACGATAACGACTTGATCAAGTAGGGAAGAGACATGATCGAAGGCATTGACGTTGCGTCGCTGCGGAAGGGGGCCAACCTCGACCCCCACCGTGCCCCCAAGCTCACTGTCGTTCGAGGTCTGCGGGCCTACGAGGACGACAAGAGCAACTGGATGGTCGACCAGATCGTGCGGCACCTGAAGCGCCTATCGTCAGAGCTGGAGGTCGCGGACCTCTACCTGCCGATGTACCGCATCCTCGGCGGCGTCTCCAATGACCCCGAGGATGACAACTTCTCTCCCGGCGATCAGTTCCCCGCCATCTTCGATCCCCTGGTGAAGAGCGACATGCTGCTCATCTCTGCCCGCTCCCGCTGCGGACTGCCCGACGCCAACGTCGTGCGGCTGGTCGAGCGGTTGAGCGACCGGGCGAAGGCCCTGAGCGATGAGAAGCCTGGCGTCAAGCTCTTCTCAGGGCAGCCGGTTGCCGTGGCGGTCCACGGTTGCGCCGGGGCACACCACGCCGCGCTCACGCTCGGTGGGGTGTTCAACAAGTTCGGCATGACCCTCTGCCGTCACGGTCTCCTCTGCTGGGATGAGGGGCGTGGCAAGGTGGAGAAAAACGACAAGTTCGCCTCAGCGTTGGAGCGAGTGGCGACTGACATGCGGGACCTGTGCGAGTCCCTGCGGAGGTGAGGGATGGACCCCACGACAAAGTTCGAGTTCTCAGTCGGCGCTGACGGCGAGGAAGAGAGCGATCTCAAGAAGAAGCGCAAGGGCAAGAAGACCATCGCCAAGGCGAGCAACTCCAATGACGTCGATGTCGATGTCGACGACGGCCGCTTCGGTGTCGCCGACTACGGTGGGCAGGTCGCCATGCGGGTGCAGCCCAACCCGAAGTGTCGCGGATGCACCCACTACGACGAGAACCTCTCGACGTGTGAGATCGGCATGGTCCCTGCGGTCTGCGGTGACGGCTCCTACCCCGAGATCGGCTACGCGCCCGCGAACCCCGACCGCCTCGCGGCCAAGAACTGGACCGCGCGCCACAAGGACGCCGTGGCCAGCCCCGCGCAGGCTCACGGCGGCACCTACGAGGCCGGTGAGGTCCCCTACCGGGTTGAGGTGCTGGGTGACAGCGCTCTGGCCCTCAGCGAGCGCATGACCCTCGTCAAGTCCGCGTGCGCGACCGTGCGCGACATGCTCGGCAGCGGCGTCGAC
>Ga0180437_10011394_pt1 | contig 10670 bp, 9 predicted proteins | sample SS_ome_4_FD_132410 | JGI IMG/M metagenome (GOLD analysis project Ga0180437, IMG submission 132410) | Hypersaline lake sediment archaeal communities from the Salton Sea, California, USA - SS_3_D_1 metaG | ecosystem: Environmental > Aquatic > Non-marine Saline and Alkaline > Hypersaline > Sediment... | reverse complement strand
GGCCTGGCCGGCTGGGCTGCGCACGAACTGCGTAAAGGCCTCCACATCAGGCTTGGCGTTGGGCAGGCTCACCAGCAGAAAGGGCCGCACGATGGGGTAGCTGCCGTCGGCAACGGTCTGACGCGCGGGCCTGATGCCATCGATAGCCAGGGCGCGCGTTTGGGCGTCGAGGTAGCCCAGCGAGAGATAGCCGATGGCGCCGCTGTGCTCGGCCACCTGCTGGCGCACGGCCTCGCTGCTGGGCATGATCACGGCGGTGGGTGTGACGCGGCGGTCGCGCATCACCAGCTCCTCGAACACGGTCCGCGTCCCTGAACCATCCTCGCGGCTGATGACTCGAATGCCGCTGTCCTGTCCTCCCAGCTGCTGCCAGTTGCTTACGCGCCCCTCAAAGACGTCGCGGAGCTGGTACAGCGTGATTGATTGCAGCGGGTTGCTCTGCTGGACGATGACCGCGACCGCATCCTGCGTGATTTCGCTGGCCACCAGCAAGCGCTGGCCGGACTGAGAATCGATCTCCTCTTCAGGCTTCAGGCCGCGTGAGACCAGCGCTATGTCGGCGCTGCCGCGGCGCAGGGCCTGCAGGCCAGCGCCGGAGCCCACTGCGCTGAGGTCAAAGGATACGTGCGGGCGACCGGCTGTATAGGCCTCGGCCAGTTCGCGCATCAGCGGCTGCATGGACGTGGATCCTGATAGCCGCAATAGGACCGGTGCTGGCGGGCTGCTGGGTGGCTGGCTGCACCCGCCCAGCGCGGCCACAGCCACGACAAGCGCCACGACGGCCGCCCTGGATTGCCAGCGACTTTGGCCGCCAACTGGCTGGACAGTCCTGGCGAATGGGGACAGTGCGCGTTGCACCTTGCTCATGCGAGTGCCGCCATGCCTTAGCGCAGCAGCCAAAGCACGATGCTGCCCAGTCCCACCACAGCGCAGTAGGCCGCAAAGGCGGTTAGGCTGCGCTGTTTCACATAGTTGAGAAGAAAGCGGATGCAGGCATAGCCGCTGACGAATGCGGCCACAAAGCCCGCTGCCAGCGGAAGGAGCTGCGCTTCCAGTGTCTGCAGGCGCAGCAGGTCGATAATCTGCAGCAGCCCCGCTCCCAAAATGATCGGCGTGGACAGCAGGAAGGAAAAGCGCGTCGCAGCAGCGCGCTCCAGCCCCAGCAGCAGGCCGGCGCCGATCGTCGCACCGGAGCGTGAGATACCGGGCGCGATGGCGCAGCCCTGTGCGATACCGATCCACAGCGACTCGTGCCAGGCCATCTGCTCGACCCCGCGCTGCTTGCGACCGACCCGTTCGGCTAGTACCAGCCACCCTGCCGTGACCAGCAGCAGCACGGCCACGTGCAGCGGGCTGCCGAACAGCGCCTCGAATTGCTCTTCCCACAGCAGGCCCATCAGCGCCGCCGGGACCGTTCCCAACGCGATCCACCACGCTGTTCTGCCCTCTGGTGCGCCGAACTCGCCCTTTGTCAGGCTGCGCCAAGCGCCCTGTGCGAGGCTAATCAAGTCCGGCCAAAAGACCGCCAACACGGCCAGCAGGGTGCCCAGGTGCAGCACTGTATCAAATGCCAGCCCAGGGTTCGGCCAGGAGAACCACCAGGGGACCAATACCAGGTGTCCCGAGCTGCTGATGGGGATGAACTCGGTCGCTCCCTGCACCAGGCCGAGCACAATCGCTTGTACAAGGTTCATGGATGGGCGTTGTTCCTTTCCTGGGGTGTCCGGCCGCTGCGCAGGAGTCTGGCTGCGCAGGGATATGCCTAGTCCGCAGTGTCTTGCTTGCTGCGGCGGCGGGACAGCGCTTGGGCACGCTGGCCTGTGCTGTCCTCGACGGCGGCATAGGTTGCCAGAAAGCGCTGTTTCAGTTGGCCAAGGCTCCCATCGAGGATGGCAGCGCGGATGCGCCGCATCAAGTCCAGCAGAAAGTGCAGGTTGTGGAGGGTGTTCAGGCGCAGGCCCAGGATCTCGCCAGCCTTGTACAGGTGGCGCAGATAGGCCCGCGTGAAGCGCTGGCAGGTGTAGCAGGTGCAACCCTCTTCAATGGGTGCAGGGTCCTCGGCAAACTGCGCTTTGCGCAGGTTGATGCGCCCCTGCGACGTGAACACTGCGCCGTTTCGTGCCAAGCGCGTTGGCAGCACACAGTCGAAGACGTCGATGCCGCGCTCGACACCTTCAAACAGATCCTCGGGTGAGCCCACGCCCATCAGGTAGCGCGGCCGGTCCAATGGCAGCAACGGCACTGTGACATCCAGCATCTCCCACGTCTTGGCCTTGGGCTCGCCAACGCTGAGGCCGCCCAGCGCATAGCCATCAAAGCCCAGAGCAGTCAGAAAGCGTGCGCTCTCGCAGCGCAAATCGGGGAAAACGCCGCCCTGCAAGATGCCAAAGAGCGCCTGGTCGCTGCGACGGTGGGCCTTGAGACAGCGCTCTGCCCAGCGGTGCGTGCGGTCCAGCGCAACACGGTTATAGTCGCGGTCCAACGGATCGGGACACTCATCGAGCGTCATGATGATGTCGGCCCCCAGTTGCTCCTGGATGCTGATGGCCTTTTCCGGGGAGAAGACATGTTCCGATCCATCGATGTGCGAGCGAAAGACCACTCCGTCATCGCTTACCCGGCGCAGGCTTTCCAGGCTGAACACCTGGAAACCGCCACTGTCGGTGAGAATGGGCCCCGGCCAACCCATAAAGGCGTGCAGGCCGCCCAGCTTGGCGATAACCTCGGCGCCGGGCCTCAGGTACAGGTGGTAGGTGTTGGCCAGGATGAGGGTAGCGTCGAGATCGTGGAGTTCATCCGGGGTCAGGGTCTTGACGGTCGCTTGGGTGCCAACCGGGGCAAACACGGGTGTGGGTATGTCCCCATGCGGCGTGTGCAGCACACCTGTGCGGGCGGCGCTCGTTCGATCGGACTGCGCGACGTCAAAGCTGACGCTCATGCGCTATCCCAGACATCAATGGCCCGTATCACTGCGCGCCTATCGCCCGACGGGCTGCCTCAGCGATGTGTCCTTTGCGCACCAGTTGCAGCATGGCCTCAATGTGTGGGTACATGACCTCGTCCACAGCGATAAAGGGCACCTGCTCCCGGATGGCCTGAAAGGCCGCCGCGGTGCCCAGCCCGAGCTTGGCCGCCGGTTGCGCGCGCCGTCGAAAGTCGATGGCCTGTGCCCCGCACAGCAATTCGATAGCCACTATGGTCTCCACGTGATCGACGATTCGTGCAGCCTTGTGCGCCGCGGTCACGCCCATGCTGACATGATCCTCCATGTTGGCCGAGGTAGGGATGGAATCGGCGCTGGCTGGATGAGCAAGAACTTTGTTCTCCGAAGCCAGTGCCGCCGCCGTATACTGCAGCAACATCAGGCCTGAGTTCAGACCGCCCTGCTCCGTCAGGAAGAGCGGCAGCAGCCCGTCATTGGTCGCTGGGTCCAACAAACGTGCCGTCCGGCGCTCTGACATGTTACCCAAGTCGGTCAGTGCCAGCCCGAGATAGTCAAGCGCCAGCGCGATCGGCTCGCCGTGGAAATTGCCGCCAGACAGTGCAATCTCTTCATCTTCGTCGAAGAAGATCAGCGGATTATCCGTAGCGGAGTTCAGCTCGATCTCCAGGATGTCGCACAGGTGCTCAACGACGTCGCCAATCGCGCCGTGTACCTGGGGCACACAGCGCAGCGTATAGGCGTCCTGCACATTGGTGCTCTGCCGGCTGCGCAGCAGTTCGCTGCCATCGAGCAGGCGGCGCAGGTGCGCGGCACTGGCCTTTTGGCCGCGATGTGGCCGCGCCTGGTGCAGGCGTGCGTCAAAGGCAGCCGCCGTACCGTTGAGCGCTTCAATGCTCAGCGCAGCCGCTATGTTGGCTGTCTCAAGCAGGCTCCGTGCTCTGTGGCCGGCCAGACACCCGACCGCGGTCATCAGGCTGGTGCCGTTGGTCAAGGCCACGCCCTCCTTGGCTTCCAGGCTGATCGGCTGGAGTTGGCTGCGCCGCAGGGCTTGTGCGGCGTCCATACGCTCGCCACGGTAGAACGCTTCGCCCATGCCCAGGAGCACCAGGGACATGTGCGCCAGAGGCGCAAGGTCGCCACTGGCCCCGACCGAACCCTGCGCCGGGACAGCCGGGTGAACGCCGCGGTTGAGGAGCGCAAGCAGCGCTTCAAGGGTCTGCACACGTATGCCGGAGTGTCCTTTGGCCAGCGTGTTGGCGCGGATCAGCATCATGGCCCGCACCGTCTCCTGCGAGAGTGCTGGGCCGACACCGACGGCGTGGCTCATGAGCAGGTTGCGCTGCAGCTGTGCGGCTTGCTCGGCGGTGATGAAGCGGTCTTCGAATGCGCCAAAGCCCGTCGTTACGCCGTACACGATCTCCCTGCGGGCCAGCAAGCGCTCCACCACGCTGCGGCATGCGCTGATGCGATCCACAGCCTGAGGGGCGAGTTCGACACGCCAAGACTCGGGAGACTGCCAGGCAGCGGCACAGGACACCACAGCGGCGATAGTCAGGCTCTCACCGTCGAGCGCCCAGGTTATCATGCCACCTCCTCGTCATTGAGACGCCGATTGTGGGCCGGATGCAGGGGGACAGCAGTGGCGCAGGCTAGCGTGACAGCTTGAGCAGGAGCTCTGTGGCGCGCTGCAGTTTCTCCTTCGCCTCCTGCGGGGAGCCAGAAACGCATTCATCCATGTGGTTCCGCAGAGCGAGGATGCCAACCTTGTCCAGAGCGGCGCGAACGGCGATGATCTGCGTGATGATGTCCTCGCAGCTGCGGCGCTCCTCAATCATGCGCTGCAGGCCGCGCACCTGTCCCTCGATGCGACGCAGGCGCACCAGCACGTCTTCTAAATCCGCTGTCTTCGGAGCCATGCGCGGTCTCCCACATCCGGGCGGTAGGTGCAGCCGGACTGCGAGCTATTGTCCCACAGATCAGTCGCACTGTCAAGTGATTCTCGTGCCGTGCACTTGGATCCCCAAGGGCTGGCGTCATTTCGGGTGGCAACGGCTTTGGCCTATAATCATCGTGCTTTGCTCCACGGGCGGAGGCGCGGTGTGGGCCGTCCCGGGCGCGCCGGGAGCGCGGTACATCTGCACACCTCTTGCCAACAACACAATCGAGGAGGATGTCGATAATGGCCACAACGAAGCGGCCAGCTCCTGGGCCACAGGCCGAGGAATATGTCAGCAGGGATAGGGCGGCGATCTCTCCCTCGTACACGCGCTCCTATCCCTTTGTCATGGATCACGGCGAGGGCTCGGTAGTCTGGGACGTGGATGGGCACCAGTACCTTGACTTTACGGCAGGCATCGCCGTCACGGCTTCAGGCCATGCCCATCCCGACGTGGTAAAGGCTATCAGAGAGCAGGCCGGCAAGTTCATCCATATGTCAGGCACTGACTTCTACTACCCGGTGCAGATCGAGCTGGCGGAGAAGCTGAACTCCTTGGTGCCAGGTGACGAGCCCAAGCAGCTGTTCTTCACCAACTCGGGCACCGAGGCAGTGGAGGCAGCGTTCAAATTGGCACGCTACACCACCGGGCGCACGCGGATGATCGCTTTCATCGGCGGCTTCCATGGTCGCAGCATGGGTGCCCTATCCTTGACGGCGTCGAAGTACGTGCAGCGCAAGGGCTTTGCTCCGCTGGTTCCGGGTGTGTCCCACGTGCCCTTTGGCTACTGCTATCGCTGCGCCTACAACCTGGAGTATCCGTCATGCGACGTCTACTGCGTCAAGTATATTGAGGACACGCTGTTCAAGCGGCTCTTCTCCCCCGAGGAAGTGGCGGCGATCTTCGTGGAGCCCATCCAGGGCGAGGGAGGCTACGTTGTCCCGCCCCCGCTCTATCATGTTCGGCTGCGCGAACTGGCCGATGAGTACGGCATCCTGCTCGTGATGGATGAGATACAGTCGGGCATGGGGCGCACGGGCAAGATGTTCGCCATTGAGCACTGGGGCGTAGTGCCTGACATCACCTGCATAGCCAAAGGCATTGCCTCGGGGATGCCGCTGGGGGCCATGGTGGCCCAAAAGCGGCTGATGACCTGGCCGCCTGGTGCGCACGGCAATACGTTCGGTGGGAACCCGGTCTCCTGCGCCGCCGCGATGGCTACCATCCGCCTGATTGAGGGCAGCTACATGCACAACGCGGCGCAGATGGGCGAGCGGCTGATCGAGCGTCTCCATCGCATGCAGCCTAACCATCCCTCAATCGGTGATGTGCGCGGCCTCGGTCTGATGGTCGGCATGGAGCTGGTTCAGGACAAGAGTAACAAGGAACCCGCCATTGAGCTCCGTGACGCGGTGGTGCAGAAATGCTTCGAGAAGGGACTGCTCATCCTGGGCTGCGGCCCGAGCACTGTGCGTTTTATGTCGGCGCTGAACGTGAGCGCTGACGTTATCGATCAGGGTTTGGAAATCCTTGAGGAGGCACTGACGGAGGCTGAGAGCAAAGCCTAGTCTGTCGAGCGCTTGGCCACCAACACGGGCTGGGTCCATGGACGCAGCCCGTGTTTCGTGCCACAAGCCCACTTCAGGCCAGCTCTTGAAGCACCGCTGTGAACTCGTCAAAGGGAATCGCGGTCAGTGTCTGGGTGCTGCCCGGACCGAACTGATTGGCCAGCAGTGCTACCTTGGCAGCCGTGAGGGCATCCGGTGCCTCGAAGATGTGCATGAAATCGTAGGCGCCCAACAGGGCGTAACTGGCGATGCGTTTGACCTGCGGGCACTCTGCACTCAGTTGGCGATCAAAAGCCTTGTCCATCTCAGCCAGACCCTTGATCTCCCGCATCTTCTCTGTCGAGACTTTGGTCAGAAGCACGAACGTGGTCATGTTCACCTCCTCGCGGTTCTACTCAATGGTGATGTTGCCAATGACCAGCTTGATTTCGAGATCGAGTCTGTCCGCGGCCGCAGAGTAGTTGGCCGTCACGTATGCATCTCCCGAACGGACGAGGCGGCGATCGAAAACATCCACCGAGGCCAGCAGTTTGGAGAAAGTGACTCTGGCCTCTACTCCTTCGGGGATACGCACGGTGATGTCACCAATCGCACTCTGGAGCACAGCCGTGGTGCGACCGGTCGCCAGTGGAAAGTCGACCGTGGTGTCGCCGATGCCGCTTCCCACATCGAGCCGCGTCACCGTCAGCTGGCTCAGATCCAGATTGAGATCCCCCACTCCCGCTCGCACCTCGATGTCGAGGGGAATGCGCGGCGTCAAGTCGATATTCCAGCGTTCGTCCCCGCGGTCCCCGGGCCACCAAAAGGCAAAGGGTTCGGACTGCGCCGCGAGCGAATAGCGCAATTGCCCGCCGCTGCTCCTTGCAGTCTGCTTCACCTCGCGCGCGTAGCGGCCGTGCTCGATCAAGCCCTCAGCAAAGTTGCCCGAATCCACGAGCCCGCCCAGGTTGAGTGTGCCGGCGGCGAACTGCAGTTCGACAGCGCCGCGGACAGCATCCTCCATCTCTTGTACGATGTCCTGCGTGCGCGCGGCGGGCTGCGGGCCGGGCAGTGGGCCGCCAACGTAGATGGCGTACAAGATCACCGCGCCGAGGATGGCGATGGCGAAGAACACACTGAGCACATAGAGCAGGCGCGAGCGGCTCACACCGACGATCACTTCCAGGCCGGCGAGAATGAGAATGACCGGCCAGAAGCGCCACAGAGTGCCCCAGATGGCCCAGGGCAGGCGGCCAGCCTGGTTCAAGAGGAGAACGACGCCAGCTGAGATCAGAAGAATGGGACCTACCAGACTCGGGCGATACCGTCTCTCGTTCATGACTCCTCCCCTAGTTTCCTACAGTGCACGTTTGACAAAGACAAAACCGAGCAAGATCAGAGCTACAGGCTCCAGTTGCCGCAAGCGCAGCGGCCCTAGCAGGGGCAGGCTGTCAATGAGCAGCAGCATGCCCAGTGCCGCCGTTACGCCGCCAAAGAGCCTGGCGCGCTGCATCTGCTGGGCGTCCGGTGCCGCATTGGCACCCAGAGCATCGCTGAGGTCGCTATACCAGCGCGCGGCCTGCTCCCGCATGTCAGCAAGGCTGCGTCCAATGCGCTGCTCCAGGGGCTGGCTTGCTGTGTTCTGATCTGGCATCAGCAGCCACAGCGCAAAGTAGACAACGGCTCCCGTCGCGGCGGAAAGAGCCCACAGGACAAAGGCCAGGCGCAACGGGAGTGGCGACACGCCAAGAGAGCTGGCCAGGCCGCAGCAGACGCCGCCAACCCACTTCCCCCTGTTGCAGCGCTGCAAGCGCTCGCTCATGTGGCCTCAACCTCACTCACAATACGCGGCACGGCACACTGGGTTGCCGTCGCCAGGCACGGGTTCTGGTTTCACCGGCGGGCACCTGATGGCCTAGCTGCGGCCAAAGCTCTTTTCCAGCTGGGCGGCGCTGAGATGGATCATGGTTGGCCGCCCATGGGGGCAGGTGTAGGGTGCCGCCGTCCCTTCGAGCTGGCGGATGAGCTCGCGGGCCTCGTCTTGGCTGAGCGTCTGGCCTGCGCGGACGGCGCTGTGACAGGCGATGACGGCCAGCGTGCTCTCCACGGCAAGGTTCGCGTCGTGGCTCTCCCTCGCTGCGTCAAGCAATTCCGCAATAGCCTCTGACACTTGGGCGGGGTTCATTGCCGCCGGGATGGCACGGACGAGGCAGGTGTCACCACCAAAGGGCGCAATGTCGAACCCGAATGCCACCAGCTGCTCCGATAGATCGGCCAGCAGACGGCGCTGCTGTGCCGGCAGCTCGATTGTCAGGGGCTGCAAAAGGGTCTGCGAAGACAAGGCCATGGCGGTCTGTTCGGTCTGCAGCTGTTCGAACAAGATGCGCTCGTGTGCGGCGTGCTGGTCGATCAGATAAAGGCCATCTGGGCCTTCGGCGATGATGTATGTCTGCCGCACCTGCCCCAGCACGCGCAGCATGGGCAGTTGCTCCGACATTGGCGCGCGAGCCACATCGATGGCCTCGGTGTCCGCCGTCCGTTGGATCTCCATGGCCAGCTGGCCGACGCTGCCGTGCGGAATGGCGCGACGCCCCAAGGGCATGTGCTGTTGCCGTGACCATTCGGCCGCACCGACCACTGTTGGTCTTTGGCTGATCGATGCCACCGGCGCTTGCTCCAGCACGGTACGGCGTACGGCACGCTGTACAGCCGAGAAGACGGCACGCGGGTTGCGGAAGCGTACTTCGCGCTTGGTTGGGTGTACGTTGACGTCGACCTCGGAAGGAGGGAGCGTGATGTTGATCACAGCCACGGGGTAGCGCCCCTGCGGAATGAGGGTGCGATAAGCTTCTTCGATGGCGTAACTGATGGAACGATCCTGGATCCAGCGGCGGTTCAGAAAGAGCATTTCATAGCTGCGCTTGGAGTGGTGCAGGCTCGGTGCGCCGACATATCCTGCGACCTGCACCTCAGCTTCGGCCGGGGATGATCCAGGAGAATCGGATGTTTCCTGGGTCAGCGGCTGTGCCTCCCCTGGTTGGATCTCGACCAGTTCTTGCGCCATCTCCAAGCCATAGACCTTGACCAGCACATCGTAGAGCCTGCCGTTCCCGGGTGTCTGGAGCACCAGTCTGCCATTGTCAACCAAGCGCAGGCGCAGTTCGGGGAAAGCGATGGCGTAGGCGCTGGCCAGCTTGACCACATGGCTGCTCTCGGTCGACTCGGAGCGCAAGAACTTGAGCCGTGCGGGGGTGTTGTAGAACAGGTTCTCCACCGAAATAAGGGTTCCCGTGTTGGCAGCATGGCCATCTCGGCGTACAATCTGCCCGCCTTCGACCCGCAACTGGATGCCTGCTGCCTCGCCCTGGACGCGTGTCAGCATGGTCACCTGCGATACGGCGGAAATGCTGGCCAGTGCCTCGCCTCGAAAGCCAAGTGTGGTGATGCGCGTCAGATCGTCCTCGCTGGCGATCTTGCTGGTGGCGTGGCGGGCAAAGGCCAATTCGACTTCGGCAGGCGGGATGCCACAACCGTTGTCTGCGACGCGGATGAGACGCCGTCCACCCTGTCTGATTTCGATCTGGATGTCGGTAGCTCCAGCGTCGATTGCGTTTTCGATCAGTTCCTTGACCACTGAGGCGGGGCGTTCGACGACCTCGCCAGCAGCGATCTTGTTGGCTACCTGAGGAGGTAGCACTCGAATTGGCATGGTTAGCCTTCCTCGGTGCACTGGGCGGTCGGCGTGTGTGAGGTCAGAGTGCGACTATCATACCATAACAGCCAATGCATCTGCAAGGGGCAGTGAAGGCTGACGGCTGGGAGTAAGTGGCGAAATTCACAAATGGGTTGCCTTTTTGGGGAAACTGGTGTAGAATCCCGTTGCTCCCCCATCGTAGAGTGCTTGGCGAGCGCCTTCAGGGAGAAAAGCAATGCTGCTTGAGGAAAGGAGATTACGCTGCAACGGCGTGGTCCTCCCTCCGTTGAAGACGGTAGTCTGGCGATCGTTCATAACCGGCAAGGCTTCGCGACATTGACACATGATTATCGCGGACAACCTTGCCGTTTTGCGTCTCTGGTCGAGGGCTGGGGCTTACAACATCAAACCAGGAGGGTTCAATGAAGGAAGTCGTCATTGCAGGAGGGGTGCGAACGCCCATTGGGCGTCACGGCGGGGCATTCAAGGACGTCACGGCGCAGGACTTGGCGGCGCGTGTCATGGAAGAGGTGCTCAAGCGCACCGAG
>Ga0180437_10011393_pt1 | contig 10671 bp, 15 predicted proteins | sample SS_ome_4_FD_132410 | JGI IMG/M metagenome (GOLD analysis project Ga0180437, IMG submission 132410) | Hypersaline lake sediment archaeal communities from the Salton Sea, California, USA - SS_3_D_1 metaG | ecosystem: Environmental > Aquatic > Non-marine Saline and Alkaline > Hypersaline >... | reverse complement strand
CTTTTTTCCCGGCAAAAAAAAAGGCGCTCCCGATTCAACGAGGACGCCTTTGCATTAAAGAAAACGATATTAAGATATGAAAACCAATTTTGACAGGAAAAAGAATCGTCACCATTTCTTCAGCGTAGAAGAAGCCGAACGGTACGGCATCAAAGAGGCGATCCTTCTGGCGAACATCCGGCATTGGCTCGACAAGAACAAAGCCAACAAGACGAACATCCAAGACGGCCGGATCTGGACGTACAACAGCCGATCCGCATTCGCCGAGCTTTTCCCCTACATGAGCGAGAAGCAGATCCGCATCGCGCTCAACAAGCTGATCGAGACGGGGATCCTGCTGACCGGCAATTACAACAAATCGGCCTACGATCGAACGCTTTGGTACAGCATCGACGAGCCGGAATACCGGGCAGATGCAGATGCTACTTTTAACGAATCGACCTGCCCAGACGGTCCGATTGATTTGCCCAAACGGTCTCTTCCATTTGCCCCAGAGGGCCAACCAATACCAGATATAAACACAGATGTAAACGCAGATAGAAAACCAAATATAAATGGCGCTTTCGCGCCAAAGGATGATCCGGGGCTTTTGGAGAAGATGATCGGGCAATGGAACCGCACCTACGACGTCCAAGTCAGATCGACGGACAAGAAGCGGCGCCAGCTCCGGGCGCGGCTCAAGACCTTCACGATTCCCGAGATCGCAACGGCGATGGCCAACCGGGCGAGGGATCCCTGGCTCCGGCGCGAAGGGATCAAGCACCGGGGCGACTGGGACAGCTTCTTCCGCAACGACGAGAAGATCGAACGATACCTCAACGCCAAGCACTTCGAGGACGACGATGACGGACCGCTCTTTTGATCCGGCGCCGGGATCGCAGTATATTTCACATCCACCACAAACAACCACCACACCATGAACAGCACAAGAAGGGGAATCATCACGACGGTCTATCTGCCGGAGGAATACCGGCTCATGCTCGAGAAGCTCAAGGCCGACCAAAGCACGACCATGTCGGAGCTGGTCCGTCAGCTCATCGCAAAGGAGTACGCCATCAAGTACACCGGCGTCGGCCAGGTGCGGCCATGAGCGACGTCGTCACCATCCAAGACATCCGTTCCGGCAAGGTCGATCCGGATCCGGACATGCTCAACAGCTTCTACCAGTTCCTCAAGGACATGGGCCTCGGCTACGCAATCAAGGACTTGAAGCGCGAGGAGAAGCGCCGGGAGATCACGCACATCTTCCGTTCGGTCATCATCGACAACGACGCCAGCATCCCGCAGGCCGACGTCATGACCGTGACCGTCAAGTTCATGTCATACATGATCTACAAGGCCGAGCTGCTCAACAAGTCCGTCAAGGGACTGGTCGGAGCTTACCGGGAGTGGATGCGCCAGATCGACACGCAGCAGACGCTCGGCGTCAAGCGCCAGTACATCGCAGCGCCAGATCCGGAGCGGCGCCGGGTCCTCATGCCGGTGATGGAGATGTGGCCGGACGAGGAGATCCAGCGCAGCGCCGCCATCATGATCGCCCTCGGCTACTCCTTCGACCAAGGCCGGGAGGACAGCTACTGGCGCAAGATCGGCCGGGAGATCGAGAAGCGCGGCCTCACGATTCCGGAGATCGACCTGGGCAGGCCGGGACCGCTCGCGGACTACATGGCGTGGGCGCGATGAAGAACGAAGAATCCCGGCTGCAAGCCGCCTGCGTGCAATGGTTCCGGCTCCAGTATCCAGTAATGGCGCGGCTGCTCTTCGCCATCCCGAACGGCGGATCGCGCAACCCGGCCACCGGCGCCATCCTCAAGCGGGAAGGCGTCCTCCCGGGCGTGGCCGATCTGATGCTGGCCATCCCGAGCCAGGGCGAGCCGGGGCTGTTCATCGAGATGAAGACGCCGACCGGGAGGCAGTCCAAGAGCCAGGCCGAGTTCATGCTTTGCGTGACCGAGCAGGGATACCGCTACCGGATCGTCCGGTCGCTGGACGAGTTCATCGAAACGATCAAGGACTACATGGCATGAAGACGCAGCTCATAGACATCGCCCAAGTCAAGGCCAACCCGAACAACCCGAGGATCATCAAGGACGACGCCTTTCGCAAGCTCGTCGCATCCATCAAGGAGTTCCCGGAGATGCTCGACATCCGGCCGATAGTCGTCAATGGCGACATGGTCGTCCTGGGTGGCAACATGCGGCTCCGGGCGTGCAAGGAGGCCGGCATGAAGAAGATCCCGATCATCAAGGCCGAGGATCTCACCGAGGAACAGCAGAGGCAGTTCATCATCAAGGACAACGTCTCCGGCGGCGAATGGGACTGGGAGATGCTGGCGAACGAATGGGATCCGGTCGAGCTTAATGATTGGGGTCTCGATATTCCAGGCATCGAACTTGATCCTGATGCGCTATCAGATGAGTTCGCACTTCCTGATGGCGACAAGGAGCCATTCCAGCAGATGACCTTCACGCTCGCGGATGAGCAGGCCGAGGTCGTCAAGCAGGCCATCGCCGATATGAAGCAGACGGATCGATACAAATATGGCGAAACCTTCGCGAATGAGAACGGAAACGGCAACGCACTCTATTTCATCATCGAGCAATGGGCAGAGCAAAGGACATCATCGTCAAAGTGATACCGGCAAAGATCGCGAATGACTTCGTCAAGAAGCATCACTATTCGGGAAAAGTTGCGACAACAGGCAGATTGCATTTCGGTGCTTTTTTGGATGGAAAACTACATGGAGTGATGACTTTTGGTAACAGCATAGACAAGAGGAAGATTCTGCCACTTGTTCATGGAACCGGATGGAATGAATATCTGGAGCTAAATCGAATGGCTTTCAACGATTATCTGCCAAAAAATTCAGAAAGTCGTTGCTTCAGCATTGCAGTCAGATTGATAAAAAAAAATGCCCCTCATGTAAAGTGGATTGTTTCATTTGCTGATGCCTGTCAATGCGGAGACGGATCCATATACAGAGCAATGGGATTTCATCTAACTGCTATAAAAAAAAACTCAGGTATGTGGCTTTTGCCAAGCGGTGAAGTTATTGCTGATATGATTACACGAGCAGTCTGGAATGATGGAACTAGAAAAAGACTTGGTTTCAGACTTGGAGAAAAGTGGAGCGATTACTCAAAGAGGGTTGGCGCAAAAAAGATCGAAGGATATCAACTTCGATATATATATCTCATCGACAAGTCCTGTAAGCTGACCGTTCCGATCATTCCTTTCACCAAGATCGACGAGATCGGCGCCGGAATGTATCTCGGAAAACGAATATCTTTGGCACAGCGAAAGGCGGCGGTGGTGCAAGGTAGCACGTCCGGCATCCAGCCGGAAGATGACGGTCGGACCGATCCCGTCGCTCTATCTATTGACAAGGATTGACAGATGAAGACAAAAAGGCAAGCCATGCTCCAAGCGCTCGAGAAGAACCTGGGCATCGTTTCCGCAGCTTGCAAAGCCGTCGGGATATCCCGGCAGACGCACTACATGTGGCTCAAAGAAGACGAGGAATACCGGAGCCAGGTCGAGGCCATCCCGGACGTCGTGCTGGACTTCGCCGAGAACAAGCTCTACAAGGCGATCCAAGACGGCAACATCACGGCAACGATCTTCTTCCTCAAGACCAAGGGCAAGGACCGGGGATACATCGAACGCATCCAGCAGGAGGACATCACGGCCAAGCCGAAGCAGCTCGTCATCGTCAGGGAGACGAGCAAGAGCGAAGATTGAGTATATTCAAGCATCGTTTCACCAACAACGCACTTCCATGCCAAAGCAAGCACTTGAAATCGGGGTCAGCGGATCGCCTACGGCCGTCACGCCATCGAACACCACCAACCTGTCCAGCCCGGCCAGGTACCTGTTCGTCGGAACCGGCGGGGATCTCAACATCGTCGGGGCGACCAATGACGAGTCCGTCATTCATCGCAACGTGCCCAACGGGACGTTCTTCATGGCCTTCGTTCGCCGGGTGAACTCCACCGACACGACGGCCTCAAATATCGTGGCCTACGAATGATCGGGGCAAAGATCGCCGTACCGAACTTCATCCCCTGGCTGGGAGGCAAGCAACCGGCGACGGGGGCGGACGCCTGGAACTTCTGCGTCGAAGTGTTCGACACATCAACCGAAACTTGGAACATAGCATTCTGACATCATGGACCTGAAAGGCGAACAGATAAAGGATACTTACGGCAATCTTTTGACGATCGGAACGGTCGCAGGCACGCCGACCACAGGAACCGTACAGAACGGCGACGGCTCGGACGTCACATCGCTGACGCTTGCAGGGGCGGCGGTCATCAACGAAAGCGGAGGCGACAACGACTTCCGCGTGGAAGGTGATACAAACGAAAACCTCATCTTCGCAGACGCAAGCGTTGATAAGGTGATGATCGGCAGTTCAGCTTCAGGCGGAGGCGGACGGCTCGAAGTCGTCGGCGGATCAATTGGAATCAAGAACGTCATTGGCACCAGTGGATGCAAGACGATCGCTGGCGGCTTTTCCATTGCGGCCAACACAACGGCTACGGTGACCATTGACTTAAATATAAGCGGTCTCATTGGTGGCTTCCAATGCCATGTCGGATGTTACCTTTCTGGCGGCAATGGCGATGGCCAGATGTTTTTCGTGGGAGGCGGCCGCTTTGGCACAGCCACAACGCAGAATGACATCCATGTCATCCGCAACTCGACACCAGACGCCGATCTAACCTTCGGAACGCCCGTCCACAGTGGCGCAAACAACACCATCACGTTTACGATAGCAAACGCCAATCTTTCGGCCGCTGGCACTTATTACATCTACTTGACCGTATTCGGCAATGCCTTCACCGCCGATCCAACCATTACCATATCTTGATATGAACTGGACTATCACACAACTCGAAGTAAAGAAGCAGGAAGGGGACCTTGACAACGTGGTCATCACCGCAACATGGCGGTGCGAGGCGACGGGAGCCGTTCCACTTTTCATCACGTCCGACTGCACGCTTCCTGCGCCATCGGGTGACTTCACACCATACGAGGATCTGACCGAGGAGCAGGTGCTTGGCTGGGTATGGGCAAACGGGGTGGACAAGGCAGAGATGGAGGCCGTGCTTGCCGCACGCATCGAGGCGCAGATCAATCCGCCCGTCACCACGCCTCCGCTGCCTTGGTCAGAGGGATAAGACGTGGGCATCTCACCGACCAATGCCGGCTATCCACCGATCACCCAGGTGGACATCCAAGCCAAGCGGAACAAGCAACTCCTGCTCCAGATTCCGGTGCTTAACGCCGACGGCACGGGTCACGGGATGAACGAATACTTCGCCGCACGGCTCACGGCCTACACCAACGAGACCAACTCGAACGTCCTCTTCTCCATCAACACGTTCAACGCCTCCAACGGCTCGCTCTACTTCGAGCCGGACAACCAAGGGCATTACCGGGGCAACGCACTCACCGGCGTGTACATCCACGACGCCCGGATCGACTTGAACATCCAAGCCGAAGTGATGAACGTCGAGCCGGGGTATTACAGCTTCGACTTCGACGTTCTCAACACGCTTCCGATCACGCCCGGCAGTCCGGCGACCAACAGCGCATTCCAGGCATTCGCAACAGGCACGATCGACATCCAGCCATCGAGGCCATGACATGGAGGCGCAGGAGATCCGGGTCGCGGACTTCCAAGCCGACTTCATGGATGAGCTGAATCCAGTCGTCGCCATCTTCGGCGCCAAAGGATCCGGCAAGACCTACATCGGAACGCTCTTCGCTTTGAGCCAGGCGGCCAAAGGCGGCCAGGGTCTCATCATGCTCAACACGCTCCAGCAGGCGCGGGACATCTTCCGGCAGAACATCGAGCCGATGCTCAAGGAGCTGCAATGGCCGTTCGATTTCAACGAGCAGCAGCTCATCCTCAAGGTCTGGGACGCACGCATCCACCTGCGCTCGGCCGAGAAGGACGTCGTGAAACGAATCGAGTCGATTGAATACGAATGGGGCTGGGCGGACGAGGCGTCGTACTACACGCCCGAAGCCATGACCACGTTCATGTCGAGGATCCGGAAGGGCAAGGCGCTCAAGCGCATCACGTCGATGCCCGACGAGCCGGACAGCTTCATCTACCGGCACTTGGAAGCACGCGACGACATCCGGCTGCACGAGGTCAGCTTGGCCGACAATCCCGACCCGACCTTCCGCGACCGATACGCCAAGGAGCTGAAGGCGACGTACTCCGGGGCGCAGCTCGACCGCTACCTGTACGGCAAGCGGGTCAGTCTTGCCGGGATGGGAATCTTCCACATCCTGCCGGACATGCGCGGTTCCTTCCCGGTGGACCCGGCGCAGGAGATCGTCCTATCCTGGGACTTCAACGTGGCGTACCGGGCGGTCACGGCATGGCAGCAGGTCGGCCGGGGCGAGGACGGCCATCCGGTCGTGGCCTGCGTCTGGTCGCGCCAGATGGTCGAGCCGACGGTCGCCGACGACGCCCGGGTGCTGGCCAAGGACCTCTCCCGGCATCGAGGGCAAATCACGGTCACGGGTGACGCATCGGGGGCGAATCGCACGGCTCTTGCGACCGGGTCCATGTGGACGGCCATCAAGGAAGTGTTCCAGGCGGAGCTGGGCGACCGGGTCCGCTTCCGGGTTCCAAGCGCCAACCCGCTCGTGCGCGACACGATCCAATGCTGCAACTGGGCGCTCAAGTCCGGACTGGTGCGCTTCGACGAGCAGGCGGCGCGGTCGTGCTACAATTCGATGAGCGCGGCCAAGGCCGACAAGTACGGCGACATCGACAAGAAGGACGACTACAAAGACGGGACGATAAAGAGCCATGATGCGGATACGGCGAGGTATGCTCTTTGGTCGTATTTTGAAAGGCACTACCCCGGCACATCAAAACGATATTGGATAAGCTGATGGCATGGTACGACATCTTTCGCAGGAGGGAAGCCAAGGCGCTCCCGAGCCGATTCTGGAACGCGATCCTATGGGGTCGCGGATGGGAGGACTACTCCCGGTGGGACAAGCAGAAGCTCATCGAGCAGGCCTACGAGCGGAACCCGACGTTCTACGCGGCGTGCAACCTGATCGCTGAAACGGTCGCGGATCTCCCGATCTATGTCAAGTACAAGGCGGGCGGAGGGATGCAGACGACCAGCGAGCATCCGCTGCTGGCGCTCATGGATCGCAGCGACTCCGGGCGCAAGACCTTCGTGGAAAAGATGATGCTCTACTTGGTCGTGACCGGCGAGGCCTACGCGCAAGTCGTCTTCACCGAGAGCGGAGACGCCAAGCGGCCGCTCGGTATGATCGTGATTCCCAGCCAGGACATCAACCCGATCCAAGGCGACTACCGCAGGCCGATCTCCGGCTACCGGATGCGCGACGTGAAGGACCTGTACTTCGCGCCGGAGGAGGTCGTGTATGTCAAGCAGGTGAACCTGCGGGAGTACCTGCACGGGATGAGCGCCGGCGTGCCTTTGGCCGAGATCATCGACTTGAACAACAGCGCGATCACTTGGAACAAGAACATCGCGCAGGCCGGCGGGATGCCGCAGGTCATTGCCAAGGCGCCGGGCATCACGCGGGAGGAATCGCAGCAGCTCAAGGACGACTGGCAGATGAGCAGCGGCGGGGCGAACAACAGCCACCGGCTCAAGGTCATCAGCGAGAATCTCGACCTGCAAAAGCTCACCGACAAGCCGAACGAGGCCGAATGGAGCAAGGCGATCGAGATGACGAGCCGGATGATCCTGATGGCTCTGGGCGTTCCTTCGGAGCTGATGAACGACGCGGCCAACAAGACGTACAACAACCAGAAGGAAGCTCGGAAGGCGCTCTACATGGAGGCGTGCATTCCGCTTGCTCGCAAGTTCTACGGCGCCATCACCCAGCACCTTTCGCACTACTTCGCCGACAGCCCGGAGATCTGCTTGGACGTGGACGCCATCGAGGCGATCCAAGAGGATCGGGCGCTCGTCATCGAGCGGCTGACCAAGGCCGTCGCCGGGGGCATCCTCACGCAGAACGAAGCACGCGAGGAGCTGGGCTACGAGCAGAGCGACGACCCTGGAGCCAGCTTGCTGCGGATCGCGCCGGCAGGCCCGGCAGGGTGAATTGGGAAAAGCAATCGACCGTATATTCAGACAAAATATCACGACTATGCCATACGAAGTCCGGGAAGAACGATGCGAGATGGCCGACGGCACGACCGGCGGCTATATGATCTACAAGCTCGAGGATGACCAGGCGGTTCCGTTCGCCTGTCACACAAGCTCGGAAAATGCGTATGGCGTCATCGCACGAATTGAAGCCGAGGAGGCAAAGATGTTTGATGAGATCAAACAGTTTGAAGAAGGCCACCTGATCCATTGGGTCACGGATGAGGAGGATGGATTCGGCCGCGTGGAAGGATACTCCGACGGCATGTACACGATCCGCGTGTACGCCCAAGCCGGGGATGAGTTCGAGCCGACCGACCGGGTGATGGAAGTTCCGGAGACCGACGTCCACGACTACATGGATTATCTCATGGGCGAGTTCGACGACGAGATGGATGAAATGGTCGAAGAGCTGATGGATGAGTCCGACGAAGACGAGGACGAGGACGAAGATCCGGAGATGAAGCAGGAAGATCCGGAGCAGAAGCAGGTGGATCTTCAGCCGACGCAGGAGATGGCCGAGGAAGCGGCGCAGGGTCTGGAGTGGCGCGAGGAGTACGGGCGCGGCGGAACCGAGGTCGGCGTGGCCAGGGCGCGGGACATCAGCAACCGCAAGAACCTGTCCGAAGAGACGGTCGCCCGGATGGTCTCCTACTTCGCCCGGCACGCTGTCGATCTCGAGGCCGAGGAGAACCGCGACCCGCAGGCCGAGGGCTACCCTGGAGCCGGGCTGATCGCGTGGAAGCTTTGGGGCGGCGATCCCGGCCGGGACTGGGCGAACCGCAAGATGGACGAGCTGGAAGGCGAGGAGAAGATGGAGACCGAGATGAAGGCCGATCCCGAGGATCTCTCCGTCGGTGACTTCGTCCGCTGGGATTCCGGAGGCGGAACCGCCCAGGGCAAGATCGAAGAGATCCGCACCGAAGGCACGCTCAACGTCCCGGATTCGAGCTTTGAACTCAACGCATCGGAGGAAGAGCCGGCCTATCTGATCGAGGTCTATGAGCGGGTGGAGGGCGGATGGCGTCCGTCCGGCGTGATGGTCGGGCACAAGGCCGACACGCTGCGGAAGATCGAGCCGCTCGAGCTGGCCGAGCTGAAGCGCCGGATCATGGCCAAGATGCGCCAGATGAAGGCCGAGGAAGACATGGTCGGCGAGGAAAAGGTCGGACGCATCGAAGGGTTTGCCAGCGTGTACGGCAACACCGATCTCGGCGGCGACGTCGTCGAGAAAGGCGCCTTCAAGCAGACGCTGAACCACAGCTCGGTCGTCCCGCTGCTCATGGATCACAACTACACGACCAGCGGCGTGGCCGGCGTGGCCATGATGGAAGACCGCGAGAAGGGGCTGTACATGATGGCCGAGATGCCTTTGGACATTCCCGAGGTCATGGCCGTCTATCGCAAGATCAAGTTCATGATCGACAAGGGCGCAAAGATGGGACTGTCCATCGGCTATGACCCGGTGAAGACCGAGCCAGGCATGGACGGCACGCGGCGTTTGAAGGAGCTGGCGCTGCACGAGGTCAGCATCACGCCGTTCCCGATGAACGTCGAGGCGCAGATCATGGCGGCCAAAGCCAAGAAAGCGGCCAAGCAAGAACCTGATGCGGCCGAGCCGGCCAATCAAGCTGCCGAGCAAGGCGCCGACGAGGCACTTGTCAAGCAGATCGAAGACATCCTCGCCAAAGCGGTTGAGGAGATCAAACTTTCAATGCAAACGGAGATGACAAATGGCTGACGTAAAAGTCATTGAGTCCGTCCGCACGCTCGTCGATGGCATGAAGAGCGCCATCATGACGGACAACAAAGAGGCCATCAAGCGGATCAACGACCGCTTCGACGTCCTCGAGTTCGAAGTCAAGCGAGCAGGCCGGCCGGCGCAGGAGTCTGCGGGTCACGAGACCAAGGACTTCCTGAAGGCAGTTCGTCTTTTCAGCAAGGGCGGCATGGCGGCCGTTCAAGCCGAGATGAAGGACGCCAAAGTTACTCGTGCAGGCAAGGAAGGCAAGAGCGACAACCTGGTGCGTTTCGACGTATCGGCCGCTGGCGCGCTTCTCATGCCGGCCGAGATGAGCAACGACATCAACAAGCAGATCGTCGAGATCTCGCCTGTGATGCAGGTGGCAAAGGTCGTCTCGACCAGCGCTCCTTCTTTCAAGCAAGCACGTCGCGACACATCGCTGACGGCCAGCTGGCTCGATGAGGACGTGGCCGGAACGAAGACCAAAGACAGCTTCGGCTACACCGACATCCCGGTACACAAGCTCTCCGCTCGTGTCGCCTGGACGATCGAGCAGGAGCAGGATGCGGCCTACGACCTGGAAGCCGAGATCACGAATAGCATCCGGGAGCAGTTCGACCGGTCGCTGGGCGCGGCCTTCATCAGCGGGAATGGGATCGGCAAGCCAACCGGCCTTGTCGGCAACGTCAGCGCACCGGCCGCATCGGCCAACACGCTGTCCGCTGACCTGCTCATCGAACTCCAGTACAGCATCAAGTCCTT
>Ga0180437_10011390_pt1 | contig 10673 bp, 10 predicted proteins | sample SS_ome_4_FD_132410 | JGI IMG/M metagenome (GOLD analysis project Ga0180437, IMG submission 132410) | Hypersaline lake sediment archaeal communities from the Salton Sea, California, USA - SS_3_D_1 metaG | ecosystem: Environmental > Aquatic > Non-marine Saline and Alkaline > Hypersaline >... | reverse complement strand
TGAATATGAAGACCTGGTCACGAAGCATTGATCATGGAAAGCAGTCTATTTCACCGAATGCTCTTCCGCGTACTCCTGTATTCGCTTAATCTTCGGCTCAGAGCGCCCGCCGGGCGTGTATTCAGAACCCATCCATATCGATACCAGCGTTTTAACCAGTTCTGGTCCAAGTACCTGTGCACCCAGTGTCATGATGTTAGCATTGTTGCTCTTCCTCGAGCGTTCCGTGGAATAGGGATCGGAGCATAGCGCCGCATATGCTCCGGGAACCTTGTTTGCCGCGATGCTCATACCTATGCCGGTTCCACAGAGAAGTATGCCTCGCTCGTGTTTTCCTGCTGCAACAGCTTCTGCAACCTTGAAGGCCACATTCGCATAAATGGTATCGTCGCTTCCATAATCCTCCCACTCGTATCCGAGTGTTTCCAGATGTTTTTTGATTATCTCCTTCAGTCCGGATGCATTGGGATCACAGCCGATCGCAACCTTTTTCACGGCTACACCTCCTTCAATGTACGAGGGAAAAGCAATTTCTGAAACGATATATATCGAATTGCTCGTGGTCAAGGAAATTGAGAGGTGCACAAATCTGTGCACAGCGGACATCCAAATTCATCATTTAACGTTTTATAGACTTGTATTAAAAAAATTAATATTAATATTGACAATATTAAGTAAATATTCTATTATAGTTAATAATATTAATATGGGGTTGGTTTTTATGAACGAATGGCAGGAATTAACCACATTTTCAGAGAGTTCTTCAATGGTTGTCGAACGGGTTCGCTTTAACGACCGTGGCATTACGGTGGAGGGCCGTTTCGAACTTCCACCCCTGGCCCGACTTTCCATGGATGATCAGCTGTTTATCATAGCCTTTATACAGAGCCACGGTTCCATCAAGGAGATGGAATCGGTCTTTGGAATCAGCTATCCCACGGTAAAGAACCGTTTGAACAGAATAGCCGGTCAGCTTGATTTCGTTCAGATTAACCCGCCTTCATCACGAAGCGAGGTGCTTGAACAGCTTGATAGAGATGAAATAACTATTGATGAAGCAATTGAGAAATTGAAAGGTGTTGAGGAGAAAAGAAATGAAAAATGAACGTCGAAAGGTACTGGACATGCTCTCGGAGGGAAAGATCAGTGTCGATGATGCAGAACGGCTTTTATCGGCATTAGGCAAAGATGAGCCGATTTTTGATCGGGAGGACGAGCACTCGACTCAGATGAAAACGGCTGCACCGAAATTTCTTCGTATCATGGTTGAGCCCACTGAATCGGCCGAGAAATCTGAGAAGGTGAATATCCGGGTTCCGCTCAAACTGGTGCATGCAGGCCTCAAGTGGGCGTCGTTTGTTCCAAAGGGGACGCAGAAAAAGGTAAATGAGTCGTTGCGGAGAAAGGGTCTTGACATGGACTTCACCCAGATGTCGAAAGAAGACCTGGACGAGCTCATGCGCAATCTGGATGAGTTGACGGTTGATGTTGATGGTGATGAGCGTGTCCGCATCTACTGCGAGTAGCATGTAATGAAAAAAAGCGATATCGCAAAGGTCCTGGCAGAAATTGGCGGCAGACTGTGCAGGGCTGGTGTGGACAGGGTTTGTCAGCTTGACAGCAATACCTTTATGTTCACGTTGTACGGAATAAAAGAAGGAGAATCCCTTCTTGTCTCCTTGAAAAGAAATGCACTGCGTTTTCACCTCCTCTTTGAGCGTATACACAAAGATTATGTTGTCAACACGCCGGCTGCAGGTGTGTTGAATAAATACTGCTCGAGAGCGAAAATTCTGTCTGTGAGCTTCGACGGTTGCATGATTGAAATGCATCTCCTTCATGGTGTGGAATATAGGCTTCTATTTCATATGAATTCGGGGAACATACAGCTTTTTGAGAGAAGTAATGAAATTTTCAGACTCAACAAGGAGGTGCGGGAAAGCCCAGCCTCGGGAAAAGAGCCATTTCTCTCTTTTGCTCGTGAGAGCACGTTTCATTCCAAAACAGACGGCATGGAAAGTGCGCGGCCTCTCAACCGAAGCCTCTCAGATGAGTTTATAGAGCAGCAGAACAGTGTATTAAGACGGAAAACGTTGTCTGTTTTAAGGGGGGAACAAAAGAAGCTACACAGGCTAATGGATAAACTTCAGGAAGAGCAGCATGAGGCGAAGGAAAGGGAACGGTTCAGATTGATGGGAGAGCTATTGAAATACAATCTTTCCAGGGTGAAGAAAGGCAACCGATCTGTAACCCTCACTGGATTTGACGGCAAGGAAGTGCAGCTCGATCTGGATCCCACACTCGGACCTCGAGAGAACATGGATCGTTATTTCCAGCAATACGGTAAGCTGAAACGTCGTGCTGAGTTCATCGAGCAAAAAATCGCTTTTGAAAAGACAAGGTTGGCTGCGCTCGAAAAACTGATGGCTGTGGTACGCTGCGGAGAGGCCGTCTCAATTACCCACTCCCCACTTCAGTTCGTGGAGAGTATAGACGGCGATCTGCTTGGCAGGGGATTACAGGACAGAGTGAGGCGTGTCTTTTATCCTGTGCAGGTACGGCGGCGGGAAGAGAACAAAGAACAGAAGTTTCTTCGTTTTTGCTCGAAAAGTGGAAAAACAATTCTTGTCGGACGCAATGCCAGGGAAAATGATGAGTTGACGCTGCGCACGGCCCGGGGAAATGACCTGTGGTTTCATGTGGAAACAGGTTCAGGCAGCCACGTGATTCTTCGTTATGACAGGCAGGGCGAATTCCAGGATGCGGACATTGTTGATGCAGCCATGCTTGCCCTTTACTTTAGCAGATATCGAAACGAAAAAAGCGGAGACGTTGTGTACACGAGGCGAAAGTTCGTTCGAAAGCCCAAAAACAAACCAGCCGGATACGTCACCTATCATAACAACAAATCCAAGCATATTCGCGTTGATGATAAAGTGCTCGGACGGTTGCTCGATTCGAGACCTCAGGGCCTCATGCTGCAGCAATAGACCGAGTACAGTGCGGACAACGTATATGCTGGCAGTGTTTCAAAGAAGTTGACTACACTTCAGCATAGAAAGTAACTTAGCACATTGTTTGTCACGGCATTGAGTGTCTGTTATACCGAATTCAACCTGCCAGTACGCAATAATCGGAACATTCGGTGATATGGAGGATTGTGTTATGAAAAAAGTGGTGCTTGCATTTTCCGGTGGCCTGGACACAAGCTTTTGTGCCATATATCTTCGGGAAGAACGTGGCTACGAGGTGATAACCGTGGCGGTAAACACGGGCGGCTTCTCGGAGGAAGAGCAGAAACGAATTGAAGAGCGGGCGCGGGAGCTGAAGGTAGCTGAGCATTATGCCATAGACGGCCGCAACTTTGTATACGACGATTTTATATCGTACATCATCAAGGGAAACTCTCTGCGTGGAAACATTTATCCTCTCTCAGTCGGCGCCGAACGGGTTGCCCAGGCTGTTGAGGTCGGTCGGATAGCCAGGAAGCTGAAGGCTGAAGCTGTTGCCCATGGATCGACCGGTGCGGGCAACGATCAGATCAGATTCGATGTTGCACTTGGAGTGCTTGTTCCCGACAAGGAGATTCTGGCTCCGATCAGGAGTCTCGGTTGGAGCAGAAAACAGGAGGCGCAGTGGCTGCAGGAGCACGGTGTTGCAGTCGAGCTTGAAATACAGGATTATTCGATAAACGAGGGTCTTTGGGGTACGACCATAGGAGGCAAGGAGACCCACGACTCGTGGGAGTTCCCGCCCGAGAGTGTGTTCAAGAAAACTCATGGTGTGGATGACACTCCCAAAGATCCAAGGGAAGTGGTGATCGGCTTCGAACAGGGGCTTCCCCTTTCTCTTGATGGAAAAAGGGGAAAGGGCGTCGAAATTGTTGAAGAGCTCAATGGCATTGCCGGAGAGTACGGCATAGGGCGCGGGGTGCATATTGGGGATACCATCATGGGTATAAAGGGTAGAATCGTTTTTGAAGCACCAGCCCCCATGCTTGTCATAGCGGCGCATCGCGAACTCGAAAAGCTGGTGCTTTCCAAACAGCAGCGGTTCTGGAAAAATCATCTCGGCCAGGTGTATGGTGATATGCTGCACGAGGGATTATACTTTGATCCCGTGATGCGCGACATCGAGGCGCTCATCGATTCTTCCCAGCAGCGGGTAAGCGGTGATGTCAGGGTTCGCCTGTACCGGGGTAACTATCTTGTCACAGGTGTTCGAAGCGGCAATTCACTCATGAAGAGCGACCTTGCCGTGTACGGGGAGCAGCAGCAGCTGTGGGACTGGCGCGATGCGGAAGGGTTCAGCAGAATATACGGCATTCCGTCGAAGCTGTACAGTATGCTGGGAGGAAAAGAGGAGGACTGAAACGGTGCAATCTGTGCGGATAGACAAACGGGGCTCTGTAACGGTGAATGTTCATCTCGACCGTGATGTCCGCATCGGACAAGATCTGTCGCCTCTTCGCGGGAAGGTGTGCGTTGTTCGAGCGCTGGAAGAGAAACGGGTCTACGATCAGATAGAGCTTGTTTCGGGACGCATGGCGAAAATCTCGAAGGGTGATGTAATAGCCGGTGTGTTCGGGGAACGGCGGGCACTGCAGGGTTTTGCAGGCATCATACCCGACGCTGTTGCTGATGGTGATGTGCTCAATATTCTCAATATAGGCGGTGTGGTGGGCAGGGCTGTATCGTACAACAGGGCCTATGGCCCTCCACTCCGTGTGGAATTCGTGGGCATCGCGGAGCGGGACGGTAAAAGCATCAATATTCAGGATGATGCACTGAAAACTATCGCTTCATTGCCCGATTCATGGAATATACCGTTGATCGTTGTGTCGGGAACTTCCATGAATTGCGGCAAGACCGAAGTTGCGGCCAAACTGACACAGGAGCTGAGCTGGAAGGGCAATAGAGTCTGTGCGATCAAAGCTTCAGGCATTTCTGCGCTCAAGGACATGCTCAACATGGAGGACCATGGTGCGGTGAAGGCTCTTTCCTTCCTTGATTTTGGATATCCCTCGACAGTACACAGCGGGGAAGTGCCCCGGATCGCAAAGGGAGCACTGAAAGAGATGCTGCAGTACAAACCCGATGTGGTTGTCGTGGAACTGGGCGACGGGCTTCTTGGGGACTACGGCGCACTTGATTTCTATAAAGACAGCGAACTTCGTGAGATAGTACGGTGCAATGTGGTGTGCGCTCTCGATCCTGTTGGTGCCTGGGGCATTGCGAAAATCATGGGAGAGCACCGCATACCTGTTCATCTGATATCCGGTCCGGTAACCGACAACGTGGTGGGCACGGATTTCGTAAAAGGTCTGGGCATCAGGGGTTTGAATGCACTTTATCAGAAGACCGAGCTTGGCGAATATATAAGCGGCTGTCTTTAATGCGTCGCCACCGCCGCATCTCTCTTACAACCACCATGGCCACAAACTTCAAATAGCTGTTCAAACAATCAATCAACACTTATCTTATGACATAGTTTTTCCGAGGGGTTGTACAGATGTTTCTCAAGGCGAAAAAACGGATCAATGTGGGGATTATCGGGGGTGCTGGATACGGCGGCTCAGAGCTGCTGCGGCTTTTGCTCTTTCACCCGAGAGTGAAGGTTGCATTTGTCACATCCCGGAGACATGCGGGGAATAGCGTGTCCACGGTAAACCGTTTCCTCACCGGTATCAGCGACCTGTTTTTTATTGAGCCGGATATTGAGAGACTTCCGTCGGATACGGACGTGATATTCTTTGCCACACCCCACGGCGCATCCATGAAGCTCCTGCCTCAGATTGTAAAGGCTCTGCCGCGAACGCGGGTTATTGACTTGAGCGGAGATTTTCGGCTTAAAAACCACAAGGTGTATGAACAGGCTTACAACATGGAGCATAAGGCGACTGAATATCTGAGCTGCTTTGTGTATGGCTTGTCAGAGTTCAACAGGGAAGCGGTTCGCGACGCCCAGTATGTGGCCAATCCCGGCTGTTTTGCCACGGGCGTAATCCTTGCGCTCATGCCTCTGTTCACATGCGGGGCAGTTAAACGGGACGTGTCGGTTGTTACGGTGACCGGTTCATCGGGTTCCGGGGAGCTGCCGAAGGAAGCCACCCATCATCCTGTACGGTCTCAAAATTTCAAGTCCTACAAGATACTGGATCATCAGCACCTTCCTGAGATTGAACAGTTTTTTAGGGATAAAGTCTTGAACTGGGATTGTGAAATTGGTTTGATTCCCCAGTCGGGCCCCTTTGTACGCGGTATCTTCACCACAGCTACGAGCTACAATGAGAGCATACAGGAGTCAGTACTGAAGGCGGCATTTGAGAGGCTTTACGGGGACGAGCAGTTTATACATGTGGTAGAGGGCTCACCCGAGGTGGTTGCGGTGAGAGGGTCGAACTACGTCGAGGTTTCGGGAATGGTAAAGCGGAATTTTGTTGTCTCAATGAGTGCGATAGACAACCTTGTTCGCGGGGCAAGCGGCCAGGCAATTCAGAACATGAACATCATGTGCGGCTACGATGAGGGTGAAGGCCTGGCGTTTCCCGGCATGAGACCCTGAGCTCTCTGGCAGCCCTTCTGGAATTGCATTTCTTCTCGCCCACATCACTAACCAGAAAGGGTGTGTTAACCTATATCAAGAGGAAACGGAGTGATACCCGGACTATGAAAGAGGATTTTAAAACAATAAGAAGCGTTGAGGAGAAGTATCAATTAAATACCTATGCAAAGCTTCCCCTTTCCGTTGAGCGGGGGGAAGGCGTGTGGGTGTACGATACCGCGGGTAGAAAATACCTGGATCTTTACGGAGGTCATGCCGTTGCGCTTACGGGACATTGTCATCCAAAGATTGTGAATGCGATCAGGGAACAGGCGGGCAAGCTCATATTCTACTCCAACGTGGTTTACTCCTCCATTCGGGCGCGGGCATCGGAGGCGCTTGTTGAGGTGGCGCCGGAGAGCATGGACAAGGTGTTTTTCTGCAACTCGGGTGCTGAGTCAAACGAAACCGCTCTGAAGGTAGCCCGTCGATTCACCGGGAAAAAGACCATCGTTGCCATGGAGCAGGGTTTCCATGGAAGAACGAGCGGGGCGCTTGCGGCGACCGGACTGGGAAACTACCGTAGACAGTTTACACCTCTTATTGAGGATTTTCGTTTTATTCAATTTGGTGATGAGGGAGTGCTTGACAGCGCTCTTGGCAGCGATGTGGCGGGCATTATACTCGAGCCCATTCAGTCGATGGCGGGTGTAAGGATGGCGACAGACCGATACTATAGAAGATTGCGCGAGATATGCACCGAGAGAGGCATTGTACTTATTTTCGATGAAGTTCAGACAGGCTTGGGAAGAACGGGAAGCTGGTTTTTTGGTGATGCGTTGGGTGTAGTGCCCGATATCATCACCATGGCCAAGGGTATAGGGGGCGGTGTCCCGATCGGGGCGGTGCTGTTGAGAGATCACATCTCGAAGACAATCGGCCACGGAGAACATGGTGCGACATTCGGCGGCGGACCCCTTGCCTCGGCGGCTCTTCTGGCAAATATCCGGGTCATACAGGAAGAGAACCTGGTTAAAAATGCGGCGAATGTTGGTCAGTATATCACAGAGCGTCTTGCAACAGTGACAACGGTAAAAGAGGTGAGGGGAAGGGGCCTGCTGCTCGGGTTGGAGCTATCAGAGGGAATAACCGCGAAGGAAGTGCGAGACGGTCTTCTTGACCGGGGCATCATCACTGGCACGTCGGTCGACGCCCATGTGCTTCGGATTCTCGCCCCTATAACGCTGTCACGAAATGATGCGGATATGTTCATCCATGAGCTGGAGAAGCTCTGAGAGATACAGTATATACACAAAGACGTGAGAGGAGAATGGAATGGATAAACTGGTATCCCTGTCCCAGATGACGCAGCAACAGGTCGCGGATCTCATAGAAATGGCGGTGAAGATGAAGGCGGGAAAGATGTCGCCGAGTCTGAAGGGCAAGAATCTCATACTGCTGTTTTTCAACCCTTCATTGAGAACACGAACCTCTTTCGAGCTTGCCATGCAGCAGCTTGAGGGAAATGTTGTCACCCTGAATGCGGGAGGGGACACATGGACACTCGAGGTTGAGGAAAACGTGGTCATGGACGGTTCCGCGGTTGAACATATCAAGGATGCGGCCCGTGTGCTCGGCAGGTATGCCGATGCCATAGGCATACGTGCATTTGCGAAAGGTGAGGACTGGGAGCGCGACAGGAAAGACTCCATCATACAGTCCTTTGTCGAACACAGCGGTGTTCCCACAATAAACATGGAATCCTCTCTCTACCATCCGAACCAGGCGCTCGCAGACATCATGACCATTATGGAAAACTATGGGACAGATGTGAAAGGGCTCCCCGTGACGCTTACCTGGGCAAACCATCCGAATCCGCTTCCTATGGCAGTGCCCAACTCGTTTCTGCTGACAACGGCGCTGTTCGGTATGGATGTACGATTTGTAAGGCCGAAGGGGTACGATCTCGATCCCATGATCATGGAAAAGGCGGAAAAGTTGTGCCGCGAGGCTGGCGGCAGGCTCACGGTTACCGATAATGTTAAGAAAGGTTACGATGGGTCCAGGGTTGTATATGCAAAGAGCTGGGGCAGTCTCGAATATTACGGAAAAAAGGAGGAGGAGAGACAGTTCCGTAAAAGTCTGAAAAACTGGATCGTGGACGATGAAAAAATGGCTTTCACGGACAATGCACTGTTTTTGCACTGTCTCCCTGTCCGCAGAAATGTGATTGTTGCTGACTCGGTCATCGACAGTCCACAGTCCGGCGTGTATGATGAGGCGGAGAACAGGCTGCATGCACAAAAGGCTGTTTTGTACAGCATACTTGGTGCATAAACGGGGTGACTGCAACACCTCCGGGATGAAATAAATATGGAACGTATTGAAATCTTGAAACAGGCGCTTCCCTATATACGACAGTACAAGAACCGCGTCTTTGTGATCAAGATCGGCGGCGAGCTTGTGCAGGGCATGTCGGGGCTCGATGACATGGCGCAGGACATTTCACTGCTCTATCAGATCGGTATCAAGGTGATACTAATTCACGGGGGCGGCCCGCAGGCAACGGAACTCTCTCGAAAGCTGGGCATCGCGCCAAAGATCGTGGAAGGAAGGCGTGTGACCGACGAGGAAACCCTCGAGGTTACAAAGATGATTTTCGCGGGTAAGATAAATCATGAAATACTGACCATGCTGAGAAAGCATGGCGCTAAATCGGTGGGCCTCTCGGGTATAGACGGCGATGTGGTTATTGCAAGGCGGCGGGATCCTGTGGAGTATGTGAACAGGGAAACCGGTGAAGTGGACAGCATCGATTATGGCCACGTGGGAGATATCATTGAGATCAACACGGAGCTCCTTGAGGTCTTGCTCGAAAAAACCTATATTCCTGTTATGTCCTCTCTGGCCGACGACGGCGAGGGACATATACTCAATATAAATGCCGATACCGTGGCCTCGCGCATCGCCGCTGCAGTGCACGCATACAAATACATCACCATGACCAACGTGAGTGGCATCTTACAAAATGCCGGTGATCCGACGAGCACTATTTCGTATGTTTCACAGAAGGATGCACAGAAGCTCATAGACGAGGGCATCATTCAGGGCGGTATGGTTCCCAAGGTCAGAGAGTGTGTCTATGCGGTCGAGCACGGGGTAAAGCGTGTGCACATACTCAACGGCCTGGAGGAGAATTCGCTTCTCATAGAGATGTTTACAAGCAAAGGCGGGGGTACGATGATTTTGAGTGAAGACGAGATAGAGGAGTACATAAGCTCAGGCTTCTGATTTGCGTTAAATCATGATAAGGGGTGTGAAGTGGCACTTAGGGATGGAAGGCTGAACAGCGGGCTGCACAGGTCGTTTATCAGGGTGAATCAGTCCATCGACGTGGACAGGCAACTGTACAGGGACGACATTCGAGGTTCAACAGCCTATGCACAGGCGCTTCGCAAAAAGGGCATACTTAACGAGGAAGAACTGCGTTCCATCACCGAAGGTCTTTCATCCATTGAGACTGAGATTGAAAACGGAAGCTTCAATTTCAGGGAAGAGGACGAAGACATTCACATGAATATTGAGAGGCGTCTCCATGAGCTGGTCGGGGACGCGGCCTACAAGCTTCATACGGGCAGGAGCAGAAACGAACAGGTGGTGCTCGACGAGCGGCTCTATATCATGGATTCGGTGAAGTCTCTGAAAGAGAAGCTGGATGTTCTTTTCAAAGCCATTGTGGAAAAGGCGAAGCTTCATCTTTCCACCATTGTGCCGTCATACACACATTTGAGGCAGGCGCAGGCAGTGAGTCTTGCCCATCTTTTCCTTGCCTATTACCATGCGATGAGGCGGGACCGGGAGCGTTTTACGGATTTTGAAAAACGGCTCAAGGTGCTGCCCCTTGGTTCAGGTGCAGTGGCAGGATCTTCCATAGGCATAGACCGGGCCTTTTTGAAAAAGACTCTCGGTTTCGACAGCCTCTCCCGCAACTCCATCGATGCGGTTTCGACACGTGACTTCATACTCGAGTTTCAGTACATCTGCGTCTCACTTTTTCTCACACTTTCGCGTATGGCGGAAGACATTATCATTTTTTCATCCGAAGAGTTCGGTTTTTATACGCTTCCCGA
>Ga0180437_10011389_pt1 | contig 10673 bp, 12 predicted proteins | sample SS_ome_4_FD_132410 | JGI IMG/M metagenome (GOLD analysis project Ga0180437, IMG submission 132410) | Hypersaline lake sediment archaeal communities from the Salton Sea, California, USA - SS_3_D_1 metaG | ecosystem: Environmental > Aquatic > Non-marine Saline and Alkaline > Hypersaline >... | reverse complement strand
GCAGTATCGCAAATGTGGACTGTCAAATCAGGCATGAGGGAGGGTTCTGTTTCCAGATGAGCCAACGCCGGAATAGTCTGAGGCACAAGAGCGGGGCCTGCAAAACGAAGCTGGATAATGCGGTCCGCAACCTTCAGAAAGCGATCGGCATAGCCACCGACTGCTTGCGCAGCCTTTGCGGCCGAATCGCAGAGTTCCGCGAAGTAAGCAAGCGGCTCCGAGGACACAGGCCTATCCCTGTCGCCGGACCTGTCCTGCTGCAAGTGTGTCGGTCCAGAACCTGATGAGGTCATCCTCCTCCTGAGCCAAGGAGTAGTTGTCGTTGATAAACGCAGCTGCTCGCCGACCCTGCTCAGCGAGAAGCCCAGGGTCGCGCCCAGCTGTCTCAATGACGCGCTCGACCGTCTGTACAAAGGCCATTATGTCACCCTGGGGCACTGGATAGCAGTGTTCCCGCTCAAAGAATTCGCGCCCCCCCATGCCGTGGAATCCCACGACGATGCAGCCACAGGCCATGGCCTCGGCAGGAGGCAGTCCAAAGCCTTCTGCCCGGCCGAAGCTGAGAAAGATCATCGAGTGCTGGAGCATGGCGGCAGTCTCATTCTCACTCTTGCCATCAATGGCGATCAAGTCAAATCCTTCTAGGGATCCCCTATAGTTCAGTGCATTGACAACCTGGCGTGCGTCTTCGCGATTCCTTCTTGGCATGAAGGCAATCTGGCGCTTCTTGTGAGGCTGGTAGCGAAAGATCGCCGGATCTATCCCATAGTGCAAGCGGTAGACACGCAGTTCAGGGAACACATATTGCAGAAACCGCCTGCTGTCATCCGAGACTACCAGCGTAGCGAAGACGTCCGGATGCCGATATGGAGACACGTCCGCTTTCTTGAGAAGCGAATAGCCCTGGAAAGTCAGGTAGCAGCCCTGGTTGAAGATGACCTTGCGGATTCCCGGCTGGATATCGGCGATGACAGGACCATATACCTCGGGGACGACCAGATAATCGGATGCTGTGAGGTTGATCTGCGAAGCGTAAGAGACTCGCGTATCGTTCTCAAACCATGCGCAGCGAAAACCGGCTGTTTGGTGGACAATACTAGAAGCCAAGCCATTTCGATTCAATACGTCTACATGGCGGTACAGCTTCTTCACACCGCCGCTTGGCTTGTCACTGTCCGGACAGAGTACGTAGATCACCAGGCGTCAGGCCACTCGGTCGCTCAGGCAGAAATGAATGCACATCAGTCTGGATCGGAACCTGCTGGCTTGGCAACGGGCCACCCCTCTTCCCCCACCTCGTGGATTGGATCCAAAAGGAGTAGGTCCTCAAGGTCCCTGTATATCTCCAGCATAGGAACGGCAAAGGGCGCCCGTGGCATGGCGGTAAGCTCGCCAACCGGCGCATCCGGCACGCGGCGCTCCAGCACTCCATCCGCGTCATGAACCCGAACGAGACCCTCTTGGAGCAATTGCTCCAGAAACCCCTGCACGACTTGGCGCATGTCTGTATCAGCTGCATCGTACCGATCGCTCATGCGCTGAACGACTTTATGTGCGGGTAGCCCGGCCTCGACAAGGCTCCAAATCTCGGTAGCCGTGTTCTGCAAGCTGTAGTATCTCCCGCTTGCCAAGTTTATGATAACCGATACACCGTCAATTGTGTCGTGGATAACATTGGGGGTATTCACAACAAAGCGCGAATCCAATTCCATATGCTAACCTCCATGTTTCGCTGTGGCGACGGGTTGAGGCTGCAGGCTGGGATATCGCTACCAGCTCATGATGCACATAGTAGAGAAAGGTGGTGTGCCTCCAAACCAATATGCTTGGCGCAACATGCGCCGAAAGGGGCGCCAGCTATAGCTGATGTGGCGTACGGCGAGTATACGCTAGGAACGCCGTAGAAGCAAGGAAGCGTGTGATACTGACCTGACAGGAGGACGGCAGCGCCCATGCCACCGCTCGCTCGGCGACACCCCGCGCCAGCCGTGTCGCACTGGGACTCTTACCTCCGTGGGAAGCAACGCCGTGCCTGATGCCGGAGCATAAGGCTATCGAATGCCGCGTCAATTGGGGAGTCAGTGTCAGGGGTTAAGGTTTCATCCAAAGCAAAAAGCTCAGCAGACTGGTCGGCCATGCTGCCAGCTCACCAACGAGCGGCGCCTGCGCAGACTGTGACCGTCTGTTGAGCTTTGCACTTAGGAGCGGGCGGCGGGATTTGAACCCGCGACAACCTGCTTGGAAGGCAGGGGCTCTGCCAACTGAGCTACACCCGCATTCACCCACGCTCTGGGCGTGGGCTGGTCGGGGCGAGAGGATTTGAACCTCCGACCCCAGCGTCCCAAACGCTGTGCGCTACCAGACTGCGCTACGCCCCGACACTGTCAGTATAGTCAAACTATAGGCCTTCGTCAATTGGTGCAGACGGCAAGGGAGCGTATCAAACGAGCTCTAGGCCTTACTGGCGATCGAAGTAGATGTTCTTGCCTGTCGCAGACAGTGGAATGCCCATCACATAGTCCGCGTCGATCAGCCCCATCTCCCGTGCCACCGCGCCCGCACGGTACATGATACGATTGTCTACATCCAGCATGCCCGCCGTCTTGACCGCGGATCCCAGGGCAATGCCCATGTCCAGCACACGATAGGCACACTGCGGTCCCTGGAACTCGGCGTTGTACGTGTTCGTCTTGATGCACTTCTCCGAGCCACAGGCACCACAGTTCAGCCCCACCGCCTTGGCGTCCTTGATGCCGATCAGCACCACGACGGGCGAGGCTTTGACATTCTCACCGTCGCGGTCAAAGTTGCGCTTGCAGGTCCTTTCGCCATAGCGGATCATGGCTTCGCCAAGCTCGACGCAGGCCCCGCCCTCAATGATCGCAGTCACCACAAAGTCCTTGCCCGCCGTTTTGGGGGCCGTACGTGCCGCGATGCACATCAGCTCAGCAACGGTTCGCAATTCGTTCGACATGATTGGTTGTTTCCTTTCAGCAGCGTTGCATGACAAGGGCGGGGATGCGTGCATCCCCGCCCCCACATAGCGTGATCAAATGGCGCGCGGTTAGGCGACTACCTCTGGCACTACCTTCTCGCTGGCCGCATAGGCCTGACCCAGCAAGTAGTTGCCAACCAGCATGGCCCAGAAAGCGGTGAACACCACACCGATCACGCACAGAATGAAGCCAAAGCCGGCGATGAACCCTGCCACCAAGCCCAGCAGCAGCGCGATGATGTACGGCCCCAGATTGGAGGTGATGTACTTGAAGATCTGGCCAAAGCGGAACATGGCGCCAAGTTCGCCACTCACCGCGTATTGGGTCATGGCCGCAGGAGTTACGACGCCCAAGAACAGGCCGTAGAGACCAGAGAGACAGCTCAGACTGGTCACGCAGAGCGAAAGGGGACCTGAAACAGCCTGAGGATCACCCTCGTACCCGCCGATTGCGCTGATGAAAGCAATTGCCATCGAGAGCAGGATCACGGGGATCGCCCACACCAGTCCGCCTAGGAAACTGACCAACCCCTGCATGAAATAATCACCGAAATCGCTCCACTCCGGCAGCGGCTGCTCTGCGCCCTCAGCAACGTTCTTCAAGACCTTGAGCCCGTATCCAATCGCAGCAAAGTTCACGATAGGGATGAGGCTCAAGATGCCCCCAATCAGCAGCTTTGTGGGCCAATTCTTGTCTTCAAAGACAAACGTGAAAGCTTTACCATAGTCGATGTCCATTGTGCCTCCTCCGGGATCAACCCTATTGCTTGCCAAGATATGCCGCCAGACTGACGGGAATCCTCCATCCTGGGGACCTTGGACGTCCCCGCTCATCGCGGTCCATTATAGCACAGACGGGGACAGCCTCCAATTGTCATCCCACGATGCCCCCATTTGCCCCTGATCAACATAGGCCGAAGGCCCTTGACTATTGCCTGAGGATGCTGTATATTTATATTAGCCTAAAGATATTTCACCACATAATTAAGATATGTATAAAGATGTCCGAGGATGCCATCTCCGTAAGTGAAAACGTCCAGATGTACCTGGTGACTGTCCTCCGCCTCAGCGTGGCAGGCCAGCCAGTGCCGCTCTCCAAGCTTGCAGAGGTGCTGGATGTGTCTCCGGTCTCCGTCAACCAGATGTGCCATAAACTGCAGGACGACGGACTGGCGGAATACGTGCCCTACAAAGGGGTGACCATCACGCTTGATGGATCACGGCTGGCCAGGCACATTCTGCGCAGGCATCGTCTGTGGGAGGTCTTTCTGGTTGAACATCTGCACATGGGCTTGCAGCAGGCTCACGACAGCGCTTGCCGACTGGAGCACGCCACCGCCGACGAGGTCATCGAACGTCTAGCGCAGTTCCTCAGCCATCCATCTGTGAACCCCGAGGGCGACCCCATTCCAGACGCTGCGGGAGAATCGCAACTTACACCAACCCTTTCGCTCGCTGAGATGGAAATCGGACAACGGGGCCAGTACCTCCGCTGCGACGCTGGTGAGGCCTGTCGCGAATTCCTAGCCGGGCAGGGTCTGCGACCTGGCGCAGACTTCCGCATTCTGGCAACAGCAGCAGACAGCCTGCTCTTGGAATCCGACGGCCGCACCGTAGCGCTGAGCATGCCGCTGGCTTCAGCAGTGCAGGTTACGGTGGCTGGCACTTCAAGTGGGGCAGCTCGCGCTGCAACGGACCAGGCAGGGACGCAGCCGCCGAAGGGCAGACAATAACCGATTGAGGAGTCAGAAGATGGACAAGCACAACCAAGACACAACATCAAGCTTGTCAGCGAACCATGCCTTTTCGCTCGTGGAGCTGAAGAGCGGTCAGACCGCCACAATTCACAGTCTGCGTGGTGGAACAGGTTTGCGCAGTCGCCTGGCCGCCCTGGGCTTCACGCCGGGCACCGGCATCAGGATGCTGCAGAACCGCGGCCACGGCCCGCTCATTGTGACGGTGCGAGATACGCGCATCGCTCTTGGCCGCGGCGAAGCTTACAAGGTCTGGGTCCTCTCGGGGTAACAAGTCATGACCGAACAACACAGAGATTCCATCCGGGTTGCTCTAGCTGGCCAGCCCAATGTGGGCAAGAGCACGGTGTTCAATCTCTTGACGGGCTTGAGCCAGCACGTGGGCAACTGGCCGGGGAAGACAGTCGAACAGAAGGCCGGCACATGTGAGTTCGATTCCCTGACCTTCGACGTTGTGGACCTTCCGGGGACTTATAGCCTCAGCGCCAATTCGCCAGAAGAGCTCATTGCCCGCGAGTACATCATCAGAGAAAAGCCCGACGTCGTCGTCGCTATTGTCAATGCAGCAACGCTGGAAAGAAGCCTGTATCTCGTCGCCGAGCTGCTGGCGCTGGGCGTGCCTCTGGTCATCGGGCTCAATATGATCGACGTTGCCGAGCAACAAGGCCTGACCATCGAGACCCATGTTCTGGAAGCAGCGCTGGGCGTCCCCGTCGTGCCCATGGTGGCAACCAAGGGCCTGGGGCTACGCGAGTTGCTGGCGCGCGTGCAGGACATCGCCTGCGATGGTGCGGAATACCAACCCAATGAACCCGACATCCGCGCCGATCACAAACAGGTCCTGCAACTTATCGAGAATCTGATCGGCAGCTACGTACCGGAAGAATACCCGGCTACGTGGGTTGCGCTCAAGATTCTAGAGGGTGATGAACAGATCACTCGGCTGATGCGTCCGCGGCTTCCGGAAGGGACATGGAAGGAAGTAGCAGATATCATTGGGCAGCACGAAGACGCCTGCGTGGCTGTCGCCAGCGGCCGCTATTCATGGATTGCCCGGATGGTACGCGCGGCGGTTGTCAGGCCCAAGATAGGCCCGATCACGCTGACGGACCGACTTGATCGCTGGGCCACGCATCCACTGTGGGGGCTCGTGATCTTGGTCGCCATCCTCGCCGTGACCTTTGCGCTGACATACGCCCTTGGATCACCACTGCAGGAGCTGCTGGACCGCCACATTGTAGGAGGACTAGCCAGCCTGGCAACCAGCATCCTGGGTAGCGCACCGGCATGGTTGTTGTCGCTGGTCGTCGACGGTGCGATCCATGGTGTAGGCACGGTGCTGACGTTCTTCCCGATACTGCTCATCTTCTTCGCTGTGCTGGGCATCCTGGAAGATGTTGGCTACATGGCCCGAGCAGCCTACGTCATGGACCGCTTCATGCACCTCATGGGACTGCATGGCAAGTCCTTCTTGCCGCTGTTCCTGGGATTCGGCTGCAACGTGCCTGCCGTAATGGGCTCTCGTGTGGTCGAGTCGCCAAGGGCGCGCCTGCTCACAATTCTCGTAGCTCCATTGGTGCCGTGCACGGCACGCATGGCCGTCATCGCCTTCCTAGCACCTGTCTTCTTCCGCACACCAACCTTGATCTCGTGGGGGTTGCTGACCCTCAACCTCAGCGTCTTGGTGCTGGCTGGATTGCTGCTCAACAGGGTCATCTTGAGGGGAGAGCGTGTTGCATTCATCATGGAGCTGCCACTCTACCATCTGCCAAACTGGCACACCATTGCCATTGGCATATGGCAGCGGCTGATGTCCTTCGTCGAGAAAGCGGGGACGATCATCTTGGGAGTGTCGCTTGTCATTTGGGGATTGTCTCAGTTTCCCGGAGGCACTTTGGAAACCAGTTGGATGGCTTCGCTTGGCCGCCGGCTACAGCCCATTGGCAGCCTGATGGGCCTGGACTGGCGAATGATGGTGGCACTGCTCAGCAGTTTCATTGCCAAGGAGAACGCGGTGGCTACACTGGGCGTGCTCTTTGGGCAGACGGAGTCGGAGGCCAGCATCGCCGTTGCACTGCGCGCTGCCGTCACCCCTTCAGCCGCACTGGCCTTTCTGGTCATGCAGATGCTATTCATTCCCTGCGTGGCCACGGTCAGCGCGATCAAACAGGAGACCGCCAGCTGGCGCTGGCCCGCCTTCGCCGTGCTCTTCCTGCTCGTTGTTTCTCTGGTGGGTGGGCTGGCCACATATCGCCTGGCCGCGCTGTTTGGCCTGGGCTAGCACCGTCTGCGGCGACCAGGCCCAATCCCGCGTGGGGGACTATGCTATTCGATCTGCTTGAGATGTTGCGCTGCGGCGGCACACACACACTCAAAGATATGGCCCGCCAACTGGACGTTAGTGAGCTGCTGGTGCAGAGCATGATCGACGAACTGGTGCGCCTCGGCTACTTGAAGCTCACTGCGCAAGCTTGTGCCGGCAGCTGTGAGGGCTGCCCTGTGGCCGGCTGCTGTGCCGTCGGATCAGAAGGTCGGCTGTGGACCCTGACCGAAGTCGGGCGCAGGGCCCTGCAAACCCAGGAATCCTAGTCCACCACCTGCCAGCACGCACCCGGCTTTCAAGCGTCCGCCCGCTCACTTCCTTAAAGTTGCGATCTCCAGGCACCACATCTGGGACGCGTTTGGGTGAATCCTTGCCGCTCTCGTGTACGTCCGCCAGTGAGCCCATCGTGTCCGTTCCTCAGTCTGCCGTTGCCCCTCCCTCCTTGGGTTTATGTTAGACATTTATATGAATTGCTGCAGAAACCTTGACAGGCATACACTAAACCACTAGAATGGCCTTACTCTGAACGCGAGACGGTTTGACGGGAGTTCTGATGGAAGAATCCAGTACTGACAGAGATCAAGCACATGCAGAGCTGCAGGAGCAGTTGCAGGCCGCACAACAAGAAGCGGCCGAGAATTACGACAAGTACTTGCGTGCCCTCGCCGAATCGGAGAACATGCGCAAGCGTTTGCAGCGCCTGTGTGAAGACCGCATCTGGCAGGAGAAACAGCGGCTGCTCGAACAATTCCTGGAAGTGGCCGACCAATTGGAGCAAGCGCTCAAGTATGCCAGCGAGGACGACCCGCTAGCGGCCGGCCTGCGCATGACGGATCGCGCACTGCAGACCGTCCTGGCTCAGGAAGGCGTACAGCCCATTGAGTCTTTGGGAGAGACCTTTGATCCGAAGAGGCACGAAGCAGTTGAGACTACTGAGGACCAGGGCAGAATGCCCAATGAAGTCACACGCGAGTACCGCAAAGGCTACATGTTGGGCGACAGATTGCTGCGTCCCGCGCGCGTAGAAGTGAACCGTGCTTCGTAGGGAGCCGTTTGCCCATGTGCTTCGGCACTTTGGGGAATTGCCGCCCGGTGCGGGCTCTTGCGCACCGTCTCAGCCACAGCATAGCGGGAGTCTGACGTAGGGCACCATGGAATACAAGGACTATTACAAGATACTGGGCGTTGACAAAAAGGCCAGCCAGAAGGACATCAAGCGCACATATCGCAAGCTGGCCCGCCAGTACCACCCCGACGTCAACCCTGGGGACAAGGCTGCCGAGGAGCGCTTCAAGGAGATCAACGAGGCCTATGAGGTGCTCAGTGATCCCGAGAAACGACAAAAGTACGATCAACTGGGCAGCAGTTGGCAGCAGTGGCAGCGACGCGGCGGCGATCCAGGAGGATTTGACTGGAGCCAATGGTTCGCCGGTGGACAGCCGGGGGGATCCCGAGTGCACGTCCAGTACGGCGACATCGGAGACCTGTTCGGCCAAGGAGGGTTCTCGGATTTCTTCCGCAACATCTTCGGTGGGACGGGCGGTGCTACCTACTCACAGCACTCCAGCAGGCGCAGCGGTCAGGATCTGGAACACCCTGTCGACATCACCCTGGAAGAGGCTTTTCGTGGCACAAAGCGCATTCTGCAGTCGGACAGTCGCAGGCTAGAGGTCACCATTCCCGCCGGTGTGGACACTGGCTCCCGGGTGCGCATCAGTGGCCAGGGACAGCCCGGCCTTGGCGGAGGGGCATCGGGAAACCTGTATCTGCATGTCACGGTGCTTCCACATCGGACATTCGAGCGCAAGGGAGACGATCTGTACTGCCGCGTGCCCGTGGATCTCTACACCGCTATCCTGGGCGGCGAAGTGCCTGTTCCCACCCTGACAGGTCAGGTGATGCTCAAGATTCCGCCTGAGACACAGAGCGGCAAGCGGTTTCGCTTAAAGGGCTTGGGTATGCCTAACCTCAAGAACTCGAAACAAAGGGGCGATCTCTATGCCGAAGTGTCGATCGTTGTGCCAAAGCGGCTGAGCAAGCGAGAGAAAGAGCTCTTCCAGGAACTAGCCGAGATGAGAGGCAGCTGAGACTGCCCAGAGGCAGAGGGCAGCGCGGGCTGCGCGCTGTGATCCTAGCGAAAGGGAACCTCATAAGGAGCATGATCATCAAAAAGACAAGAAACGCCATGAAGCTGTTTGCTGCGGTCTTGCTCGGGGCGATAGTTGTGAGCCTAGCGGCCTGCGCGCCGTGCGGCATCCTGCCTCTTGGACGCAGCGAGTCGCGGACCCAAGCCCCGGTGACCGAGTACATCGTGGCTACGCCAAGCCCGGTGCCACCAGAATTGATCATCGAGGCCGACGCTGAAGAGCAACTGCTGGTCAACATCTACAAGCGCCTCAATCCAGCTGTGGTCAACATTAGGGTGGTCAAGCGCATGGAGAGCGAGGGGCTGCAGCTCCCCGACATACCGGGCTTTCCGGAGATGCCCCAAGGCCCGGACGAATTCTATCAGCAGGGCTCTGGCTCTGGCTTCGCGATTGACAAGCAAGGTCATATCGTCACCAACAACCACGTGGTTGAGGGCGCGGAAGAGGTACAGGTCACGTTTTACGATGGGACCACGCTGCGCGCTGAGGTGATTGGCACTGATCCTGACAGTGACCTGGCCGTCATCCTGGTGGATGCGCCAGAGGAATTGCTTTTCCCGGTTGAGCTGGGCGATTCGGACCGGCTGGAGGTTGGGCAGCGCGCCATTGCACTTGGAAATCCGTACGGTCTGCGGGGAACACTCACCACGGGCATCATCAGTGCGCTGGGGCGCAGCCTGCCTATCGGTCGCGCTTCACAGGTGATTGGAGCGCGGTTCAGCATACCCGAGCTGATCCAGACAGACGCTGCGATCAACCCCGGCAACTCGGGCGGTCCACTTCTCAATTCGCAAGGTCAGGTGATCGGCGTCAACACCGCCTATGACCCCAGCGTGTCCGGCGTGGGCTTTGCCGTCCCTGTGAACACGGTCAAGCGCGTGGTGCCCACGCTGATTAGGGAAGGACGCTACGAGTATCCCTGGCTAGGCATCTCTGGCAGCGATGTGACCCTGGAGATGGTAGAGGAAATGGACCTTCCCGTAAGACGTGGCGCCATCGTGCTTGAAGTCACACCAGATAGTCCAGCCGACGAGGCCGGCCTGCGCGGCAGCAGCCGGACGGTGACGAGCATGGGCAGTGAGCTGCGGCTGGGCGGCGACATCATCATCCGCATTGATGATCAGCCCGTGCTGAAGTTTGAAGACATCCTGGTTTACATTCTGCGCAATACCGAAGTAGGTCAGGAGATCGAGCTGACGATTATCCGGAACGGCCGTGAGCAATCTGTCACGGCAGCGCTGGGCGCCAGGCCGAGTGACTAGCCAAGGAAGGGAGCGTAGGCAATGAGCACCACATGGCGAAAGATCATCCTGGTTGCACTGGCATCGCTCTTGATCGGGGCGATCCTGGGCTGCAGCTTCCTGGCCCAGGTACAACCGACACCCACACCAACCAGCACGCCACGTGCCATAACGCGGGCCACGGCAACGCCAGTGCCCGTTGTGACAGTAGCG
>Ga0180437_10011388_pt1 | contig 10674 bp, 8 predicted proteins | sample SS_ome_4_FD_132410 | JGI IMG/M metagenome (GOLD analysis project Ga0180437, IMG submission 132410) | Hypersaline lake sediment archaeal communities from the Salton Sea, California, USA - SS_3_D_1 metaG | ecosystem: Environmental > Aquatic > Non-marine Saline and Alkaline > Hypersaline > Sediment... | reverse complement strand
TGACTGAAATGGTAAACGATCCCAACTCAGAAAAATCGCAAAAAGCTGTTAAAGCGATGCTTCAAATGAAAAAGCTTGATATTGAAAAATTGGTGGATGCATTTGAAAGTTAATCAATGGGGGAGTCTTCATCACAATGGATAAAAAACGATCAACAGGGATGGTGATTTATTTAAGAATTTTTCGTGCGGACTTGATTTATGTAACCAGCCTGGCTGATATCCATTAATTATTTACAGCAGTCCCCTCAACCGCAGTTCTAATCCAGTAAAACGGTGGGCGACTTTGTTGTTGCCCACCGCGATCCCAATGGCGCGCTTGTTTCCAACCAGCACGCACAGTTTCTTGGCGCGTGTGATGGCGGTATACAGCAGGTTGCGCTGCAGCATGAGATAATGCTGGGTTAAAACCGGCATTACGACGACCGGGAATTCAGATCCCTGGGATTTATGGACGGTCACTGCATATGCCAGGACGAGTTGGTCGGCTTCACTCCAGTCGTATTGTACATTTTTACTGTCGATGTCGGTTGTGATGGTATGTGCGGTATGGTCAATCGATACCAGTGTCCCGATATCCCCGTTGTAGACGTCTTTGTCGTAGTTGTTCCTGATCTGCATCAGCTTATCACCGGGTCGGAATGTGACGCCGAACAGTGATTTTTCGATTTTTGAATTTGCGGGCGGATTGAGATATTTCTGGAGTCTCTCATTTAATATTCTTACCCCAGCTGAGCCGCGGTACATGGGGGACAGCACCTGGATATCCCTGAGCGGGTGGAAGCCAAAAGTTTTCTGGATGCGGTTCAATACAATTTCACATATCCAGTCAGCCGCATTTTCGGCATCTTCGGCGGTGAAAAGAAAGAAATCACCCCCTGGTTGATCTTCAGGATGACCTTTGGATGTGGAAAACCGGGGCATTTGTCCTTTGTTAATGCGGTGGGCGTTTGAAATAATTTGGGAATCTGCAGCCTGGCGGAAGATCACGTTCAACCGGGTAACGGCGGGAATGCCGCTGGCGATCACATCCCGCAAGAAATCCCCGGCGCCGACGGAGGGCAGCTGGTCAATATCGCCAACAAAAAGAAGGTGCGTTCCCGGTCTGAGCGCTTTCAGTAAATGGTTAGCCAGCAGCAGGTCCATCATGGACACTTCGTCCACAACCAGCATGTCGACCGGCAAGGGATTCTCATCGTTATGTTTAAACCCTTCACCTGGCGAGTAGGATAGTAAACGGTGAATTGTGCTGGCAGGGCGTCCCGTGGCTTGAGATAAACGTTTGGCTGCCCTTCCCGTTGGCGAAGCCAGGGCATACTTTTTTCGCTCGGACTCCAGGATATGGATGAGGGCTTTAATGGCTGTGGTCTTCCCTGTCCCTGGACCTCCGGTAAGCACACTCAAAGGGTTGCTCAAGGCGGATTTAATAGCCCCAGCCTGTTCAGGCGAAAGAGATGGGTCAATCTCCAGAAACGCGGGCGGGATATCGCTCAATCTGGTAGGGAAAGAACTGGTTAAAGTGCGCAGGCGATCGGCAACTCCCTTTTCACTGTGATAGAAAGGCGTTAAATAAATGACCTGCTGCCCGTAGGGCTGTTTTTTCTCACGCACTGCCGGATCAATTTGAGGTTCAGTGTGGGATGGAGATTCGCGCAACGGCAGCACTTCTGGGACGATATCGTTTGTCTGGATGAGGCGCTGATAAGTAGGAGGGATCAGGTCTTGAGCGACTTCCAATAATTCTGAGGCCGCCTGGGTAAGCTGGTCCTGGGGTAAAAATACGTTGCCTTCTTCTACAGCCTGGTTCAAACTATAAAGGATGCCGGCTTCGATACGCGATGGGTGATCAGCTGGCAGCCCTAATGCCTGGGCTATTTTATCAGCGGTCTTAAAACCCACCCCGTAGATGTCACGCGCCAGCTGGTAAGGGTCGCTCTGGACGACCTGCAGCGACTGGTCACCGTACTGCTTATATATTTTTACGGCAAGGTTGCTACTGACCTGGTAACTGTGGAGGAATAACATAATCTCTTTGATCTGTTTCTGTTCCTCCCAGGCGGTTGTGACCAGCTCGGCTCGCTTGCTTCCGATGTCAGTGACCTCAAGCAGCTGTTCGGGCTTGTTTTCGATCACTTCAAGAGTATCCATCCCGAAATGGTCCACGATGCGCTCAGCCAGGCGCGGCCCGATGCCTTTAATGAGACCCGATCCCAAGTAGCGGCGGATACCCGCCGCAGTGGCCGGCAGGGTTTGTTCGCATCTTTCTGCCTGGAACTGTACCCCGTGTTTGGGGTGCTCTGTCCACCGACCGAGCAGTTTGAGGTGCTCCCCCACCGCTAATTCCGGCAGGTTCCCGGTGAGGGTGACCAATCCCTGGTTGTCTTTCCCCGGGGATTTACGGGCATCCGGGCGTAAACGGATTACGCTGTATCCGTTTTCCGGGTTGTAATACGTAATACGCTCAATCGAACCCGCGAGCGGTTCTAAGGAATCAAGTTTCATATATCAAGTATGGTGCCGCACGTGTCCAAGCCGCGTAACGATTATAAACCGGTTCATTGAACTGGATATTCGAAATATTTGTATGAAGGGAAAAAGATCAGGGCAATTTACCGCTGTTTGCCCAGTCATCGCCGAGCGTGACGGAGATATCAACTGGGCTGGCGGGATCGTTTACGTGGAAAATTCGGATCGGATCGATACCCATTAAATCAACCAGGAACTTTAGAGTATAAGGTTTGCCCGTGAAATAGGTGATTTCGGTATACGGGGCTACCTTTTCGGAGTTATCCGTCTGGGTTATGTTCACACCCAAAGATCCCAGATAATCGGTGGAGCGGGCTGCAATTCCAGGGGTATAACTGCCGTTTAATACCGCAACCCTGGCGTTTTCAGCCTGTATGGCCTGCGCCGGATCCAAGTTGGCAGCTGAGGGGCTGATAGCACCCGAATCTGTAAAGATTTCATCACGCAGCAGGCGGATTTTTTCTGTGAGAGGTTTTAATACTTCCTGTCCGCCGTCTGGTGAGGTGGCAAAGTTCACATGATCCGCAGAGATAGAACCCTGTTTGATGTTGCCTTCGGGTATCTGGGTAGCAAGCCAACCCAATCGTATCGCCTGGTCCAGGTTCATATTTGTATTGATACCAGAAGAGAGTTCGTTGTAAAGAGCTGGTGCTTTTGATACCAACAAGGGGAACATTTTTGGACGCAGAACCTGGTTGCGAATCCCGAGGATGACTTGCTGCTGTCTTTGTGAGCGGTCGAAATCGCCGCCTTCGGTTTTTCGAGCACGCACGTAGGCAAGGGCCAGGTCTCCCGGAAGATTCTGGATGCCGGGCTTGAGCCATTTGGTGTTGTCATCGCCCAATGGGTCGACTTTTATCCGTTCAGGGACATTCACTTTAACGCCATAGATCTCGTCGATAAAACGTACAAAGGCTCCGAAGTCTATCTGAGCGTAAAAATCAATTGGAACGCCCAGCAATTCCTCAACCGTGTCGACGGCTAATTGTGGGCCGCCTCCAGGCAGATTATAAGTTTCACCTAACTGGTAGGCTGTGTTGATGCGGCCGTAGTTAAAACCGCCGGGTATATTTACCCACAGGTCGCGCGGTATGGAGAGCATGCCCGCTGTCTGGCTGACCGGGTCAATGGTCAGGAGTATCATGGTGTCCGTACGAGGTGGACCTTCACCGGCAGACCAATCGCGATAATCCAGACCCATGACCAGCATGGAAATTCTCTGGGCGCCGTCCCATTCAGGGGCGGGAGGGCCATCAGCAGGCTGTAGCGGCGTTTCGGCGTCCTGGACAACCACAGCTTCGCCGCTGTCGGGTACAGGTGTGGGATTAGAGATGCTTATCCCAGGTAAACCGGTCATATCCCAGGCGACAACAAAATCACGGAAAGACACATACGTCAGGTAAGCGGTCAGGATTGCGGCGATAATAAAACCGGCGAGGACCGCAATTCTCAGGTACCTGGTGGACTTGGGTTCTGGTTGTTCGATATCTTGCGTGTCAGTTTGCGCCATTTAGGTTGACCATCATCCATTACGAAAGACTGAATGCTACCGGAAGCGGCGTGATTATAACACGGTATAATTGCGGCGCAATCCGGCTTAATATAAACCTAATAAGCCTTTTTTCGACTATTAATAATGTCCATCTTATCGGCAGTAGACCTGGCAAAATCCTTTGGCGCGGACGATATTTTTTCCGGCATTTATTTAGATATACCGCAGATGGCGCGCATCGCGATCGTCGGTCCCAATGGTATCGGAAAAACTACTTTGCTGCGCATCCTGTTAGGGAAGGACGAACCAAGCGCCGGAAAAATTTTTACCGCAAAAAAGTTAAAAACTGGATACCTGCCTCAAGAAGCTGGTTTTGAGGCAAGGCACACATTGTGGGAGGAGTGTTTGACAGCAGTTTCGGAACTGCGCCAGCAGGAAGCGGAATTAGCCCGGTTGGAATCCAAAATGGGCGATCCGGACCTTCCAGATGAAGTGATGGATAAGTATGGAAGGCTGCAGCATGCTTTCGAAATCAGCGGCGGATATACATACGAAACCCGCATCCAGAGGATATTGACTGGATTGGGTTTTGAGGAACGGGATTATTCACGACCGCTGACCCAACTTTCGGGAGGACAGCGAACACGTGCGTTATTGGCACGCCTGCTTCTGTCCAAACCCGATTTACTTGTATTAGATGAGCCCACCAATCACTTGGATATCGCAGCTGTTGAATGGTTGGAAAATTACCTTGAAAAATGGGAGGGCGCAGTACTGCTTGTCTCTCACGACCGGTATTTCTTGGATAAAGTCGTAAAAACGATCTGGGAGATGAGCGCCACGGGTTTGGAGTTATACCGCGGCAACTACAGCGCCTATGCTATGCAGCGCCAGGAACGATGGGAAAAACGCCGCCTGACCTATGCCTCTGAGAGAGAACGCCTGGAGAAGGAGTTGGACTATATCAAACGCAATATCGCCAGCCAGAGGACGCAGCATGCCAAGGGAAAACTAAAAAGATTAAGCCGGGAGGTCCAGGCAATTGAAAGCCTGGGTTTGGAAGGGGTGATGGGTAAAAGCTGGGCTGAAATCAGCCAGCAGGCAGTTATTTCTGAACACCCGATGGGTATCGCTGAAGTAGAGCGGCGCATCCATGCTATGAAAGAACCTTCTAACCGTCCTCCGCACTTGAGCATGCAGCTGAAAACAGCCCACCGTTCTGGCGAACTGGTGATCCGAACGATCGATCTGGTAATTGGGTACGAAGACGATGGCAGACCCTTGTTCCGGGCGCCGGACCTGCTGCTTAAGCTGGGGGAGTGCGCAGCTGTTATCGGTCCTAACGGCGCTGGAAAAACCACGTTTTTAAAAACCTTATTAGGGCAGGTTTCGCCGTTGGAAGGTGAGGTCATCCTCGGGGCAAGTTTAAAGATTGGGTATTTCGCGCAAGCCCATGAAGACCTGAATGCGAACAAAACGCTGGTAGAAGAGGTGGAAGCAAAAGCACCCGGTATGCTGCTGGCGGAGATAAGAAATTACCTGGCGCGCTTCCTGTTCAGCGGAGAGGATGTTTTCAGAAAGGTGGGTACGCTTTCCGGAGGGGAGCGGGGAAGATTAGCGCTGGCTGTCCTGGCTTTGTCCAACGCAAACCTGCTCTTGCTTGATGAACCGACCAATCACCTTGATATTCCCTCCCAGGAGATCCTCCAGGAAGTGCTCAGTGCCTATCAGGGCACGATGCTCCTGGTATCACATGACCGGTACCTGATAGATGCGCTGGGAACCCAGATATGGGAGATTCAACCAAACCAGGTTGATCTGCAGGTGTTTAACGGTACATACAGCCAGCTTCATGAATACCTGGAGCAGAAAGCACAACAAAATCAGGAAGCTCAACCTTCCGACCAAAAGAAGAAATCATCCAGCAGAAAACAGACTGGACAAAACAGAAAACGGCGAATGCGGTTGGAAGAAATCGAAAAACAAATTTCAGCATTGGAAAGGGAATTCGCGGACATCAGCCAAAAACTTGAGCATCCGCCGGATGACCATGCTGAAGTTCAAAAACTGGGGGAAAACTACCTGCAAATCCAGTCCGAAATGGATGACTTGCTGGAAGAATGGGAATCTCTGACTCCTGAGGATTGATCGGGTGATAGCTTCTTACGTCCCCCAGTCACGCAAGTAAAGAAAATCATAGCCAACGGTGCGGTTGCTCAATTTGGCGACCGGGGGCATGATGCGTTTAAAATGGGTGCGGCGAACCCGTTCGATTACTTTGTTTACGAACTCCGGGTTGAACCCGGCATCGATACAATCTTCAATCCGGTAGCGTTCATCGACGATCAAGTAGAGCAGCTGGTCGACCTGTTCGTATGTGAAACCCAACTCACCTTCGTCGGTCTGTCCGGGCCATAGGTCTGCCGAGGGCGGTTTTTCGACGATCACCTGCGGTACACCAATTCCCCGGGCAAGCTGGCGCACCTGGGTTTTATATAAGTCGCCGATTGGGTTGAGCGCGCATGCGGAATCACCGTACAGGGTTGTGTAACCCAATAAAATCTCTGTTTTATTACTTGTACCAACGACCAGTCCATTAAAAGCTGCAGATTGGTCATAGAGAATAATCATACGGGCGCGTGCCATGACATTGCCGCGGCGTACATTGTCCGCTTCTGGAAAACGTTCAAAATAAGGTTCAACTATATCCGTAATCGGGACGGTCAAAGAACGTAGTCCCAAGTCATCGATTACCAATTGGGCGTGAATGAGGGCGTCTTGTGATGAGGATTTATAAGGCATTGGAATCGCGAGTACGTTCTCAGCGCCAAGCGCCTCAACAGCCAGATAACAACTTAAAGCCGAATCAATCCCACCCGACAGGGCGATGACAGCCTGCGAAAAACCAGCTCGCGTGATCTCGGTATGAAGGAATCCGGTTAATATCTTGCGCGCTAGATCTGAATTAATATCAAGATCAATCCTCTTCATAATCTTCCTGTTCGGTTTCACTGCCTGTTTCTACCTGGTAGGTCTTTATTATTTCCCCTTCATAAAGGATAATAAATTCGATTTCATATTTTTGATGGATTTCGCAGGTCACCTCGTGAAGCAGGTCCTCATTAAAAATACCGGTATCTTCTGAAGACGAACCTAGGATCACGGTCTCGAAGTTATTTTCTTCAATAACCTCGGAGAGCACCTTACGGAAAAACCCCCGCCGGACTAAAGTCTGGGCGGTAACACCGGCTTTACTGGCTCGTTCCTTGGCCATTATGAGCATAAATTCACCAAGTTCATCAAGCTCCGTTTCCATGTCAATTACTTTTGGCGCGGCGGTATGGTCGAGGAATTCGATGTTCGAAATGTATAGGAACATCATATCCTGGCCGCGTTCCTTAGCGATAGCGATTGCGCCGTCCTGGTTTGGATAGCTGCCCTCGCCGCCGCGCGTCAGGCACAATATTTTTGTGTTCATCGATTTCTCCTCAGATTGTACTGTTTTAAAACTTTATCAACAGCCAAAGGAATCCTATCGTCAGGGTAATATAAGTAACTGGAAGACCAACTTTGAGAAACTCCTTAAAGGTTATTGGCGTACTGGTCTGGTTGGTTATTCCAGCAGTCACCAGGTTAGCTTCACCACCAATCAGAGTACCGTTCCCGCCCATGGCAGTGCCCATAGAAAGCGCGTAGAACAGCACCTTGCTGTCCGCGCCTGGAATTAATACGGTCAGGAAATCAACAATAGGCAGCATTGCGGCTGCCAGGGGGATGTTTGCAACCACAACGGATATCGTGCCAACCCCAAAAACGATCATGAATATACCCAAAGGCAAGTTGTCACCAATCACGGATGCCATCCCAGTCGCGATCAAACCCAACAAACCAACTTCCTGAATGGCGCCGACGACCACAAACAGTGCCATAAAAAAAACCAGGGTGGTCCAGTCCACGGCGATGATCATCTTATGAACGTCTGGCTGCAGCCAGATAAGCAGCGCGGTGGCTCCGATCATTGCTGGAACAGCGGGTGAGAGGTGGACGCTCTCTCCCAGAATAAAGCCAATGATTACGAGGATAAATACGAGGCCAGATTTCCACAGGCTCTGCGGGTCGTCTAAGCGGGCATTCTCCTCCAGGCGTTCGTAAAGCGCGGGAGAAATTGCAGAGCTTTCTTTAAAGAATTCTTTGCGGTAATGGAACAGGACGTAAGCGGACAGGGCGATAAGGGCGATAATCACCCCGGGAGTCTGGTTTACCAGAAAATCTGTAAAACTAATCCTTGCATAGGCTCCAATGATGATGTTTGTCGGAGTGCCGACCAATGTGCTGATTCCGCCTACATTGGAAGCCAGTATTTCCGGGATGATCAATGCCAGCGGGTTTATGCCCACTGCCAAACCGATCTGCAAACTGATGGGCACCATTAATAACATGGTCGTGAAATTATCCAGTAAGGCGGAAGCGACCGCAGTTATGACGATTAGAATAAGGACTAATAACCAGTTGCGGCCGCGGCTCAAGCGGTACGCCTGGAAAGACAGCCATTGGAAGATTCCAGTCCCTTCGATGATGGCGACGATGATCATCATGCCCATAACCAGGAAGATTACTTCCCAGTTAATATAACTGAGACCGCGTTCGAAACTGAATATAAAGAATCCCGGATCGAAGACTCCACCCACATAAGAAAAAATAAAAACAGCCGACATACCAGCCAGTGCGGCAGTGGTGCTGTGCAGCTTTTCAAAAGCGATCAGGAGTAAAACCCCGATAAAGATCAATGTAGCAGCCCAAAATCCGGCGTTGATATGCCTGTTGAGGATTATTTCACCGACCTGGTACAGGCCGATATTGTTGAGATCGCTTAACTCATTGACATTTAAGCTAAGGGTTTGCGGGTTGAAGCGCGGGTGTTCGATCGTGATTTGAATTTCACCTGAGGGCACTTCCATTAGAAGGAGGCGCCAGGTGCCGTCCTCCAGGCTTTCTGTCTCAGCCACAACCTGCTCACCATCCACGGCGACAGCGGTTACAACTGCTTCTTCAACAGGCTGATCCTGTTCGTCAAGCAGCTGGCCGATAATTACATAATCTCCTTCCTGATCCGGATCTTGGCTTGAAGCCAGGACTTCTCCCGGAATGACAGCGATCATACCAATCAGCAGGACGATAATTAAAAATTTTGATCGAACGATACGAGAAATCATCAAATCGGTTAATGCCTCCGGATTTATTTTTAAACTAACGGTTTAACTGTTCGCCGCGATCCATGATCCTGTTCATCTCGCGCATCACCAGGGCGGTGCGTTCGTCTCTCAGCAGCGGCAGGCGCGCCCGGGTGCGGTGCAGCTGGTTCAGGTCGATGCTAGAAACGACTAACTCCTCCTGGTGATAGGGGCCTTTGACAATCAAATGTCCTTTGGGATCAAAAATGGTTGACCCACCCCAGAAGTTGAGCCCATCCTCGTAACCAGCCCGGTTTGAGTGCACTACAAATGTAGTAAACAGGCTGGCGTAAGCCTGGTTGATGCGCTCAACCCAGCGTGCCGATTCTAAAGTTGGTTCCCGGCTGATACCTCTGCCGGGGGAGGCGGAGACCAACAGCATAATATCGGCACCATCCAACCACAATAAATAAGGCGGAGAGGCATGCCAGAAATCCTCACAGATCAGGATTCCCAACCTTCCGAATTTGGTGTCAAAAGCCTGGACTGTATCGCCCCAGGCAAAAAAGCGGCCCTCATCAAAAAGCCCGTAAGTGGGCAGATAAACTTTGTGGTGGATATGCAGGGCTTCCCCTTCTGAGAGGTAAGCGGAGGCGATGTAAAAGCGGTGTCGGCTGTCCTCATCCACAAACCCGACAACTAGATCGATATCCTGGCTGGCTTCAAGCAGCCTGGCGAAGATGGGATCATTTGAGGTCGGTTGGATGGCAACTGCTGAAGCTAAATCCTGCAGTACATACCCTGTGAGGGAAAGTTCAGGGAAAACAACTAGGTCCGCTCCAGCGGCGCGGGCTTTTTTGATCAGAGAGAGGTGTTTCCCCAGGTTGGATTGTAAATCACCGAGGTGGGTGTTAATTTGGGCGAGGGCGAGGTTAATGTGCATGAAGTAAGGGGTAGGGGATAAGGGATAGGGGATAGGTGTGTCGTCCTGGATGATGTTTGTTGTATATGTTGGCTGTGAGGGGTTTTGATTCGGTTTATCTCATTCTTTTGGCGGCGTATTTATTAAATTTGGTTGGTTCTGAGACATAATCATACCATGCTGGACAGGCTGTTGCGATTGGGAAACCCGGTCTTAAGGTATAAAATCGGTAGGCGACCCACCTGTGGTTTTGAAGGAGAATATATGACCATTCTTTACCAGCAGTGGAAGCGGAGGTTGGGTGATGATTATTTAATCAACCCATGCGGGCAGTTTGCATTGGGACAAGAGACCGGACAAAGGGTGGGGATAAGTGAAAACCCGCGGGCACAGAAACCAAACATACCCGCGGGTTTAAATTGATGCTTCTGAAGGTATTTGTGAATAATATTTCCCAGCTGATTATTCGATCGTATAGATAACAGAAACCTCGACAGTAACGATCATCTGGCCGGCAGAGATCGGGACAGGCGCATCCGCCATGATATTTGCGCCGCCGCCGCG
>Ga0180437_10011387_pt1 | contig 10674 bp, 10 predicted proteins | sample SS_ome_4_FD_132410 | JGI IMG/M metagenome (GOLD analysis project Ga0180437, IMG submission 132410) | Hypersaline lake sediment archaeal communities from the Salton Sea, California, USA - SS_3_D_1 metaG | ecosystem: Environmental > Aquatic > Non-marine Saline and Alkaline > Hypersaline >... | reverse complement strand
TAAGAAGGCATCGAGTTTGTTCTGCTGATTTGGATTTCATAAGAGCCGTGTCGCCATTCATATTTTGAATATTAGGATTGGCACCTGCTTCCAATAAAATCTGCGATTGTTCTGCCGATTTCGATAACATAAGGGCAGTATCACCATTTTTATTTTGAATATTAGGATTAGCACCAGCTTCAAGAAGGAGTTTTGTTAGTTCTACGTATTTCGATATTATACGGCTGCTATTCAAATCGAGACCAATGGTCATTGCTTCAACCAAAAGATTATTTGGGTTTATAGAATTTAAACAGATGAGAGCCGTATTCCCATTTTCATCTTGGATATCAGGATCAGCACCAGCTTCAAGAAATAGTCTAGTCTGTTCTATTGATCCGGAGTCAATAAGAACTGTCTTTCCACAATTATTTTTGATATTTATATTGCCGTTAGCTCCTATGAGAATTTTAGTTTTTTCGATAACATCTTTATATTTTTCCCCACTTGAAATATTTGATCGGCAGAAACATGAAAATCCACGTCGACATATTTTTGCTATAAATTTGTTATACATAAGAGCTGTATTTCCATTATTGTCAACAATATTCACATCAGCGCCATTTTTCAACATTAATTCGATCCAATTTGAATTATTGGGTAGTTGAATAAGGTGCATAAGTGCTGTTTTTCCATTAATATCTTTATTGTTAACATAAAGATGTTTATTATTTGCGGATCTGATAAATAATTTAAATCTGTCTATTTGCCCAGAAGTTATAGCATAAATAAGAGTGTTTTGTCCTAAATTGTCTTTAGAATTTAGGTCTGCGCCTACACTAATAAGAAGTCGAGTTTGATTCATAAATTTAGCTAACATAAGTGCTGTTTCACCTTTGTCATTTTTTGAATTAGGGTCGGTTCCTATATCGAGGTAATGTTTGGTACGTTCAATATTTTTTGCATATAAAAAATTGTACATTTTATACTCACAAAATATTGGTCAAATTTTCTGGCAACTGTACTTTCAAAAGAAAAAATCGCGGCAAAGTTTAAATTTTATCTGGATGTGATGTCCACTATCGATATCATAGATAGTATGGGCTGGACCCCTCTTCACTGTGTGTGTAAATCTGGGGATAGGGAGCAGGCTTTTTTATTAATCGAAAACGGTGTAGATATAGATGCGAGTGATATTGAAAATAGGACTCCACTTCACCATGCATGTCAATACGATTATTCAGATATCGTTCAGTTGTTACTCTTAAATGGAGCAAATGTAAATTCGGTGGATGTCGATGGCATTAGCGTACTACATGACGCCTGTGCACATAGTAATAATAAAGAAACTGTAGGTCTTTTAATGAGTTACGGGGCTGATATCAATATTATTAATAATGAACAAGAGACCCCTCTACACACAGCATGTTCTTGGGGAAATATAGAACCTGCAAGACTGTTGATCGAAAATGGGGCAAATATATTAGCTAATGATAGTACAGGTCTGACACCCCTTCATCATGCTAGTGTTTGTGGGTGTGAAAAGATAATACGGCTTCTTTTAGAATATGGAGCTGATTCGGAAGCAGTTGATATATATGGTAGAACTGCCCTTTTGTGTGCGTCAGACAGAAACGAAAGAGCAGTTCTTGTTTTATTAGAGGTTGGTGCAAACATATCTCACGTTGACGAAGATGGTAGGACGGCACTCCATCTTGCGAGTATGGAAGATCTACCGGATATAGTGGAACTGTTGATTAGGGCTGGGGCTGATATCGATGCAGTTGACAACAAAGGAAGAACTGCATTAGAATTGTCCATTGGACAAAAGGTGGTCCAAATATTATTAGCCGCTGAGGATAAAGAACACCCCCTTCGAAGGCATCGACCGGTCTTGGTATGAGACAGAATGCGGTGATACATTCTTTTAGTAATCAGTAAATGGTCTGTTTCTTATCTTTGGTGGATATATTGATAAATCAATGGACCACCAAAAACCGCCATTAGTGTCAATAACTTTTTGCCATGATAGGCACTTAACATAGCACCACTTGATATCAAACTAATTGTCAAAATATCTCTATAATGATTAATATTCATCTTTGCAAATTGGATAAAATAATATGAAATGAAGATATTTTCATTTTTTCGTGGTTATGGTGTCGGCGCCACACATGCATATGGACATAGTTGGGTAAGTACACCACTGCAAGCTCCAAGTACACACTGGAAATATAGTGGTCCTGTGACTACACAAGTGGCCGCACAACTTGCACCTAGTGCAGTCAAACAGACTACGCATGCCCATAGTCCGGCAAAAGCAACGCTGAATAGAGACAAGAATACTAACGCGATAATATAGTTTCGGTACATTTCGCAGATTCTTAATGTTAGATGATTTTCATAGATAATTTTCAATTTTTCTTCTGATGACATTCATCTTTACATGCGATATATGTTTAAAAAATGATGATAATATAAATGAAATATACTATGTCTGCTGAACTAATCAAAAAACTCAAATATAAACCACAGCACACCAGAAAATACTATGTCAATTGTGACGAAGTCACCGAAGACCCGAATTCTCTAGAACTTAATACCCTATTCCAATACAAAGATGACACCCATGTTATCCAAGCCACAGTTAAAAAATACCTTAATCTTCCTGAATTTAACAACGAAATCGTCATTAAAATGGCGAAATCCAATAAAACTATTGCTAAAGAGTACGATATTGGTAAAACTATTCAATATATACCTGGTTTTGTAAGATTTATCTGTATGTTCCAGTGTTATGATAACAACTCAGCTGATCGACTTCCAAGACAAATATGTCGTTCTCCTGTCAAAAATGATGAAACCAAAAAATTAGTTATCTTGATGCCATATTACCAACTTGGTTCAATTAAAAATTATCCCTGGAAAGTAGAAGAAACCCGTATTCTAAAATCACTTCTCAAACAGATTGTGGCCAGTACCTATACCGCTTTCAAAACCAAGGGATTTTTGCATAGTGATCTTCACTTGGATAATATCTTAATTACTGAAAGTGCAGACTCTATGATCATTTACGCGTTAGATATAATGATATCTACCGAAGGATATAAAATTGTAATTACAGACTTCGAATTAAGTTTTGTGGGAATCGAAAATACATTAGATAACAGAAAATTTTTCTGGGATGATCTTTTGAATATGTTTAGTCGTTTATATGAACTAAACACAATATCACCAACTAATTTGGAATCCACACTTGCTTTTCTCAGTTATGCGAGGTCCGAAAACTCTCCAATACATAAAGCCATGGAACTATTTCGTCTTATAGACGATCTGAAATTTAGAGAGCTTGATACAACTAGAATCACTCTCAAATATAATCCTGATATTTATTAGTTTAGGCTTTCAACTTCATATATACAGATTTTGTTTCTTATTTTTAGGAAAATAAGAACTCATAATGAAATGCAAAGTAAGAGAACGGTATTTTATATTACTCGTTTTTCTCTAAGAATCCCAATCTACTGAACTTAGTGAACATCTCGTGGACGATGACAATGGTGATAATGATGGAAGACTTCCATCAGAACTCCACTCAACCAAAATAGGTGATTCTATAAAGAGAGACAGTGCACGCATTCTGCGTAATAAATTCACTTTCCGGTGAGCCTGATATCGTCTTACTGCTCTTTGAATACATTCAGCAGCTTGTCTACGTTTAAGCTTTCGTGATTCATTTATTTTTTGGCGTTCTTGATATCCTCTTACGGTTCGTTGAAGACATTTAGCAGCTTCTATTCTTTCATGGTCCTCTTTTGAGGTAGATCCACCATTTTGTCGCCTAAGTTTATTAGCAAGTAATGGTTGTTGCGAGGCCGCCTTGATACAGTCATAATCCGCTCGTCCTAATGTACGCATCATTACTCGGAATGGGGTAATATCTTCGCCTGTTAAAACATCACGTAGGATTTCGATTGAGAAACCTGAAACCAATGCGGTATTACATTGAGTTGCAGTTACTGGATAGTCTTTGATCGACCCATTGACATTCCAGAAAACCAATTTAGGGACTTGATAACCGGCCTCATTAAACTCACGTTGTAAGGCTTGATAGTTGGTTTCAAATGTATCATTGCCAGTGGAGTCGAATTGCATATCAGAAATAACCAGAAGTGTTGTTGGTATCTCTTCTTGTCTTAAGCCAAACTCCTTGGCACGTGTTAGGATCATGCGGAAAGCTTTAGCAAAATCGGTTGACATTTGCCAATGGGCCTTGCGCAATTTCTGGACTCGTTCATGAAGAGTGACACCATCAACACGATAGAATTCTGGGTCACTTGAGAACGTCATCACAGTCTGGTGAAATGCCGGATCGGTATTCATTTCCGAAATCAAAAGACCGAGACTAATCGCAACATCAAGTGGGCGAACTGATTTATTAGCACAAGAGTACATTGATCCAGAGACATCTACCATAGTCAAAACTCCCGATAAATAACTGCGCTCCAAATCAGTCAACTTCTCACACATTGCTCGCCACTGGCCTTCAATCAAATCATCTGGTTCTCCACCTGTATCACCATAAGTAGTCAAATACTTTTGAGCCACTTCATGAGGATAAAGAGCACCAACATTTACCTTGGTCTCACCATTTACCAGCTTTTCCTTATATTTATCAAAACGTTCACCATCTCGTCGTGGGAAAGCCTTATCCTTTTTACCATGACGATTCATGGCAACTGATGGTACTTTAGAATATTCAACTTGATCCAGTGTTCGTTCACATAGATGAGTCTCCAAAAGATCAATATTTTTACGTAACTTGGTCAAACATTGCCGCAATTCCTTATGAGTCCAACCCATTGCTCGAGCCAATCCACGATTGAATCCATACTTACGATCCTCAGCCTTGTTTTCTGATGGGATCCACTTTGCACATAAACTAACATTACTTGGAATAATACCTAATGTAGATTCTACTTGGGCAAGATCGCGTAATAGTTGATCACCATAAAGCTTATAGACGATTTCAGGAATTTGTGGGGTGGTTGAGGCCACTAAATGAACACCATCATCCCAACGTCCAAATTTACCTAGATACCATTCCAGATTACAAACTAGATCATCTGGATGGTGATCTGTTAACCACTCTAGAGCCCATCGTCCTAGATCACGTTCACCCTTACCTCCCCGAATATTACGAATATAAGCAATCATCTTAAGTGTCAAGAGTGGTGAGACTTTCCAAGCCTTTTTCAAGAGTTTTACCAGACTCTCGCGTTCTAGGCCTCGTGAAGCATGGAAAAAAAGATTTACCAGTGCTTCTCCACTAGAGATATGACTAGGAGCACCATTCCAAGTTGAAGTTAGGACTGGAGTTTGGGTGGTGTTTCCCATAGCGCAAGTAAAAGCAGCTAACTGAGACATGGTCATTGTGTTTGTGTTTGTGTTTGTGTTTGTGTTTGTGTTTGTGTTTGTGTTTGTGTTTGTGTTTGTGTTTGAAGCCATTTGCAATCTTGTCAGATGCTATATTATTTGATAACAAAGAAAATTCTTTTCAATTTTTAATAAAACTATACCAAATATTACAAATTTCATGCTACAAATTTCATGTAATGTTATAAGTGGGGTCGGAAAAAATTTCAAAAAAACAAAATTAAGTTAGGTACTAATAATGGGAAATCGTCAATCACGTATATGTACGTGCGATACCGACCCTAGAAAATGTATGATGAGTTGCGGTAAACATAAATGTACATGTCACCGTAACCCAGATACATGTACATTTATAACAGTGGATACATCCAGAAAACCATCATATAAGATATCTGAAAATGATTTCCACCTCTGTACATGTGATCAGAATCCAGAAAAATGTAGACTTGAAGAAAACCGGCAAATGCGTGCATTCCATAAATGTATATGTTTAACCGTGATCGACGTTCAGAAATGCCGAGCCCCGGCGGGTCATAAATGTACATGTTCCCGCAATTCATGGTCATGTCGACGTTTACATAGATGTGAATGTAATCATAACCCCCTAACATGTAAGTCCAATAATTGTATATGCAGCTGTCTTCAAAATCCAGAAACGTGCAGAGCTACTATGCGAATAAAAGTTAATGGTGGTCACAATTGTTGTTGCCAGAAATTTGGTTCAGATAAATGTAAAAACGAATCAGTCCATTTATGTAGCTGCAACTTAAATAGAATGCAATGTAAATCACATCCCCTTGATGTGGTGGACAATCCCCAAATGGGGATTCCTATTATATGCAAGTAAATGGCACTTAGCCTTACTTTACTTTGGGATTCTTTTCATCTTTTATGTCTGTCGCGTTTAAGGATAATTTATAGCCCATTTTTCATTTTCCTAAAAGTGAATATCAAGTCAATTACTTCTGGAAAATTGCGATATAGATTCAAAAAAAAATTGACAAAAATATTTATATTGTTATAAATTATAATCTGTTAAGATTACATCCAGCCAACTTTTTTTTTATCTAAAATATGATAGAAGTCAAATTTGGCTAGGGATGTTTCAAGTCTGAAATTTCCTACGGAAATGGACCCGATTCGTTTCACGAATCTTGTGACAAGACTTGATCCAGCCACTTAAGAAAATAAATATATTATTTTTACCAATAGTAATTATTGGTAGAAATTCCAAGTCTGAAAAGACTTGATCCAGCTACTTAAGAAAATATACTTTAATCGATAGTAGAGTCTGAAAAGACTTGATCCAGCCACTTAAGAAAATATACTTTAATTATGTTGTAGTGTCTAGTAATCCAAGCCTGAAAAGACTTGATCCAGCCACTTGCCAAATCAATAATTGGGTGTGGTGGTCATTGTATACTTTGTATTTTTGTTTATATGTGTTAGATAGTCTTTTTCTTTTTGTATAAAGTTTTATATATTTTAGTGTAAATCATGTGTATAATTATTAGTGTAAATTATATTTGTTATTTGTAGTGTAAATTATATTTGTTGTTCATAGTGTAAATTATATTTGTTGTTCATAGTGTAAATTATATTTGTTGTTCATAGTATAAATTATATTTGTTGTTCATAGTATAAATTCTGTTTATCAACAGACTTGCGTTAGACTCCTGCTCTTTATTGGAGAGCTCCCACTAAATCGAGCTAGAGTTGACACGCGTGATTAATATGAGTAAGGCCTCCTCATTATTAATTTCTTTAGTCTGGGTTGATGATATGTAAGAATAAGATGACGGTATTTCTAGTAAGTATAGTCATCTTATTCTTTGAAACTCCATGTGTCTACTTTGCTAAAATGACCAAACCAACTAGGGTCATTAGTCCAATTGACAATCTCCTAAATAAAGTTTCGCTAATATTTTCTAAAATATGTTTACCAATGTATGTTCCTACTAATTCTCCTCCTGTTAAGGCAAGAGCTAGTGGCCAATTTTCGGGGTAAATTAATCCAAAATTCCAATAACTGAAAAGTCTTACCAATCCCGTTAAAAAAGAGGTTGCAGTTTTAGTGGCAATTAGCGCATTTCGATCGACACCATAGTTGAAATAGAATGGATTTTCAATAGGTCCTGTTGCACCTATTAGAGCACTTAAGTACGAAGAGATAAAACCTAATGGACCGAACCACTCTAGACGCATTGGAAATGAACGTTCTTGTGGATTTATAATACCATACTGTAGTGGCGCGCTTAACAAAAAGAGAGCCACTATGTATTTTAACCAAGTTGGATCAACTAAAGCGAGAGACCAGGCTCCTAATAAAGTACCAATTAAGGCAAATGGAACATAATATGCAACTATTTGCCAATTGATATTTTCCCAAAATAGATAGAGTCTATATGGTCGAACCACTGTTTCACTAAAGTTGATTAAACTGGGAATGGCTTTTGACTTTATTAATAAATTTAGCATTCCCAATACCAGTAAAGATCCTCCACCACCAGCTAATAAAGAAATGGTATAGGCAATAGCTCCGGCCAAAAAAAGTAATGGTAAATAGGGCCCACTATCACTATTTAGGTTAAGCATTTCACTATATTATGTAAAATGGATCTGTTAGAATTCTACTCTAAGATATTATTATAACTATGGATGAAATAGAAAAATTAGTCACAGAACTCATTGAAGAAGATACTCCAGCACAACTTAAGTTGATGGGTCTATCTACAACTTTAACACCACAACAAACTCTTTGGAGGGCCATGACTTCCAAACAGGTTAGAAGAATTATAAATCGAGTTCCCAAAACAGAAAGTTTTAGTAGCAGTCGTGTTATCGCCGAGGAATATATAGGTCCCCAAGAAGATGGAAGTATCGCAACTCTCTATCGCGGTCATGTTGTTAGACCGAATCAGCTTTTTAAAATGGATAAATATGGTGTCCAGTACTTAACCAAGAGAGCTTTTGAGACACTAGAGGCTCTGAGATATACTCTGTCTCCGCGAAAGAACGGTCTCGAAAGCAAAGCTTTCAATGCTGAACGTCTCAATTGTCTAACCTTTATCTTTCGTATGATTATGGCAACAGGGTGTGGTCTAACAAATCATGAACTTCACGAAAAAATCTTTCGGCGATTGGGATTTGAATATGATTATGACATCATTCTTGGAACTAATCCCAAGAATCCTAGTGCCCCAAATTTAGCACTTTATCGTGAAATTAAAAAATGGATCGGACAGCAAATTGATGATTGTGTTCGACACTCGTATTATTGGGTCGATAGTCCACTAATCAATGATTACATAACGCGCAGTGGACAACGTTACCGTTTCACTTTACCTGGAATGTTAAAACCTTTAGGTATCGATGGTGTGGTCTTTTATTTCGATGATGATGGCGAAGAAATTATGATCTTTTCTGGCCCTGAAAATCCTATTAATATAACGCCACAACTTTTTTAGAACCCTGTATTTTCAATAAGATTTGTGAAAGGCAGGATCACTTATTTCTATTTTTGGGCCCTGATGGATTAGTTTCTGTCTGTTATTGGACCGATAAAAATCATGTTCACCAAAAAACCATTGATGAAACTGCTCCCAAGTTTGAAGGTTTAAACGTTTGATCTGGCTTTTAACAAACTCAAGACTAATTTTCTCTTTTACTCGTCTCGCATCAATAATTTCCATAGTTGACGGATCATAATTATCATCAGGAATTACCCAATAGTCTAATTGATAGTTTTTTTCAGATTCAAAACTAGGCAAAGAGAATACCCAGTCAAATATTAATCTGACTCTTTCATAGTGAAACTCATTTACCACAATCAACATTTTTCGCCAGTTTCGTGGTTCACAGTGAATCGCTCGCAAAAAGAAAGCGTTTCCTACTGTATCATAACTGGAACACTCCTCATAAATATTTACTGTTACGTTCTCATCTGATGCTAAAATCTCCCGTAAATAAAGATTCATTGCACTGGCCTCAGTAATAGGATGTCCGTTTTTATCAAGTATCGGTTTAACATGATAAGTTCCGGCTGATAGAGTGATAATAGGTATAGAGTGGGTAACTCGACATTCCGATTCAATATAATATTTTGCCAGTTGGTCTAACTTATTTCTAATCCAAATAGGTAATGAGCCAGTTATATTGGTTGGATCCCTAGGACCTCCAGCCCCTGGTACAATAACAGCATCAAAATCACACAGATTCATCTTTTACTAATTTTATAACGAAAAATAGTTCTAAGTTGCTACAATATCGAATGTCTGATAAAGAAAAAAATTTCGGGCTTCCTAAAAAATTATTGCCAATTCAAATGTCAGAACCAGAAAATAATGATTCGATGCCATCTAACCCAACCACTGTTCTTAGTCAATTTAGAGGAAATCTAGACAAAGTTAAATTACCGTATGACCCCGGAATGGGAAAATTTGGTGTATTTTCTCTAGATTCTATCAAAAATGACAACGACTTACTAAGATATATTAATAGTTATCTTAGTTTCTATTATCTAACAATCAGTAGAGCTCACTTATTTCAACGTTTAACAACACCCGAACAATGTTTGCGTTTTCTGACTAGAAGGCCTAGTTGTGAAGCAATTGGGCGAACTCCTAATCAGGATGTTCCACACCCCAGTTATCGAGACTGAAAAACATACGCAAAAACAATAAAAGAACAAAGCTATTCAAAATATAAGGCACAATCTCAGCAAGAATTGCTGATGTGAACACAAAACTAGAAAGACTCGTTCTGGGTAGGCTCCGGGTCTGTGATTTTACAAGGTTTTTGGAGCTTTCCCATAAGAAATGGATCCAATTCAAGCAAGCTTTACTTGCGGGTGGCTCATATTCTTGCATGATATGAATCTAGTTTATAATGATTATGAATAGTTTTGGTCTTTTGTCAAATCATATCCCAGAGAACAATATTTCCAAGTCCAAATCAATCTTTGCTTTATTAATCTCATTACTATTGTTAGAGTTGTTGACGTGACATTTGATATTTGGCGACCTTTCCTTATACCACCGACGATAGCAAATCATTCCCGGTTGACAATGTGTTTTGCAAAACCTTTCCCATTTACGGGAACTACCATTTGGTGGCCACCGATAACTAGGTTGTTTACGGCAAGACTCGTGATCACAACGTCGATTTTTTATATCGACCATTCCATCTGATTTGTGTGTCACACAATATAATGGACGTGGTTCATCTTCATAATTGAAACACGGTTCAATACAACAACCG
>Ga0180437_10011386_pt1 | contig 10674 bp, 6 predicted proteins | sample SS_ome_4_FD_132410 | JGI IMG/M metagenome (GOLD analysis project Ga0180437, IMG submission 132410) | Hypersaline lake sediment archaeal communities from the Salton Sea, California, USA - SS_3_D_1 metaG | ecosystem: Environmental > Aquatic > Non-marine Saline and Alkaline > Hypersaline > Sediment... | reverse complement strand
TCCCGCCACGTCAAAGTACGAGAATCCCCCCATCGTGAAGACCTTTACGTAGTTGTCCCACTGCGCTACCCGGGGCAGTATGGTGATCGGCCAGGCCAGATACTCGGTCTCCTGCTTGAGGGAGGTAATCACGAGCCAGATAACGGGCAGCGAGATCAACAGTGTGACCAGAATCAACGTGCCGTAGGAGAAAAGGAGCCGCGCCGTCTTTCGGAGAGCAGATCGCCTTCTGCGCGTCATCATCGCACCTCCCTTTCGATCGCTGCCTCGGAATAGACCCAGTAACGCTCTGTCTTGAAAACCGCCAATGTGAGCGCCATCACCACGACAAATAGCAGCCACAACAGAGCTGTCCCATACCCAAACTTCTGCAGGCCAAAGATCTGGCGATATACGTGGTTCATATAGAGATAGACGGATCTGGGTGGAACGACCGGAAGGCCCGTGGATCCGCTGCCGGCGGACGTCGTCAGCAGCAGGGGAATGACGAACTGCTGGAACGAGCCGATCAAGGCCATGACCAACTGGTAGAAGATGATCGGCGTCATCAGTGGGACGGTCACGTGGCGAAAGACGTGCCACGCATTGGCCCCATCAACCCGCGCAGCCTCGATCAACTCGCTGGGAATCCCTTGTAGGCCTGCCAGAAAGACCACCATCCCCGCGCCAAGGCCAGTCCAGACGGCAATGAAGGTCAATCCCTGCAATGCATAGGTCGAAAGCCACGGTATCGCCGTGCCCGGTCGAAACAGGCTGAGTAGATAATTGAGAAGTCCATAGTTCTGGTCCAGGAAGGTCTTCCAGATCCACACCGCAGACACCGCCGGGACGATGGAGGGCAGGTAGAACAGCGTGCGGAAAACCCCACGCCCCTTGATACTCTGGTTGAGAATGAGCGCCAGGGCAAACGATAGGCCGAGCCAGACCGGCAGGTTGAGCGCGGCCCACACCAGCGTGCGGCCGAACGAATAGGTCACGTCGGGATCGGCGAAGGCCCGGGCATAGTTGCGCAACCCGAGGAACTTGACAGTGGGCAGGTTCAACCCATCGTAGTTTGTGAGAGAGGTGAGAAAACCAAGCACCAGCGGGGTGATGCCCAGCACCACGAAGCCGATCAGCCAGGGCGCGATGAACATATAGAACGCGATGGTCTTGCGCCTCCTCCTGGCGGATGGGCGCCGCCGCCCGTTCCTACGACGCGCACGTGATTTCTGTCTTTCCATAGTCTAGCTCCCCAAGACTTCGGAAGTCTTAGAAACGCTCTCCTGGAGACCTCCGAAGTCTTTCTTGAAAAGGAGAACCTTGCGAAGGTTAGGCGAATCTCTTGGCTTCAAAACCCCTGCGCGAATCAGGACTTCCCACGCTTGGAAGGCAACCCGTAACCTTCGCAAGGTTGGCTCCCCCCCATTACCCGATACGATCCATACCATCCTGGATTGCCGCGTTCACCTCCCCTTCTACGTTCGCCAGCAGTTCCTCGAACCCAAACTCACCCTCCAGCGCTCGCGCCAGGTTCACGCCCCAGCTATCGCCAAAGGCAGTCTCCGAGAGGTACGGGTTGAACTGGATGGGCGGCGTATCGAGCGCGATCTCTCCCGCCAGGACCTGCTGCACGTGTTTCTGGAAGTCGGTCTCGTTGGGCATCAACTCGTACTGGGACTTGAGCGCGGGGACGCCCCAGCCACTGCTGGCGCGGCCGATCGACGGCTCGCCGCCGTTGTACCACTCGAAGACCTTCCAGGCTGCATCTGGCACCTCGCTCGCGGCGGCCATGATCATCCCCGTGGCCGTCATCGTGGGATCGCGTCGTACGCCGGCCCACGTAGGCGCGGGCAGCATCACCACCTGCCCCGCCGTGATCTCGCTCTCGGCCATGGCACTGAACCAATAGCCGTACTCGATCATGGCGACGATGCCTTCGTTGAAGTCGGCGCCGATCCAGTTCGGACTGGGGTTGATCGGGTTGACGCCCAGGTTCTCGGCGGCCAGGGTGTAGAAGTACTCGGCCACTCCCTTGACCTCCTCGTTGCCCGTCAGGTCGATCCGCGTGAACTCGTCCTTGTACAAGCTCTCGTCCACCTCGGCCAGCAGGTTCGACATGATCCGGCCCACCCACCCCAGCTCGTAGTCGAAGCCAAACATCAGGGTCCGGTCCCCCTCGAACTGCGCGACCTGCCGCGCCAGCTCCAGGACTTCCTGGTAGGTCAGCGGGGTCTCGGGGTCCGGAACGTCCACCCCCGCGTCCTCGAAGGCCTTGGTGTACACATAGATGGTGAAATCGGGCGACCAGTCTTTGCACATGCCGTAGATCGGGCCACTGCCGATCTCGAACGGACTGTTGGCCATGTAACACTTGTTGGCCGGCGCCAGGTCGTCCAGGCTCAGCAGGTCACTGGTCTCGAAATATGCGGTCAGGTCATAGAGCAGGCCACGGGCCAGGAACTGGGGGATCGAAGGGGCCTGCACGCGGACGAGATCCGCTGGATTTCCGGCTGCGTAGTCAGCGATGAACCGGGCCACATCCTGTTCAACGAAATCGATCTGGATACCTGGGTGGTCGGCCTCGAACTGAGCCTCCTGGTCCTCTGTCAGCTCTTTGCGGTCGTGCATGATGGTGACAGTGCCCGCCGCAGCCTCAGGCGCTTCAGCAGTAGGCGCAGCCGGTTCCTCGGTCGCCTCTGCCACGGGCTCTTCCACCGCTGCCGGTTCTTCTTCCTCCACGGAAGGCTGCGCAGGTGGAGAACCGCACCCTGCCAGGGCGGCTGCGCCTGCGGCGGTCGCCGCGGTCAGTGCACTCAGGCGCAGAAAGTCGCGCCGGCTGAGTTCCTTGCTTTTCATGATCCCATCCTCCTTGACTTTACGTCAATACTTGGTAGACTGGTATCGCGTGGAGTTCGCTCCACACATCCGTTGTACAGGCCATCATCCATGCCCGACCGGCAAATGGTGGCCTGTACGCTTCGCCGATTTGTTCCTCGATTCGCACCACCTCCTATCTGATGACTACACTCTCCAAGGCCCCAAGAAAATCCTCGTACAACACAGGTTTCCGCAGATAGCCAGCCGCTCCCTCCATCAGGCCGCGCTCCTCCTCGTCCGACCAAGAGCAAATCAGCACCGGGATATCGCGCGTCGTCTCGTTGCCCTTCAACGCCTGCAAGATGTCCCAACCCGGCGCCCCGGGGAGATCGGCCTCCAAGATGATGGCCGCGGGCCTGTTTTGGCAGGCCAGGGCCCGCGCGTCCTCATCGGCGCCGGCAACCACCATCCGATACCCGCCCCGCCTCACGTAGCGCTGCATCAGGTAGCTGAAATCGGCGTTATCGCCAACGATCATGATTGTGGAGGGTTGCAGATTGCTCATAAGATTCCCCTGGAAAGCATGCGTCTCCCCTGCCTCTAGCCCTATCCTATCATCTCCCTTGAAACAAATCTAGCACTTTTGCGACAGCTTCTAGCATTTTTCGGACAACTCCCCATCCAGGCGGCGGGTTAGGTATATTTCCCCTTTTTTCAACCGAAGCAAGGTCTTACTCCACAAAGATCGCCTGCAGATCCATCTCTAGCCTATCGATCTCAGTGTCCAAGTTGAGTTCACCCCTTGCCGCCATCAGGTCTCGCAGGACATCAAACCGGGCATACGCCACGGCGTGGTTGGGCATCAGGCCGACGTGAGGAGGATCGCTGAGATAGTCCAGCCCGTCCAGGGCGACCTGCAGATCCACGCCGGGATATTCCCCCTTGATCGCTGTGACGAAATCGGCCTGAAGATTTTCTAAAACAGGGATGTTACCCCACAGAGCGAGCAGTTCAGGGCTGGTCGCCAGGGCATAGGCTACCTGGGCTGCTTCTCGGGGATGCTCGCTCGTGCTCAGCACACCGACCATGCTGCTGCTCCAGTCCACCGTGACCGTTCCCACGTACGATGGGACTGCGGCCACGTTCCATTCAAACGAGGCACCAGTCAACCTAGGCAGATACCACAGATAGCTGTGCGCCATAGCTACTCTGCCCGAGGCGAACGAATTGCCATCCATAAGACGCTTCACCTCGTTGGCGTTGGGAATAAAGTGATCCTCCCACATCCCATCATAGTACCAGTGGTACGCCTCGCGCCAGTGCTCAGGGATCGCGGCGCTGCCGGACTCATCCACGGCAGGACCCGGACCGAACAAGTTAGCCAATCCAGTCCCGCTTTCCCACTGCCAATGGAAACCCCACTGTACGATGGCATCGGGGTCAAAGTCTGGACTGGTAGCCTCATTGCCAGCAGCGTCAATCGTGAGCCGCATCGCGAGTTCCTCCATCTTTTCGATGGTCCACAAGTCGCCGTCGGCGTACGGCTCGCCGTACTGGCGAGGCGGATAGGGCAGACTCGCCGCGTCGAACAGATCCCTGTTGTAGTAGATCACTGCCGGGTTGACCCCGGTGGGCAGACCGGACAGGCGGCCTTCCACGCGCCAGGTTCCTATCACGGCCGGGTTGACGGTATCGATATCGGTATCACGCAGCAGAGGCTCCAGGTCCATCCAGATGTCGGAGAACTGATCCAGGCCAATCGTCCCCGTCGGCCCGACGACGTCCGGCGGATCACCGGCGTCGATCCTCCTCTGCAGGGCCTCCGCTCCCACAAAGACCCCGCCACCGGGAGCGACATCCAACACCAGTTCAATCTCATCCTGCGAAGCGTTGAACTGCTCGACAAACGCTGCTTCAACCACCTGAGCCTCCGGACCCGTTCCTGGACCCAGGCCGACGAACCAGCGAATCGGGACTCGCTCCTGGGGTACCTCGGTGGCCCCTTGATCACAGGCGGGTAGGATTAAGCCCAAGGACAACAGGAGACCAACACACGACAGGATTGATTTACGCATCGCTCACTCCCTACAGATCAGATTCCAAGCGCTCCACCTCAGCGTCGAGGACGCGATCACATCCCCATCCTATCATCTCTTCTGAGACGAATCTAGTACTTTTTCGACAGCTTTCAGCACTTTTGAGACAACCCCCATCCAAGCAGCAGGTATGGGAACCGGCCCTACACACCATGGAAAAAAGCCTACACGACGATAGGTCGCATAGGCTTAATTGGGGAAGCCCGACCGACGGTTCGCATCCAAGACCTCGGAGGTCTATGAATAACGCCCCCGCCGCCAAACACAAGGCTTGCTCAAAACAATTCTGATGCCGGAATCGCCGTGTGAGACCTCCGAGGTCTGGTCACGTCTCGCCCACACCGCCAGCAGGCCCGCGCTCACCCTGCCGGTAGGCGCTGGGAGACACTCCGGCCTCACGGCGGAACACGCGGGCAAAATAGCTGCTGTCGGAAAACCCCACCTCCAGCGCCACCTCCGTGATGCTCCGGTCCTCCAACTCCAACAGCGCCTTCGCCTGTTGAACGCGGTAGCGGTTCAAGTAGGTGATCGGGGTCACGCCGGTCTCCCGTCTGAAGCAACGGCCCAGGTGACGCTCGCCCAGACCCACGTAGGCAGCCAGATCGTTCAGCGAGATCGGCTCCGCGTAATGCGTGTGGATGTATGCCATAGTCTTCAGCACCAGTTGCCGTGCCTCGGCGCTCACCGTTCGCCTGTGAGCCAGCGCCGCCTCCACGTGCTCCAGCGTCTCCTTGGCACTGAACAACCCCTTTCCCAGCACACTCGCCACCCCGCAGTTGAGACGCGCCATGTCGGCCTCCGTCAACACCTGGCCCGTCAGCACGATCACCGGGATGTCGCGGCTCATCTCCTCCTCTCGGATCGCCTCCAGGAACTCGAACCCGTCCATCTCCGGCATCATCAAATCCAGAAGCACCAGGTCCGGCAACTCCCGTCGAACTACCTCCAACGCCTCGCGCCCGTTCCGCGCCCGCAAGGCCGTGGTTTTCGGCACCTGCGCCTCCACAATGCGCGCGTGCAGCGCTAGCACCCCCGGCTCGTCGTCCACTACCAGGATCTTGCGCTCCATTCCCGCGTCGCTCTCCCCATCCAGCAACCCCCGGCAAGCCAGCGCCTCCGCCAGCTCCGCCGTCCCGATCGGCTTTGTCAGGTAATCCATTTCCAGCATGGAGCCGCTGTCTTCATCCGTCGCCACGGTATAGAACAACACCGGGATGTCCTGCGTCGCCGGATTCTCCTTCAGTACCTTTAGAATCTCCCACCCTCGCTCGGAGGCCAACTCCAGGTCCAGGACGATCGCCTCCGGCGGCCCGGTCATCAACCAGGCCAACCAGTCCGTCCCGCTCACCGGGTGCATCTCCACCTCGAACCCTTGCTGGACCAGATGATCCCGTAGGAGCCCACCACCCTCCACGTCTTTCACCAGAAGCAACACCTGGCGCGCTTCGGCCAACGATATTGCCGCCTGGGAGAATACTACGTGATGTGCCATGACCGGCAGGGCGAAATAGAACGTGGAGCCCGCGCCCTCCTCCCCCGAGGACCGCACGCCAATCTGCCCGCCGTGCATCTCCACCAACCGCTTGCAGATGGCCAACCCCAGTCCCAGCCCACCGTAGCCTCGCGCAGTCGTCCGCTCTGACTGCCGAAACTCATCAAAGATCACCCCCTGCTCCTCCGCCGGAATTCCCAGGCCCGTATCCTGTACCGCAACCGTCACCCGCTCCTCACCCGCCGTCACCAGCAGCGCTACCTCGCCCCGCCCGGTGAACTTGACGGCGTTGTTCACCAAATTCAGCACCACCTGTCGCAGACGGGTGCGGTCCCCCCACACCCTCGGCAGATCGTCAGGGATCTCAGCCCGCCACGCCAACCCCTTGTCCTGTGCCAACTGTCCCCCGATCATCGACACCGCCTGCAGTACCTCGGCCAGATCCAGCGGCTCGCACACCAGCTTCAACTGCCCGACCTCGCTGCACGCCAGGTCCAGGACGTCCCGGATCAAGCCGTCCAGATGCTGCGCGCTGGCGTAGATGCGCTCCACATCCTCCCGATTCACGGTACCCTTCCCCGCCTCTACCCCCTCGCCCTCCTTCAGCAACATGCCGCTCAGACCGGAGATCAAGTTCAATGGCGTGCGCAATTCGTGGCTCACCATCGAGAGGAAACGGCTCTTCAACCGGTCCGCCTCCTCCGCCAGCCTGCGCCCCTCGACCGCCTCCCGGTACAGCCAGACGCTTCTGAGCGCCGCCCCCAACTGTCGAGCGATGTCAGCACACGGGTCCAGGTTGCCTCCATCAAACGCCACAAAGCCAACCAGGTTCTCCAGGACAAAAAGCGGCAATATAGCCAAGCTGAAAGCCTCGTCCTCCGGGTACAGACCTGCAGGCGGGAATTGCCGGCTGGGGAAACGTCGCCCCTCGGCCTCAAGACCCTGGGACGATTGTAGCACGCTCCACGCCGCCGGGTCGTCCCCCTCCTGCTCATAGAAAGCCACGGCGGCGTGCTGGATACCGGCTTGCGGCAGGTTCTCCGCCAACACATCGAACACCTCGGCCTCGTCCTGCACGGTGAGAAAACGGGCTGTCATACGGCCCAGTTGGTCCGTCACGTCGGACTGGTGAATCAGGTGGCGCGTGTACTGCCCCCGCGCAACCTCGCTGATCGTTATTCGGGCCTGGTGCAACATGTCATCCACCTGCTGGCCCGGGAGCAGACTCGGCGATGCCTCCAGAAGAGCGGGGGTCTCGTCCCGCAGAATCGACACCGCCGCCTGCCATGCATACAAGTCATCGCCCACCTGCGCCGCGCGCTGCAGGATCTGCTGCATAGCCAGGTGAAAGATCGTCGCATCCCCCTGCTCCAGACTCAGGGTGAAGGCTTCGACGAGCCGGCAGCACAGGTAATCGAGCTCATCCAGGCTCAGTCGCTGCGCCTCGGTGGAGACGGCCTCGGACATCGCCTGCACAATCTCGGACCTGGTATTATGCCCCCCCCCACGCCGCTGTCTATCGTACCCCTGAACCGGGCCACCTCGAGCCGAAGCCGCCGGTTCGGCGTCCTCGGCAGCCGAGCAAGTCCGTACGGCCTGCCGGGCAAGCCCCCCGGCCGCTGCGCCGGCAATGGCGCCAGGCAGACAGCCACACGACTCGCGGACGACCAGGCGCGTTGGAATCCGGACGACCTCGACCCCCTCCGCCAGCCCTTCGACGTACTCAAGCAGCAGCACCAAAGCCTGGTATCCCAGGTCGAACATCGGATGATGGACCGTGGTGAGCGGCGGCACGTGCGCCCGGGCCTCGAGCCGGTCGTCAAAGCCGACCACGGCGACGTCCTGCGGCACCACCAACCCGGCGTCCCGCAGGGCCTCCACGGCGCCGATGGCCGACTCATCGTTGCTGGCGAGCACGGCGGTGAAGGGGATTCCCGAGCCCAGGATCTTGCGCATCGCCTCACGCCCACCCTGGGGATTGTGGTATCCATAAGCGACCAGGCCGGGATCAGAGGTCAATCCCCATTGCCGCACCGCTGCCTGGTACGCCCTGAGCCTGCGCCCGCTGTCCCCATCCTCCTCACTCTTGACACCGGCGACAAAGGCGATACGCTCGTGACCATGGGCCATCAGGTGCGCCAGCGCCTGGCGTATGCCACCCTCGTTGTCAACCAACACGGTCGGGCCACGCTCGCCGGCCCCGGCAAAGACAACGGGGAATCCGGCCGCCATCAGGTCGCGAACGTAGCGTGCCTCCGACGGATAGCGCGCTCCTGTCCTGGACGTCAGAGGAATGGCAACGATCAACCCATCGGTGTTCGATGGACCGACCGGCACGAAATCGATATCGGGCGACACAATGGGCCATGCCGGGCGCCCCTGGCCTGGTTCGCCCGATCCAACGCCGCAGGCCAGCATAAGGTTGCACGCCCGATCGCGAGCCGCAGCCTGAATGCCGCGGAACACCTGATCGAGAAAGCTATGCAGTGTCCCCTCGTATGCGTGCCAGCCCGCCAGTACCCCAAGCGTCGGACGGCCATGATTGTGCCCGGAGATGTTCATACGCTCACCCCGACTGGTTCCCGATGGCTATGGATGGCTATGGCTTTGTTCACCCTCCAATATATTACCACATCTGATGAGGGTGGAAAACTCTGGATTCAGCCCGTAGAGACACCGCCGAGGCAACTGTTCCTATTCGATATCCGTCCGCTCATAAGAAACAGGACGTTGGCTCGCTCGTGTTTGTTTGTCACTTGCATCTTCACTAAATCGTCTGCTCTGCCGGGTCGAGCGGCAGCTTCACGGGGCGGCATCTGTCCATGGCAGACGTGCGCAGGGCCAGGATGATCTCCTGATCCAGCCGCCCTTGGTAGGGCCCGTAGGTCGGCTCGGACCCGTTTCGTACGGCATTCACCAGCGACAGCAGACATCCCGCCACGCCAATCTCATCGTCATGCCATTGGACTCCGTGCCCCTGCTGGGCCGGACGGAAAGGATTGTCCCATTGGACGATGGGCAGGTCGGGGTCTCCGGTGTGGGCAACCATGGCGACCAGTGCCCCGCCATCAACCCGCTCCCAGCGGCGCTCAAGCGTGATGAACCGGGGCATTTCACTACCAGGTGCCAGCAGTGAAAGCCGTTCCTCCACATCCAGCCCCACACCGATCGTAATCCCCATACCCTTTGCCGCCAGGAAACGGCTGCTGCGCCACCAACGCAAAGCGGAATCGTAGCCGACGCTCGTCCAGTGAAAAATCCCGATCTGACCGCCTTCAAACTCAACGATGCCGTGCTCCTGAGTTTCGGTGCGCGGGCCGCGCGTGCCGGCAAGACGCGACCAGTGGGAGGCGAGGTCATACTCCCGGACCAGGCCGGTCACCTGGACAGGTTCTGCATCAAATCCTAGATAGGAGCGCAGCACACTGACGCCATGGTAGCCGTGCCCGGCAAAGTCATTGAATGCGGTGTGTACCCGCCCAAAGAGTCCGGACGCGATCAGCTTGAGTTTGATCTGTTCCAACGGGCGGCGGTGGAACTGCTCGGCAACTTCGATCTTCAGGCCACGCTCCTCAGCCGTGGCGATCATGGCATCGGCCTCGCTGAGTTTGTGGGCAATGGGGGTCTCAACCAAGACGTGCAGCCCGGATTCGACGGCCATTAAGCCGACCTGGCCATTGGCATAATAGTTGACGCAGACAACGCCGGCTTGGGGTGCAGTCTCGCGGACCAGCCTGTCGATGCTAGTGTAGCCGGGGACCCCCAGACCCTCACTCAGCCGCCGTGTGGAATCCGCGCTGCGTCCCCATACGGAAACGAGTTCGACATCACCAGGCAAGGCCCTGATGAGTGGGCCGTACATATAGCTGGACCGCTTGGCCGTTCCGATGATGGCCACCCGCACAGGTTGTTTCGTTGCCATATTCGACCCCGCTGTCTAGGCTATTGACGACCATCAGCGATGCGCTATACACCTGCCAGCACCCGTTGCCTCAATGCCTTCAGCCGCTTCATCACGTCGTTCGACCCGCGGCCAAAGTGGTCGTGCAGTGTGACGTACTCGGCATAGATCTGGTCATAGACCGCCTTGTGGGCCGGGATCGGCTTGTAGACCACATCCTGCAGGCTGGCCATGTTCTCTGCGGCCTCAAAGATCGTATCGTAGCCGCCGGCCTCCCTGCCCGCCGCCACCGCCGCGAACATCGCCGAGCCAAGGGCCCCTGACTGCTCCGTGCCCGCGACCTTGATCTCCCGCCCCGTCACGTCGGCGTAGATCTGCATCAGAAG
>Ga0180437_10011385_pt1 | contig 10674 bp, 7 predicted proteins | sample SS_ome_4_FD_132410 | JGI IMG/M metagenome (GOLD analysis project Ga0180437, IMG submission 132410) | Hypersaline lake sediment archaeal communities from the Salton Sea, California, USA - SS_3_D_1 metaG | ecosystem: Environmental > Aquatic > Non-marine Saline and Alkaline > Hypersaline > Sediment... | reverse complement strand
GAACTGCTGTAAGGCAAGCCTGAGTTACTGAGTCCTCAGCCGGCATGTGTCTCATAACTTGACCGCTTACGGATTGGGTAGCAGTAATAACTCCCTCATTTGTATTGCTAGAGCCAGATAAATAAACTGCAATTCTGTTAACGATCCAAAAAGAGTTAGTAGTCTCTACATTATTGGTTCCATCCATATAGACGATTTCAGTTATGGATTCATAGTCTCCGGTGGCGTCGCTGATACCAGTAACGACTACAACTCTAGCTCCCGTGTCAGTACTGCTGTCGTTTGCATCAGTAGAAACTATGTTCATGGTTTCGGCTTGAGTAGGGACTGTGAAAGAACCGCCTTGACTCCATACAGTTTCTTCAACCCCGGAATCAATATCAAGGTTTTCACCAAACGTAGTAGACTTAGCTAACCCTTGAACTAAGCCAAGCGAAGCAGCAACATTATTATTAAGATTATTTATCCAAGATGACTCTTGGACAGGGCTGTTCCGATATTGACCGGAAACCCGACCAACCCCCGAAACATTTATAGCTAGTAGAAACGCCAACACGGCAGTAAAGATAAATTTCTTCATTTCAACCTCTTTAAAATTTGTATGAGATATTTCCGATTCTCTTTAATCTCAGTTTTGATATCTTTAACTTTTTCTTTGGTATTCTTAACCTCAGTTTCTAAAACGCCGATGCGGGATTCAGAACCATGGACCCTTTCAATAAATGCGGCGGGGATGGTAGGACTATTCGCCCTATTGCTGACCCCCCAAATCCCTCCAAGTACCATAGTTGCTAAGGTGACAGAAGCCAAGATCATCCTGACGGTAAGTGTGAACTTCTTAGACTCTTTCTCGATAATCTCTTCTTCCTGTTCCATTCGGTCCTCCGTTATCTAAGTCTTTGGATAATCACCTGTGTGTAGACTTCTCCCTTTCCTGAGGAGGCAGGCCTGCCAAAATCTATACTTGAACTCGCAGCCGAACAATAGTGCCGAACCTCGAAATTTTTAGAGGTGGCTATGTCTAAAATTACATTAATAAAACTTTTAATTGTGTGCCCGTCCCCGTTAGATGAGTACTCTGAAGTCCCGTAAGGCGTGATCTCTATCGTATCTGTATTGTTAAGTAAGAGTGTTTGATTAAACCCTGACCTATATAAGGGAACTGTAGCCTGAACTTTATACTTACCTTCATCTAAAGTAAAAGTACTGGAACTTAAATTAACCCAAGAGCAATCCCCCGTAGCATCATTCAAGTCTCTTTTAATAAAGTTCCCGCTTGAACAATTGCCGCCCGCGGTTCCACTAGACTTAAGATCACTTAAGATGCATATTTGGCCGAAAGGATCTGAACCAGCATCGCTTGTAAGGTCATCTGAAAAACTACAACCATCGACAACTATGTCGCCCGTCATATCCACAGCAGTCTTAATATTAACGGAACACCCCTCGCCCGTATTTCCAAAGAATCCCGGCTCTAAACGTTGCCAGTTTGAAAGATTGGTGTAACTAATACAATCTTGTTCAATACCTCCCCTAGAACCGCAGACCTGTAAATCGTCGGTAGCATCAGTGTCCGACGATCTGACGTTACATTTGAATCCTATAAACCTATCGTTATATTGATCGCAGTTAAATGAGTCTGAACTTAAATCGAGAGTCTGTCCGGCTAAGGTAACAACTAAGGCCTGACTACCGTCAAAGGCATCTGAGGTTAAATCGGCAGTGCCTCCGTTGAGTGTCCATGCCCCCAACTCATTCCCGCTGTAACGCTTTTCAAAATTCCCGTCGGACAAGAGAGTAAAAAGTTCCTGCCTATCCACTGGCAGGCTAACCCCGTTTTCGTCCTTGTAGTAGAGTGAGCCTGATGAACTATTAGCAAAGACCCCTATAACTCCTGCGCCCGGAGTCTCTACACCGCTAAACTCTGTAAGAGTTAAAGGACTCTTAAGTTGAATGTCACTCGTGCTGTCAGGATCAATAATCAAAGAGCCGCTAGTTGTGCCGATGATATTCCCATCAAAAGTTAAATCATCTACAAGTAAGCTTCCCGCAATTTGAGCGGTGCCTACTACGTCTAAGGTATCGTCAGGTGATACTCCGAGCCCTAAGTTACCAGCATTGTCTAACACTAGCTTAGTAGTATCGACGATAATAAAATCACCTGAGCCAGAGTTATTAATATTAAGGGAAGTACCTGAACCGCTTTGGCTTAAATCTAAAAGCGTGGTCGCGCCTGACCCCGACAACGATAGTGTAGAACCGTCGTAATTAAAATTTGTATTGCTTTCAGTTAGAAGACCGCCCGATCCAATATAAGGAACTGAATCCTGAGTCAGTCCAGTTAAAGTTAGATCGACAAAAGTAGGAGAATTATCAGGACTTAAGTCTTGGCCTAAAGATAAAGTTATAGACCCCGACCCGTTTAAAATATTAACTTGGTCAGCGGTTCCAGTTAAAGTGCTTAACGAGTATCCGGTTCCATTACCGATAAGCAGTTGTCCATTAGAAGCCGCTGAACCATCGAGGCCTGTACCTCCGTTAGCCGCTGCTAGGATATTAGTAATATCTGCTGTATTATCTAGTTCAATTTGACTAGCAGTAAGTTCACCACCTGAACCTACCTTTACAGGTCTTAGAGGTGTCAAATCAGGGAAGTAATAGTTAGCCCCAGAATCAAATGTCATATCGTTAACTGAAGAGATTGTCCCACCATCAAAGGTAAGATCATCTATCTGAAGTAAAGTAACTCCTGTCATTTCATCAGTATCAGAGATTAAGATATTTGAATCTTGAATTGAAGCGTCCGAAGTTCCATCAACCCTTACTAAAGAGTTATCAACCGCAGGATTTGTAAGAGCGATCTTCGAACTAAGCACGTCCCAATAGTTATTTAGGATATCAGCATCTATGGCAAGAGAGTCAGAGGTAAAGTTTTGATTGGCAACATATATAAGACTGCTCGAACTGTAGACTACATCACCTGAAGAGTAAGTAGTGCTTGCTGTCCAAGCGTCAATGCCGCCTCCACCGCCACCGATAGACTCCCAAGCAGTACCGTTCCAGATTTCTTTTGAAGCCGTGTCCGTATTAAAAAGTTCCAAACCTGCGGCCGGTGAAGAGATCGCATCCCGACTTGAAGTGTCCATCCTTGGAACCAAGAAACCCCTAGTCGATTGGAGATCAAGGATCGCTGAAGCATCAGGCTTCCCCTTACTCGTACCAATAGTAATAGGACCATCCCACATTCGGATTCTGGCAAAAGAATCTAAACTTAAAATTAAAACTAGAAATAAAATTAAATGTTTCATACTTTACTAATCTCCTGACCGAGCCATGAAATAAGTGACTGCGTGTCGTGGTTGGTTCCTGCCATATTATCTGAAGCGTAATAGATTTCCCCGTCAACACTTGCGCCGGTTACAGTATTTACAACTGAGAAAGTAATACCGTCTAGTTCAAGAGTCTCGTCGAGTTGCATAGTATCCGCTCTACCGATAAGCCATTCATCATCTATAAACTGCATAATCAGTTTCACGTAAGATACTCTTAGTTCGGTGTCTGTCTGCCTTCGGATAAAAATGTCAATCATAGCGAACTCAGTACCATCACTATTCCTAGACATTTCATAACCGTAAGAGTCGGCACCCGTGGCACCTTCACCGACAAGTTGAATAGGTCCAGCGTTATTTTTAATATTCTGCTGTCCTGCAAATTTACCAGTGGCCTGTTGGACCATGGCTTCTACGGCGGTAAGCCTGCCGTTGATATTATTTGCAAGTGCTGTAACTGTAGCAATGTCTGTTTGGTTAGTTACAATCTGAGCTTCGTCTACTTGAGAGCTGATAGCTTGGGCAACTCTTAAGGGAGACATGCCTTTAGTGTTATCAGTTCCAGTTTCAGCTTCACCTTGGGTAGCGATAGCTGAAAAGATTCCGTCGGCACCGTCGGCACCATTGGCCCCGGCAGGTCCGGCAACAACGCTGTCAGCCCCATCAGCTCCAGCCACACCTTGATCTCCGGTATCTCCTTTAACTCCGGCAACTTCTAATAGCTCCCACTTACCGGCGATAAGATCATCTGAGAAAGTACCGGATAGGTGGTCACTTAATGCGCGGTAAAGTTTCTCATTGTTAAGTACAACTTGGCTTTCATTATAGTTCGTGGCCGTTGCCCAATCGGGTATAGTTCCAGCAGTGGAAGATGAAACGGCATCAGCGATAATTTTTGTAAAGTTATCAGATACCTTATAGTCAAGCTCCTGAAGAATACGGAAAACCTTATCCAAGTTTTCTTCAATGTTGTTATTGTTATCTTCTCCCGCACTGTAAACGTCGTCTTGAGTTAGAGGAGTTACCCTTTCAACTCTAAGCTTTTCGGTTGCAGTCGGAGCCACATACATTTCAACTTGGGTAGGTGGGGTGGCGGCATCGAAGTCGAAGTGAGTACTTTCAACTCGAACAGTTTCAGCAAGTCCGCTTCGGGTAGTGCTGTCTTCTGTTGTCTCGTCAATCAAAGTTACAACCACAACAGTTTTATCTTCTATGTCGGCTGTAATAGGGAAGTCGGTAGCAATGCCATCCCCTTCATATACTTCAGCTACGTCTAAATCTGATAAGGACATAAGTCGTCTCCTATAATCTTAAGTCAGGAGTTTCACCAGAGAGTTTCATTTCCCTCTCTTCCATCCTGATATTGAATTCATTTTCAAGTGTATCATCCTCTAATAATAGTTGTTCTCTGGCAGAACTTCTATATTGGGAAATAATATCTTTAATGTGAAGTTTCTTCGCTTCGTCTGTTTTAGGGAGCCCGTCAAGGTCAGGGTAGTCGTTCTTAACTTGCTCGTTTAAATATTCCCTAAGAGTAATCCCTGCAAAAGGACCAATCTCCAGGCCATGACCAGCAGACAGTTCAACAAACTTATCATACTGGTGAGGGTTAAGTTTCACAGTTTCAGATAAGCCGCCTTCACTTCTTCTTAAGTGCCTCGGAGGCATGTCAATCTTAAGCATTTCAGTATCGGGCTCTTGAGCAAGAAGCCCTTCACCTACCATATTAAAACGACGAATTTCTTTTTGGATCGCATCGTCTTTACCGCTAGATTGAAGAGGTCCGTCCTCGTCAGGGTTAGTGAGAAGCGGAACGAACTCAGCTTTCTCTCCCCACAAGTTACGCTTGGCCGGAAGGGAGTCACTCATCCCCGGAATAGTATCTCTGAGATCATTAAGTATCCTATCAAAAATAGGGGACGCAGCTTTAGGGTCTGAGATTTTATCTCTTACAATTGGGTCAGTAATTTTTCTAATATCCCTACGGAAACTTGAAAGAGGTACAAGGCCACGAGCTGCACCGGAAATAAAGAACTCAGTTTTCTTCTCGTCACCGTTAAGTACATCAAGGAAGTCGTTAACGTTTCTCATCAAGAACTCAGGAGTCATAAGGCTGGCAACAATGGCACCAGCTTTAATAGCAATCTCCTGGCCTTCGTTCTCTCTGTCACTTGTAAGAGAGGCCAAGATTTCGGCTGTATCTGCACCGACTGCCATAACACTCCCAAAAGGGTCGAGCCTGTCAAACTGATAATATTTGTTTCCGACTCTGATAGAGTAAGGTTTCCACCCAGCAGCTTCTAAAGCTTTCTTTGCTCTACGGTCTGAAGGTCCGCGACCCGTAACAATCCCTTGGGCAGTAAAGTATCCAGCAAGGCCCATAGTTCCCATACCTACTGAAAGGCGTGAAAGGGCAATATCTTTTTGAACTCCGCCAGCTCTAATATCACTAAGTAAATCTTTGGCGAACGGTGTGCGGTTCAAAGAGTATTCAACTAAATTCATAGCTGTCTTTGTAAATGGAGTAACGATCCTAAGGATAGGAGTATCTTGGATGAAATAACTTAATCGGCCTGGAGAAAACCCCCTAAGCTTCACGTCCTCTAAAGGCTTAGTAAAAGTTCTTTCTCTGGCAGCGTGAATAGCGGCTTCGGTTAAATTATCATCAGGCTTTTCAAGGTATTGTTTGATTAACTTTTGAGTTTGCTCATCAGAAAGGTCCCCGGCTACCTTCTCTCTGAAAGCTTTCCGGTGGGCTTGGGCATGAAGTTCCATTCTGAAATTTATACCTTTAAAAAACTCATCCGAAGTTTCTAGCAATCTAGTGGGCATTCGATTAGCAGTACCTATAAAATCTAAGAATCTTCCGAAAAACGACTCCCCATCCACGCCAAAGTTTCTACTTGAAAGAGCATCGACTTGAGGCATTTCAATTTTCCTAGCTCTACCGAAGGCGCTGTCGCCTGTCTTAAAAGCTTTGCCAGCTAATCTAAAGGAATCAACTAACCCAGCACGAACCCCCTCCATCATGGCAGCGGCTTCACCTTTGGCAACACCGTCTATACTTCCCCATGACCACCACTCAGCAAGTTTTCTCTCTGGGATAGTTCCCATAAGAGTGGCCATATTAGATACGGCATTTATCCCTTGAGTTGTGACACCTGAGAGAACACTATTAACCCAACTTTCATGGACAGTATCTAGTAGTTTCCTTCCAAATGTTTTACGGGAGGACTTAGACACTGCGGAGGTGCTTCCTCCAATGTCGGCCAAACCGTCGGCAATTCTTTCTACTGAAGCATTACCTCCGTTCATTTGAATAAGGTCATCAAGGTATCTATTTCTAGCAGCACCCTCCAAACCTACGTCAATCCCTAAAGCTCTAAAGGCACGACCAAGTTCAGCGGTTGCACCTGAAATATGATTCTGAACTAAGCGGTGAACGTCTAAGGCCTGGAGCATTTTGACTTTCATAACCTTACTATTGTCGCCGCCTTTAATTGCTAAGGCGATCTTATGGACGTTTTCAGCGGAAGCATTTAAGTATCTTCGACTTGCAATAACTTCTTCAGCGTTTAAAGTTTTACCCCTAGTCGTCTCTAGAAAATCATCCAAACTCATATCTAAATCTGTGGCAAGTTTATCTACTTCTTGATCGGTAATTACCCCACGTCTTGCTTCGTCGATTTCCTTAGGAAACATTTCAGCAGTCATCCCGATTGCTTTCTTAACGTCGTTCGATGTTTGCACTTTATCGAAGTTAATGTTGATGGCCTGGCCTTTGGTACTAACGTCCTCGAATCCACGTACAAAGGCAGCGGCTTCCTCTTCAGTAGTTTTTGCAATGGCAACGTATTCAGCTTTTTTATCGACTTCTATTTCCGGCGCTTCTTGTTGTGTTGGCCTTTTAGCTTTGACTTCTTCTTTAATTTGCTTAACTTCTTGAGGAACCTCATCGACAGCTTCAACCTCAACGGGCTTACCTTCCGCATCGAGTTTTTTCTCTGGCTTCGCTTCAAGTTCAACTCCTTTGTCATTGGCAATCTTAGCTACATCATCAACGTCTTTTTTAATATTACTGACATACCTGTTATGTCTGACTGCTTTGAAAACACTAACAACCATTTCACTGGCAACGCCAAGACCAATACCTTCGAGAGCGTTTTTAAATCTCCCTTCGGCTTTAGTGTCCTTAGGGTTAGCGGCAAGGTAGGCACTGACTGGATTTTGTAAGGCAGGAAATCTTTGCATTAAGTTGGAGAATCTTTCTTCATGCGGGTCAAAGGCAGCAAAGTCAACAGCGGCACCTAGGGCCCCGGCCTTAGCAAACCTTCCAACCTTAGAGGCTACTTGGATACCCTTGGCAGTCTTATTAATTGCCCCCATGGGGGCAGCGAACTGAGTTATCCCGCTGATCATCTGACCTGTCATAGTCTTAGGCTGGAATACATAATTGTCATCGTTAGCGAAGTCAAACCCTTCTCGGTCAGTCTTGCCAGCGATGCCTCCCATATTGTTATCTACGAACCATTGGTTGATGGCATTCGATCCGTCGATAGCAAAGTTGCCAAGCTCCTGAGTTGCCTTCAAAAGCCCAGTTCCGATTGAAGGGGGAATCTCCGCAAGATGGTCAGCGAATGAATTGTTCCTAGACGTCTTCTCTTCGTCGGACAGCACTCCGCCTTCAGAAGACGGGGCATGTTCATTCATATATTGCTGGTACTCAGCTTCGTCACTACTAGCTAGTGATCTTGAATTCTGAAGCCGAGTAAGACTTTCACTTTGTGTTTGTACAATTGGATACATTAACGCCTCGTTCTTTGTTCTAGTTCTTCAATGGTTGGTATATTCTCCAGGCCAGACTGTTTGATGGCCTTCTCCCTCTCGTTCAATCTCCGCATCTTCCTAAGGAACTCCTGCTTTTCTTCGTCGGAATCTTTGCCCATGTAAAGATTAGCAAGTTCTTTCTTAGCTTCAGCTATTCCTTGAACTGAACTTTGATCTGACTTCAATCCAAAGACGGGCCTTGACCTACCCATAGACATACGACCCTCTTCTTTAAGGATCACGTTAGAAGCTGTAACAGGGTCAATGCCGAAGCGATCTATTAGTTCTTCGCGTTTTTTTATGGCCACGTTCAATTTCACTTTGTCAGTAAATCTATTCCAGCCTCGACCTTGGCTGTAAGCATTGCTAAGTAGAGTGTTAGCAAAGCGAAACTCTTCTTTTTTGAATCCGCTATCTACTTGAACGCGTATAGAAGTTAAAACGTCCTTAGCATGCTCGGCGCTCATTTCCCCCTTAAAGGCTTTCTCATATACACTGCCTCTCAAAGCAGCAGGATTGTCAGTATCTAAAGTTCTTTCAAGTAAAGAGTGTTTCAACTCTAAAGAGATTTGATTCTGTTCAGGACTCATACTTTTAGAAGAGGTGACATTTGAATCTTTGACCTCTACCCATCCTAAAGAGTGGGCCCTTCTGACTTGGTCCGAAACGTCAGCGTTAGGATTGTCGATAACTGTATCTAAAATAGTAGAGATTTGCCGCTGCTCCTGAAGGAATTGCTTCTCTGTTTGCTTACGAATCTTCCTTTCGTTATTAACTTTGATATTCATCTGCCTAAGAATTTCTTGGTCGATAGAATTGTTAAAACTTTTACGTTGCTTCTCATTTAAGTAAGGGCTCGCAGTCTCTAGGATTTGCCTGGCCCTTTTAAAGTCTTGAATACTTCCGCCTTTTAAATGTCCGTTGATCGCTCCACGAGTACGGGCAGTCATTGCAGTGGAGTGAAGTTTATTAATTAACTCGTTACTAAAATCACGAGTCATGATGTCAGCATCAGCTTCTCTCATATCTAAAGAAAAGTGCTCTACACTTGGAGGAGTATCATAGTAAGAGTCTGCCATAGCTTGATTGGTAGTTCCGACATTATCAGCAGAAATTTCAAGAACTCTTTTTCTCTCAAACCCTTGCATCATCAATTTACTTTGAAGTCTCTGAAGACTGAACTTATCACCAAGTTCTCTTTTAACCGCAGGGTCTTCGATACCTTTAAGAATTTTATCGTGCCTTTTCTTTTGTTGCTTTTCTAAAGTATCACTTGCGCCCTTAGGGCTATCATTAAATTCCTCTTTAACCCTGTCCATTTCATCAAGAGAAATGATTCTATCTTCAGTGGTTCTAGTGTTGATAACGTCCCTTGCTTCTTCAGCTCTACGTCTTTCAACGATCGAACCGACACGTTGTCCAGTTTCCGAAATGGTCTGACCTATACGGGCAATCTCCGCATATTCAGCTCCGGCCTGGGCGACTGATCTTTGAGCGGGTGCCGATGGGGCTCCGATCTTAGATAAATTTAAAGTTGGTACTGTGGCCATTAACTACTCCCCTTACTGCCAGCGGCGAACGCTGTCCCTGCCCCACTTAAAAAAGTAGAGATATTGCGCCACTTGTTTATTTCTGAAATTTGTTTTGCTTGAGTTATATCTAAGTCAGCTCCCCTTCGGAGTTGGTCAGCGGTCCAGTTAGCTTCTCTCAGTTCGAGAGCAATTTGTTCAGCAACCATACTGTCAGTCTCTTCAACAACGTCGAGAGCCGAGCCAGTAGAAACGTCGATACCTCTTCCGCCGAAGACAGTCCTTTGCTTCCCTTTTAGTTGGGCAGCTTGTTTAATTAAAACGTCTTTATTAATATCTGCCCGGTCTAAAACTTCTAAGGCCTGCAACCGCTTAAGCTTCGCATTCTCCCTAGCTGCCCGAGACTTGGCCCTAGCTTCTTTGTTCTGGGCTTGAATTGTTATGTAGGTGCCGACTACCGCGGCCGCTGCTGCTCCGTATGCCATTACTTAAACCTCACATAAATAGCATGGTCATTTCCAAAATGATCATACCGTTTGGCTATAGATTCAAAGGAAAACCCTAAGCAAGTAGCCCACTTGTGACCTTGCTCCCACTGACAGTTAACTGCCATTTCGATTCTGTATAAGTCCATGTGTTCTTCTAGGAAGAGTAAAAGTCCTTTGATCCTTTTTATAAATTGAATTTTATTCTTATTGATTAAGTCACTTCCGATGATCCAAACTTCACCGACACCAATACGTCTATGGGTGATGCCAGCAAAGCAGATAACTTTCCCATCTTTATCGAATAAAGTGGTTACGTCTTTGTCTGGACTCATGGCTGCTTCAAGCATAGTAAGATTCAGATTTTCAAAATCTTCTCTACAATTGAACATGGACAAATGGGAAGGATTAAACTTCTTGACTTCAACCATTGCTGGAACTCCCTAGTAGTGCAATTGATAAAATGTCGCAGGGGTGAGGCTCCTCTGAAACGATTTTGATTTG
>Ga0180437_10011384_pt1 | contig 10674 bp, 10 predicted proteins | sample SS_ome_4_FD_132410 | JGI IMG/M metagenome (GOLD analysis project Ga0180437, IMG submission 132410) | Hypersaline lake sediment archaeal communities from the Salton Sea, California, USA - SS_3_D_1 metaG | ecosystem: Environmental > Aquatic > Non-marine Saline and Alkaline > Hypersaline >... | reverse complement strand
TATTCTGATACTCCCCTGGTCCTGCAAAACCGTCGATGAAGAGTATCCTCCTGGAAGCGCCGCTGACATATCGCGATTGGCGCGTTAGAATCGGAAACCACGCGTTTAGGTAGCCTTGGAGAATTGCGTGCTTCGCACGCGTATGCGGTTCAGCACGCCACACGACCGGGAGATCGTCGCCCATTGTCTTCTCCCTGTTCTAGACCGTCGATCACACTCGGAAGTCCATCCCACGTTCTTCCTTCGAGGACGCGCCCCGATTTCTTCTTGTTAACCCCGCCCCACTGCTTGAAGAAGAACGGCACCTTGTACTTCACGCAGCGATCCCGAATCTGAAACACCCAGCGCGACTCCATCGGCCTAGCCTTCGGCCCCGACTCGCCACCGACAATCACCCAGTGGATCCCGCTGAGCGAGAGCCGCGGAATGGGACCAAGCAGCGGCTCGAGGGACAGGAACCGAACGGTTGCCGGAATCCTGACGAGCGAAGCAATGCGGGGAACGTAATCCGCATTTTCCACGGTCGTCCCCAGCCAGACGTTCGACGGCCACGGCAGTCTATCGGCCAAGTCCGCGGCACGCCGGGGACGCTTTGTGAGCACTTGGAACGTGTGATGCGATGCTTTCTCCATCACGGCGAAACATTGCGCGATGTACTCCGCCGGGACGTCTTGGTGGAACAGGTCACTCATCGAGTTGACGAAGATCATCCGCGGACGCTTCCAACGCAGCGGCACTTCCAAGGCATCAGGCTGCAGGGTGAGCTTGAAGGCGTTGCGGTATCGAACCTGCCCCATGGCCTTGAGCCGCTTTGCCATGCGTTCGGCGTAGCAGTGCGCACATCCGGGGCTGATCTTCGTACAGCCGGTCACCGGATTCCACGTGGCTTCCGTCCATTCAATGGAAGATGCTTGCGCCATGAGTTTGTCCTCCCGCGATCAGGTTTGCAGAGGACCATACCGAGTTGCCAACGGTGACGCAAGGTCGGTATTCTCGGTGGTCCTCCGCGTTCCAGACAAGGGGACGGGATACGCGCCGGCCATCTATACGAAAGTATACTGCTTCCGCCAGAACGACGTCAAGAGACTTGGTCCTCGTCACGAAGCAGGCGTGCCGCACCTCGCGATCCACCTGCATGGGGGGCAAAGGCGTTATTCCACCTCCCACTTCACCCCATCCCGCCGCACGTGGCGATAGAGCGTGTCACGTTCGACCGGCTGGCGGCCCGTTTCGGCGATCATGGCCCGCAGCTCGTCGATGGTGAGCGACTCGGGCGACTGGGCGCCGGCGTCGTGGTGGATCAACTCGTGACCGACCGTGCCGTCGAGGTCGTCGGCCCCGTAGCCCAACGCCGCCTGTGCGGTGCCCAGGCCGAGTGAGATCCAGTAGGCCTTCACGTGGTCGAAGTTGTCGAGCATCAGGCGGCTGACGGCCATGGTCCGCAGGTCCAACTCGGCGGTGGGCTTCGACAAGTGGGCCAGCCGCGTGTTTTGAGGATGGAACGACAACGGAATGAACGTCTGGAAACCGCCCGTGACGTCCTGGAGCTGACGCAATTGGATCAGGTGGTCGATGCGGTGGTCGGCGTTTTCCAGGTGGCCGTAGAGCATGGTGGCGTTGGACCGCAGGCCGATTTCGTGGGCCGCCCGATGGACCCCCAGCCAGGTTCGCGCGTCGGCCTTGCGGGGGCAGATCTCGTTGCGGACTTGCGGATCGAAGATCTCGGCGCCGCCACCCGGCACGCTACCCAGGCCGGCCCGCACCAGGTCTCCCAGGATCGCTCGCACCGACCGCTTGGTCAGTTGTGAGAACCAGGCGATCTCGGTGGCCGACCAGGCCTTCAGGTGCAGCCGCGGAAAGGCCTCGTGCAATTGCCGGACCATGCCCAGGTACCAGTCGAACTTCTTGTCCGGATGGATCCCGCCGACGATATGCATCTCGGTGCAGCCGCCGTCGCTTGCCTCTCGACCCCGGGCCAGGATTTCCTCGTCGCTGAGCACGTAGGCCTGCGGGTCGTCGGGGTCGCGACTGTACGCACAGAGGGCGCACCGATAGATGCAGATGTTGGTGGGGTTCAGATGGGCGTTGACGTTGTAGTAGACCACATCGCCGTTCTTTCGCCGTCGGACCAGGTCGGCCAACTGGCCCACGGCGTGCAGATCGACCTCGTCGCTGAAGAGGAATTCGCCGTCGGCCGTCGAGATGCGCTCGCCGGCCTCGACCTTTTTGCGGATCTGATCGAGTTTCCATTTCATAGCAGCAGATCCAGCAGCCCGACGGTCAACAGCCCAAGGCCCACCACCGCATTGACGTGGAAGAAGGCCCGGTTCACTCTCGTCAGATCGTCGGGCCGTACCAGGCGGTGTTCGTACACGAGCAACACCGCGATGGCCACCACACCGACGAAGTAGATCCAACCGAAGTTATAAACCAACGGCAGGGCCAGCAACAGGGCAATCATGCACAAATGGCACACGGCGGCCACGCGCAGTGCCCCGGCCACGCCAAGTCGAGCGGGCACGCTGCGGAGCCGCATCTCTCGGTCGAACCGGACGTCCTGGCAGGCGTAGATGATGTCGAATCCGGCCACCCACAGCATCACGGCGCCACCCAGCACCAACGGCGGCCAAGCGAACACCTCCGCCCGAACCACGACCCAAGCCCCCAGCGGGGCGAGCATCAATGCCGCCCCCAGCCAGAAGTGAGACAGCAGCGTGAAACGCTTGGCGTAGCTGTAGGCAAACAGAAACAACAGCACGGGAACCGAAGCGTACAGCGGGATCCAGTTGCGGGGCAAGAACAGCACGGTGCCGGCCACGAATCCCAGCGAGCAGATCACCGTGAAACACGCCACCGTGGCAATGCTCAACGCGCCGGTGGGAAGGTGGCGCATCTTCGTCCGCGGGTTCAGCGCGTCGAGCCCGCGGTCGGCCAGGCGGTTGAAGGCCATGGCCGCACTGCGGGCAAACACCATGCAAACCAGAATGCCCGCCGGGTCCCACGGCCGAAACTCGACCGGCGGCTCGGCCTTCCACGCCATCGCGGCCGCCAGCAGCGCAAACGGCAACGCGAACAGCGTGTGGCTGAAGCGGATTAGTTCGAGGAGTTGGCGGAGCATGGAAGCTGTCTGTTGTCAGTTATCAGTGTTCAGTTGTCAGGCATTGGCGGAGAGTTGCTGGAGGAGGGGGGTTTCATCTGTGACGAGGGTCATCGGTTTCGGCTGACCTTCTGTGTGAGAGAGGCGAGCATCTGCTTCACCTGGATGGCTTCAGCCGTTAGATGCTCGTGTGTCGAGTTGTCGATGTAGCCGAGATCGCGAGCCAGGACGAGGTGATATTCCAGTTCGCTTGCGGAGCCGGAAGCGATCTCAAGGAAGCGAGCGAAATCACCGCTCTTGCTCCGACCGCAGCCTTCAGCGATATTCGCCGGAACCGACGCGGCACAGCGTCGCATCTGGCTCTTCAAGCCATAACGCTCTTCCTCGGGAAACCTCCGCTTCGCCTCATAAAGCGACAGCGTCAGTTGGTGTGCTTTCTGCCAAACGTTCAGTTTTCGGAAATCCTGCACTGGAAACCCTCGCTAGCCTGATCTTGTCTCACCGCCTGAGTCTTCAGGAAGGTCTAAATGGCCAGACTCGCTCCGGAACTGACAACTGACAACTGAAAACCGACAACTTCCTTCACTCCCCCCAACGCTTCACCAACGCGTTGGCGACCCCCAACTGATCGCAGATCCTCGACACCACGAAATCGACCAGGTCGCGGATGGATTTTGCGCCGTGGTAGAAGCCTGGCATGGCGGGCAGGATCACCGCGCCGGCTTCGGCGGCCCGTTTGAGATTGTCCAAGTGCATCAGCGACAGCGGCGTTTCGCGGGGGACCAGCACCAGCTTGCGGCGCTCCTTGAGGTGGACCTCCGCCGCCCGGTGGATCAGGTTGGCGCTGGTGCCGTGCACGATCGCGCTGAGCGTGCCGGCGGAGCAGGGGCAGATGACCATGCCGTCGGTCAGGAACGAGCCGCTGGCCACCGGGGCCATGTAGTCGCGGTAGTGGTGATAGTAAAACTGGCCCAGCTCGCCGGAACCGACCGAGAGCACGTTGCTCGACTCGCTGGAGATGTCGGCCCGCTTGCGGACCTCTTGCAGCTTGCGGTCCTTCAGAGCCGGCCCGGCGTCGAGCATCAGCATCGACTGCTTGAAATGATCCAGGTCGACGGCCAGGTCGAGTTCCTGTTTGAGCACCGTTTGGGCGGCCGCGCTGATCATCAGGTGCACGTCGCACCCGGCCGCGGCCAGCACTTCCAGCAGCCGCACGGCGTAGGTCATCCCGCTGGCGCCGGTCATCGCAACCACGGTGTTTCGCTTCATTTCTCACCCACGTACAAGGTGGCAATCCCGAAGGTAAACCGATCGAACCGCACGCGGCTTAGCCCGGCGGCCTGCATCCGCTGCTGCAGGGCTTCCGCCTGGGGAAACTCGCCAACGCTGGCCGGGAGATAATTGTAGGCGGCCTGGCGATTTCGGGCCAGGGCCTGCCCGATCCGCGGCAAGACGCGGCGAAAATAGAAGCGGTAGAGCGGACGCAGCGGCCATGCAGTGGGCATGGAAAACTCGATCACCGCCACGCGGCCGCCCGGGCGGCACACCCGCACCATCTCCCGCAAGCCCTCGTCCGTGTCGCTGACGTTCCGCAGCCCAAAGGCCACGCAGACGATTTGAAACGTGTCGTCGGGAAAGGGCAGTTGCCGGGTGTCGGCCGCCAGCAGCGAGATCCGATCGCTCGCCTTGGCCCGGCGGCATTTCCGGTTTCCGATGGCCAGCATGGGGTGACAGAAATCGGTGCCCACGATCCGCGTGCGGCTTCCGCTTGCCCGCCAATAGGCCAGCGCCAGATCGCCGGTGCCGGTGCAGACGTCCAGGATCGGCCCCTCATCGGCCGGCGGCACCAGGCGGACCGTCCGCCGCCGCCAGGAGCGATCGATTCCCAGCGAGAGCAGATGGTTCAGCAGGTCGTAGCGCCGGGCGATCTCACCGAACATGCGGCGAACCCGGGCAGAGGATTTGTCGATGGTCACGAGTTCCCATTCGTTGGCGACGGCTGTGCGGGGTCTTGCACTGGCGGCTTGCACAGCAACTCTGCATTGTCCACCCACATCACAAAGAACGGCTTTTCCCCGCCACGTTTCTTCATCCAAATCAGAAACGGTTGGTCAAACACGAACTCTCTGCCGAGACTCGGAATCGCAAGCTCAGCCTCCGAAGCGAGTTCTGCGCCGCTGCGGTCCAGCCGAAACCGAACGGCCTGATACGCTCTTTCACAAAAGTATCGTTGAAATCCCCGGTTGAGCAGGCGGCGGCCTTCCAGTTCGGCGAAACGATGGGCAACGTCATAATACACGTTAGGTACGATTAGCGTGTCGGATGACCAGAGTTTCTCTGCACGACTACTTGGCGGATGATCGTTGATTTTCTTCTGGATATCTTTCCAGGTGGCCAGGAGACTCTTTTTCGGTTCAACAAGGGCCAGAATAATTTGGCTGGGCATTGAGTCCCGGCAGAGATCAACTGCGAATTCTCCTTCCAAAATGACCGAGTCACCAGTCGCCGCGTAGAGGACCTCGGGCTGGCCGCGCAGCTGATCAGGCCCGGAATCCTTACGGATTCCGAATGACGTTACTTCCGCTGCATTCCCCCGCGAGTCAATGAAGCGGAAACGGGGGGTGTGTTCAAAGAAAGGAATCGTGAAAGGAACGTTGGCTTGCATGTACGCATACGCCAGAATCGAGTTTTCTCCAGACCCCGCCTCAATCCGCGGGTCCCGGTGAAAATGGTTGGCCATCTCCCGCCGGATTTCATCCACAATACCATCCTTCACAAGTCCCGCCGCCGCAAAATACGAGTCGGCAGGAAGCGCGTCTTTAGAGAACTGCGAGCTGTTGAGACGCGACACTACGTCCTCCGCATCCTCAATCTGGGGCGACTCGTGGATTACGTCATCCCCCAGTCGATTCCAGGCCAACTGGAACGTCCCGCACCAAATCACGTTCTTGCCGGCCGGCATGGGCGTGTCGAGCGTGGGAACGACCACGGTTTTCGCGAGTTCCTTCGAATCGCCCCGAAAAACCATACCGGGAGGCAGATCCGGTTCTTCGGTGAGCGGAGATGATATATACAGGGCAACAGCACCTAATCCCGTAATAACCGCCAATCCAAGACCGATCGCTATCCGTTGGCGTTTCATGATAAGGACCTCATTTGGAGTTCTCGTGACGTCCCCGTATCAATCACTCTCCGGCTCGGGGCCCAATCCGTACTCCGCCCAGCGATCGCCGACCAACTTGCAGACCTGTTCGCTCATGATGGCCTGTTGGGGCCATGTGACCGGATGCTCGCCCGGCAGCTTTGCCGTCGCGTCGATGGCCATCTTGTGTCCCAGGGCGTTTGACGGCGTGGCGACGTCCGTGGGATCGGGCGGGCCTTGCTGGATCAACACGTCGCGGCCGGGACTCACGTTGTTGGCGATGGCGGCCAGCACCTGCTCTTGATCGTGGACGTCGACCTCTTCGTCCACCACCACCAGCCACTTGGCGAACATCAACTGCCGCAGCCCCCAGGCCGCGTGGGCAACGCGGCGGGCCTGCCCGGCGTAGGTCTTGCGGATCGCAAGCGTCGCCCAATGCCGCCCGGCGGCGAACTGCGGCAGGTCGTAATCGACCAACTCGGGAATCGCCATTCTCACCAGCGGCAGGAAGATCCGCGATAGCGCGTGAGCGATCACGTACGCCTCGTGTGGCGGCTTGCCCGGCACCATCGCCGGATAGACCGGATTGGCCCGATGCGTGATCGCCGTCACGTGCATCACGGGGACCGGCCGCGGCAGCGAGTAATGGCCCGACGGCATGCACAACGGGCCCGCCTCGGCCGGCGGCTCCGACGGGTCGACGTAACCCTCCAGAACGATCTCCGCGTCGGCCGGCACTTCCAGGTCGATGCTGCGGCAGGGGACCACGTCCAACGGTTTCTCTCGCAGCAGTCCGGCCAACGCACCGGCGTCCACCCCTGGCGGCAATGAGGCGGCCGCCGCCAGCAGCACGGCCGGATCGCCTCCAAGCACGGCCGCCAACGGCATCTTCTCGTTTCGCCGGCCGTATTCGGCCAGCAACCGAGCCGGCTCGTCGTGGGCGGCCCAGCAGGCGGCCAGCCGATCGGCCGCGAGCACTTGCAGGTCCCAGCGGCCGGCGACCTGACGATGGGAATCGGGATCGGCGGCCAGGAGCGTGGCGGCGGTGATCGTGCGGCCGGCCTCGTCCGGGGCCGATTGCAGCACCGGCAGTTCGCCCAGGTCCACGTCACTTCCCAGACGGACCACCTGTTGCGCCGCCCCCGTCTTGACCCGGCGCGGCGGCACACTGCCCAGCGTGGCCAGGTGCGGCGAGGTCTTGATCTTCTCGAACCATCCCTCCGGCTGCGTCGGGTTGGCCAGTGCCGCGATCCGCTCGGCCGTTTCGTCCAACGAGCCCACGCCAAGCGCCCGGCAGATGCGGCCTTCCGTGCCCAGCAGATTGGTCAACAGGGGGATCTCGTGGCCGTCGGCGGCTCCGAACAGAATGGCCGGTCCCCCAGAATGGGCCATCCGGGCGGTGATCTCAGCCGCCTCCAGGGCCGCTTGTATCTCCGTTTCCACCCGGACCAGTTCTCCGGCATGGCCCAGTTCTTCCAGAAAATCGGCCAGACAACGATATGACATGCGGATTATTGTAGAGTGGTAGAGAGAACGGCGAAAGGTTAGGTGGATACCGATGGCCAACATCCTCAACGTCTATGCGTTGCCCAAGCTCGTCGACCCCAAGGAGATGGAGGGCGGCACGGTCGTCGTGATCGACGTGCTGCGGGCGTCCACCACCATCGTCTACGCCCTGGAAGCCGGGGCCCGGGAGGTCATCCCGTGCGTCGAGGTCGATCAGGCCCGAGCCACCGCCGAACGCATGGCCAACGGACATGTGCTCCTGGGAGGCGAGCGCCAAGGCCGGCCGATCGACGGATTTGATCTGGGAAACTCTCCGGGAGAGTACACCGGCGACCGGGTGGGGGGCAAGGCGGTCGTCTTCACGACGACCAACGGCACGCGGGCCATCGAGCGGGCACAACGGGCCGATCGGATCCTGATCGGGGCCTTCGTCAATGCCGCCGCTCTGGTCGAGATCCTCGTCCACCACCGGCAGATCCACCTGCTCTGTGCGGGCACCAACGGCCATTTCAGCGACGACGACGTGCTGTTGGCAGGCATGCTGGTCGACCGGATCCAGCGGCAGTCGGGCCTGTTGTACGAACTGAACGCCCAGGCGGTCACCGCGCGGGAAACCTGGCTGCATTCCTTCGCCCTGCCCCATGCCCTGGGCGCCGAGCCGCTGGAGCCGGAGCGGCTGGCCAAGGCGTTGCGAAAGAGTCTGGGGGGCAAGAACCTCACGGCCATCGGTCTGGAGGAGGACATTCTGGCGGCCGCCCAGATGGACCGCTTCAGCGGCCTGCCCGAGTTCGACCCCGACGAGCTGCGCATTCGCCTCATGTAACCGGTCCGGGCGTCGCAACCGGCCCCATGCCAACGTTTCGACTCGGCCGCGCCAAACGCCGCCCCTGGCCCCGAATCCCGGTCCAAACTATACTAAAAGGTTCCCTGTTTTCTTCGGACCCCTACTCTGGAGCGTGCTTCCATCATGGAAATGGATCAACTGGTCGCCCTGTGCAAACGGCGCGGGTTTCTCTTCCAATCGAGCGAGATTTACGGCGGGCTGCAAGGCTTCTGGGACTACGGGCCGTTGGGCGTCGAGCTGAAGCGGAACGTCCGCGAGGCCTGGTGGCGCGACATGGTCACCGCCCAGGACGACCTGGAAGCCCCTCCCGGAGCCCCATCGGTATATGAAATGACCGGGCTCGATTGCACGATCATCATGCACCCGCAGGTCTGGAAGTGCTCGGGCCATTACGACCTGTTCCACGACTACATGGTCGATTGCCGCGAGTCGAAACGCCGCTACCGCCACGACCAACTCCAGGGCCGCTGGGTCGAGCTGGACGGCAAGCGGATCTTCGTGGCCACCGAGGCGTCGGGCCAAGAAGCCCTGGAAGAGACCCAGCGCAAGGCGCTGAAGTTCTTCAACCTCCGCGCCAAGAAGGCCGACCGCCTGCAGTGGGACGGACCGCTCGTCTCGCTGACCACTGTGGAGAACCTCGCCGACGTGTTGGGCCCGGACGCCAAGCAGCCGGGCACCTTGACCGAGCCGCGCGAGTTCAACCTGATGTTCAAGACGATCGTCGGCGCCTTAGGCGGCGAAGAAGACAGCGCGTTTCTGCGGCCGGAAACGGCCCAGGGAATCTTCGTGAACTTCAAGAACGTGCTCGACAGCACCCGCGTGAAGATTCCCTTCGGCATCGCCCAGATCGGCAAGAGCTTTCGCAACGAAATCACGCCGCGGAATTTCACGTTCCGCTCGCGGGAGTTCGAGCAGATGGAGATCGAGTTCTTCTGCCATCCCGACACGTCGCCCCAGTGGTACAAGTACTGGCGCGACCGGCGCTACCAGTGGTACGTCGACCTGGGCCTGGCCGGCGATCGCCTACAATTGCGGGACCACGATCCCGAAGAGCTGAGCCACTATTCGTGCGGCACGGCCGACATCGAATACGCGTTTCCGTTCCTGGCCGAGGGAGAGTTCGGCGAGTTGGAGGGCGTGGCCCATCGCGGCGACTTCGATCTGCGCAGCCACATGGAAGGCAAGCTGGTCCGCCAGGGTGATGAACTTGTGGTCGAGCAGAACGAGCACGGCCAGCCCCGCCATCGCGGCAGCGGCAAGGATTTGACCTATTACGACGATCAGACCAAGGAGCGCTACCTGCCGCACGTGATCGAGCCCTCGGCGGGCGCCGATCGGGCCACGCTGGCCTTCCTCTGCGAAGCCTACCACGAAGACGAGCAGCCCGACGACAAGGGCAAGATGCAGAAGCGCGTGTACATGAAGTTCCATCCGCGGCTGGCCCCCATCAAGGCGGCGGTCTTCCCGTTGGTCAAGAAGGACGGCATGCCCGAGGTGGCCAAGGAGATCTACAAGTCGCTCAAGCCGCACATGACGGCCTTCTACGACGAGAAGGGTGCGGTGGGCCGCCGCTATCGCCGGCAGGACGAGGTGGGTACGCCCTTCTGCATCACCGTCGACGGCCAGACCATGCAAGACGGCACGGTGACCATCCGCGATCGCGACACGCTCGAGCAGTGGCGAGTGAAGAAGGAAGACTGCCTGGCCGAGTTGCAGCAACGGCTGGCACGCTGACGGCCAACATGTAGGGTGTGTGCTTGCACACACGCGGTCGATCGCAAGTCGATCTCAAGCCGATCGCAAGTCGATCTCAAGATCGGCACCTCCACGCCCGGGTCGTCTATTGTTCCACACTTTTTCGGCCGATCGGCACAAAGGACCCAAACTAAGGTGGCCTTAAGTAGACCGAAAGCCGTTTGTCGACAACAGGTTGCGTCGCGGCGGCCGGATTTCCGGCGGCATCAAAAACCAATTGTTCTCCGCCCCACGCCTACCCGCTGGCCGACGGCCGAGCGCTCCAGCTGTCCCAACGCGTTGTGGCCGAACAGGTTAGGCCGCGTCGCCGGCACTTGACACGACCGGTTG
>Ga0180437_10011383_pt1 | contig 10675 bp, 18 predicted proteins | sample SS_ome_4_FD_132410 | JGI IMG/M metagenome (GOLD analysis project Ga0180437, IMG submission 132410) | Hypersaline lake sediment archaeal communities from the Salton Sea, California, USA - SS_3_D_1 metaG | ecosystem: Environmental > Aquatic > Non-marine Saline and Alkaline > Hypersaline >... | reverse complement strand
TGCCAACCAGCTGCGTCGCCTCACGCCGGTAGATGATCGTGTGGACGTGCCGGGTCAGTGACAGCCCGATGAGCAGGTCCGACTTGCCACCGCCGGCCGCACCGCCGTAGAACAGCTCATCGGCCTTGCACTCCAGGGCCTGGACCTGGGGACCTGGGAACGGGTCCCAGATCTCATGGCCCACACCAGTCATGTCTAGCAGGATCGCGATCTCTTCCGCGTTCAGCTCGTCGTAGTGGGTGTTGATGATGTCGTGGACGATGTCGAACAAGCGAGCGTCGTGTCCTGCCTCGATCGCCTTCTCCGCGATCGCCAGCTTCTGAATCAGATCCATGAGTTCTCCTTGTCGGGCTCTTTCTCCAGTTCGATCGTCTGGCCAATGCGCGCCTCCTTCTGCGCGCGGATCTTGGCCATGGCCGTCTTCTTGTCTTCCTTGGTCTCCAGCCTGTTGGTGACGTCGACCACCTGCTCGCTGCGATCCTTCCAGCCGTCACGGTCCATGTTGCTCAACGCGAACTTGGCGCCGGCCGAGGAGTTGGTGTGCAGCTTCTCCTCGTACGCCTCCATGACCCGCATACGCGCGTCGTTGATCACCCACTGGAAGTCCTGGTCCGGGTAGTTCTCGTAGTTGCGCAAGCTCTCCACCTTCGAGAACCCAAGGTAGCGTGCGAGACCTGTCATCGTAGGCGGCTTCGGGTTCTCCTTCTCCTCTCCCGTCTTCAGGTCGTACTCAAGCTGCAGGAAATACTCGTCCACAGCCTTCTGCATCAGCTCTGCGGTCTGAAACCGCCTACGTGACAGTGCCATCTTATCCCTCCACGTCCACGATCTCACACGCACCACCGACGCAGGCCATCGTCTGGCTGCTGGTCGTGCGGTCCTCAGTCTCGTACGCGCCCAGCTTGGACCAGTCGACGTCTGTCGGCATCTTGGCCAGGGCAATCTCGTACTCCTCCTTGGTGCAGTCCTGATACGGTGCCTGCTGGTAGGTGCCACCGTCGAACGGCAGAACAGACACACCGCTCACCTCCTCGAAGTGCTCCCACATCCAGGCGCCAACCTCCGGCCACTCGTGGTCCTTGACGTAGACCGTGATCGAGGGCTTGTGCTCACACCAGTGACGCGCGTACAGCAGCCAGTGCTCCAGCTGCTCTATCGCAGAGCGATCCATACGGAATACGGCATTCTCTGGCGACTTGACAGGAAACGAGAATACGACCGTGTTCCCCTCCTTGCCGATCGCCCACTCCCATGGGAATCCCGCGTCCTGCATGTAGCGGGTGAGCGGATCTTTTGCGTCCGCCCTGACAGTCCTGATGTAGTACGGATTGTGTCGAGGATGGATACCAGACGAAGCATCCACCAGCTGCGACACCGTGCCGGACGGCTTGACGCACGTAATCGCTGCCGATTGGTTGATGCCGAGTTTCTTCGCCCATTTCTTGTTGATCGCGATCGCATAGTCTCTCAGCTCCTCAAGCCATCGTTGCAGGTCGGTCGGCTTCTGTCCCGACAGATACGGATTGTCCATGATCCCTGTGAGCGACACCCCGAGAAGAGCCTCCTCCTCGGTGTTCTTCTTCCAGATCGGCCGCAGGTATTTGAAGTCGGTGAGGGTCGCCTGTAGCGTTCCAAGAATCGTTGCAATCCGAACCTTGTCCCGAAGTGACCCGTAGTCGTCATCAGCCCGAACCACGACTTCCGAGAGATTACAAAACTGTTTGGAACGCAGGATGATCTCTGAACAAGGATTCGTTCCGAAATCCTGGTTGGGATCTCGACGACCGTTCCTTGCGGCAGTTCTCTGAGCAGCTGGACGACTAAACGTGCCACGCTCTCCACTGAAAGATTCATAGATGTTGCTCCACTCGCGCATCCAGGAGCCCACGTCCGGGGTCTCGGTGAATGCGATGCTGTTGTTGGCCAGCGCACGCTGCGGCTCGGTCTCCCACCAGTTGCCGGACTTGGCCTTTGCCATGCGCTGGTCGCTCAGGTTCGACAGTGAGATCAGCGCAGAACGCCGCACACCGCCCACGACTACGATGTCCGCGATCTTACACACGAGATCGTGACACTCGATGGAATTGAGGCGACGACCTTCGGCCTCTTTGAACAGTGGTCCCATAAACTCGAACAGCTCCACGAGCGGTTCAGGACCTGATGCACGCCCTCCGAAAGTCTTGAGAGGAGAACCCTTCGGTCGCACCTTGGATACGTCCCACTGGACATCAAAGTTGCCATTGTACAACTCCACGATCATTATCCTGAGCGCGCTCGCCCAGCCGTACTTGCTGTCCGCCACGTAGACGGTGTTGGTCTTGCGAGAGAACGTGCTCAGCTCGTCCTTCTCCACGCCAGGGTAGTTCTCCTGGTTGCGTGCGTAGATCGACCGCGGCGTCTTGTGGCCGATGATCGGCAGCTGGTTGGTGAACTGTCGCTCGACCGAGAAGCCGACGCCGGTACCGCACAGCAGCACGTACATGATCTCGTCGAAGTCGACCGGGTGGCTTACGTGGATGGTCACTGGCTCGGTCATGCCCAGCTCGCGCATCTCTTCGGTCAGCACAGCCAGGGACTCCCCGCCTCCCTCGACGGCCGAGTACGAACAGTTGAAGCCGGCCACGTTGTCGCGGTCGAGAGCTTCGCCGGCAGTCATCAGCGCGCGCATGGACGGCATGACCCACAGGTTGTAGATGGCCTCTTCGAGTTCGTCTGCCTCAGCCTGGGAGATGTATCCCTTTTCGAGCCAGTAGTACACGTAGCGGCGCACCGTCTCTCGCCAGTTCTCCCGTCGTACGTCCTCTGGCATCCACCGTGCGTAGCGGCTGAGAGCGATGAATTCTTGGTATTGAGTCGGTAGCATCAATGCAGTTCCTCTGGTAGTAGAATGAGTGGAGCGTCTCCGGGCTCGGAGGGGCGTTCCATAGGTTGATAGGGGGGAATCGGAAGCGGGGCCACATGGACATCAAAGTTCACCACCGGATTGGTAACGACGACGGTCGTGCAGCCGCTGCTTAGCAGCGCGAGCCCGAGCACCACGCTCTTTAGGCCCCAGGTTGATCCAGTTGGCGATGTCATCGCGTGTTCTCCCGCATGTTTCGCAGTGCCCCCAGTCGTCGTTCATGAGACAGTCGGTGACACTGCATGGTGATTTAATCGAAGTCGTCGTCATCGTATGGGTTCTCCATCCGCATGACCAGGAGCCGGATGACCCAGCACCAAGCTGCTGTCTGCAGCAGCCCGATGCCGAGGTCCTGGCTCATGGGTATGATCATAGCCGGTCGAGCCTCTTCAGCAGCCAGTTCAGGAACCGCTGCCAGAGCGTCCATGGCTTGGGCCCGCGAGGGTAGCCCCCTGGCGGGGGTGGAAAGTGTGGCATAGGCGAGCACATCAGTCCGTCTCCGGTGCTACAGGCCACGGGTACTGCACGCCCTTGTAGAACTCGCTCGGGCCCACGTCACGGTGGTCGTTCGGATCAACGATGCCCCGGTGGAAGTCCTCGAACATCTCCTGCTGCCGGCTCTTGATCTCTTCCTCGCGCTGTGCGATCTCATGGCGCGCCAGCTCGCGGTTGGCGAACCAGATGATCTTGCGCAGGTCCCTGGCCGCGTTCGAGTGGCTGCAGGATCCCATGCGGTAGACGGCCTTGAAGATGTTGCCCAGGGCGAAGTTCATGTCCCGGTATTCGATCAGGTCCTGCAGCTCAGCTGCACCGTCCGGCAGTGCGTACTGTGAGGGCGTGGAGCCCCCGGGTAGTTCGTCAGTCATCGAGTTTTGCTCCTGTTCTGTTGATCGAGGCCACTGCAACGGGGTATGGGACGCCAGAGACTCGCGCCATCTCTCCATCAGTTTCTGCCGTCTCGGGTTCATCTTCGCGCTCCTCCCAGTGTGAGTCCTGGTGTTCCTCGTCCATGTGGCTGCAGTAGAAGCAGGGCCGGTCTGGCGAGTCGCTCCCGTCCCAGGCGCAGGTCTCGCAGCTCTCGTCCTCTCCGGCGACGCCGACGACGCCCTGGTCCTGGTCGTAGATGTCCAAGGGGCTCTCCAGGACCTCGTACGAGTTCTCCTCGACCATGGTGATCATGGTCTTGCCGTTCCTGTTGACGTGGCAGCCGATCATGTACTGGGGGTTGATCAGACACTGGGAGCCGTCGTGAAGTGTGAGTAGGATCATTCCGGTAACCTCGCAGGGTGGTGGGTCTCGCGGACGGTCCTCGCTCCGCACTGATCCCGGTGGTGGATCTGAACCAACACTGCCGCGATGCTGGCGGCGTCCTTGTGGTTCAGGCCTGAGTACGCAGCCCTGAGTTGGTCGGCTACGATGCAGACCTCTTGTGCCAGTCTGGCAGCTTCGTCGTGTGTGATCACGGTAGGTAGTCTCCCGGCTTGGTGTAGGTGGTGGAACTCTGCTCGCACATGAAAACGGCCAGGGCGAGCTGCAGTGCCGCGTCAGAGGTGTACTGGCCCTCGACCTCGGTGGCCAGGAACTCGCGAGCCCAGTCGACCAGGGCGACGAGGCGTTCCTCGATCTGCTCCGGCACAACCCGCGCGGTTTCGATGGGTGCAGTATTTTCACCCTCGTGATCCTCGTGCGTCATGGCCATCAGCTCACCCTCCCGACCATGCCGGCCGCGAGATGCAGGGCCTCGTAGTAGTCGATCTGCGCGGAGTCCGAAATGCACCCGGTCTCTGCGAGCTTGTGGTTCAGGGCGAGCAGTGCCGACGCCTGATCATGGATCTCGACCGCCTGGGCCATGTGGCCGTTCAGGATTCGCGAGTGTAGATGGTCTCCGGCTGTCTGCAGGCCCACAAGGGTCTCGTCGTCGTACTTGTCAGTCATGGCTTACCTCGTTGGTTGTGTAGGTGCAAAAAGAGCACCGGGTCTCTCTGGGGATTTTTTTTTATTTTTGCGGTTGGGGGTGGGTCCTCCCCTGGCGCGAAGGGCCGGAACCCCGGGGGTCGATCCTCACAGCGGGAGTCCCGCCGCGTGAATCCAATGAAATCAATGACTTACGTCCCAAGAGTCCAGGCCAGCCAGGGCGGGGCGCCTCGTAACCTATTGATTGGCCTACTGTTTCCTGTGCTTCCAGGTCTCTTGGCCTGCTGCTTCCAGGGCTCTCAGTGCTCACTGTCCATGGCCTACCAGGGCTAAGCATATGGTGAGTGAATATGGTGATGTCTCTAAAGAGACTCATCACCATTTCAGCGCTCAGCTCACCACCAAGAGACCTGTGACCAGTTTCCCCTTGCATATCAATGGCTTGCATGCTTAGTCCCCTGAAACTCACCAAAACTCACCATAATCACCGCAGGCTGACCGATTGCACCTGATTTGAGCCGTTCACGTCGACCTCGAACGAGTGCATCAAATGCGCCTTGGCCTGGGCTCTGCGCTGGCTCGCCATATCCTTTGAGATGCCTGGGTACTCGTTGGCCAGCCATTTCGCGATGACGGTGTTGTACGACTTCTTGTCGATCGTGCCGCCGCCATGCACCTGGATGGCATCCTGCACCATCCGCTGCAGCTCCATCAGCTCGGGCGAGTAGCGGTCCTCGTCCTGCACCTCGACGCTGAGGTAGGCGGCACGCTCCGGCCCGAAGTCGGTCTCCATGCCTGTCTGGATGGTGCGGATCACAAACTGCGCTTCCTTGCCCAGGCTACCCAGGCCACGCTGTTTGGACACCTCCCAGGTATGCGCCTTGCCCTCTCCTGACGTCACCCAGATCTGAGTGTCCAGGTCACCTTCGATGATGCCCGAGCCGCGCGACTTCTGGCCGGTCGCAGCGCCACCTTTCGGTGGGTGATGCACAGTCAGCACATGGCAGCTCGTCTGCTTCACGAGATTGCGCAGAGACCGCTGCACCGCGCCCACCTTCTCCTCGTCGTTGGTGCTCATCCCTGGCAGCGCCTGGGCCAGCGTATCGATCACCACCATCACAGGCTTCAGCTCCTTGAAGATAGGCTGCAACCACTGCATCCAGGACTTCGGCTCGCTCAGTGCCGGCGCATCATCGATCACGTACAGATTGGATGGCAGGGTCTCACCCCTCGCCTCCCAGGCCCTGACGCGGCTCTCCATGGCACTCACACCCTCGTATGCCAGATACAGCACCGGCCCAGGCACCGTGCGCATGCCGAAGATCTCAGACCCTGTACAGATGGCCCTGCACAGCTCCATCACGACGAATGTCTTGCCAGCCCCTGGCGGCCCGGACACCTGGGAGATCTGCCGGCGGGCGATGAGATCCTCCACCAGCTGCTTAGGCGGCTTGGTCGCAGCCAGCTGGCCGAGAGTCCTCCACGGCTTCGCTTGTGGCTCATCCATCACCTCTTCATGATCCGCAACGACCTCAGCCATCACCTGCTCATGATCCGCGGCGACCTCGTTGCCGTCGTCATCCAGGTCAGGGAAATCGTCAGCTGATGCCGCGGCCATGGTGCCCCTGATGTTGATGCCGTGGTCCTTGGCCCGGTCGAAGATGGTACGCAGAGTCAGTGCGCCACTGCCTCGCATGCTGAAGCTGTCCCATTTAGGCTCGAACTCGGCCGCGTCGTAGCCACCCAGCGGCTGGCTCACGCGGTCCCACATCTCCATGCCCTCCCACGCACCATCGAACTGATGATGCAGGGCCATGCCCAGGTGCAACCATGGCTCGTAGTGCTCAAGCTCCGAGTCACGCTCGACCAGCTCCTCCAGGATCCGCTCGATCGACTCGGGCGTGTCTCGCACAGGATTGCCAACCGCATCGCGCGTCTCCCTGGGTGGCGGCCTGTACCGGTCAAGGTAGCGCGCGAACTTGTCGTGCCCGTGCCGCTTGATCTCGCGGTGGTTGTCCAGGGTGTGGCCAGTGATGGTCAGGTAGCGCGTGCTGTCCTGCGTGTACACTTCCAGGCCTTGTTCATTATTAATGAACGCACCCAGATCATTGAACAGGATGATCCGCAGACCACGCTCGGACGGCGAGATCTCGGTGTAGCTGTCGGCGCGCTTGATGATCTCCATGGCCCAGTCGTCAGGGCCATCGATCGGGTTGTAGCAGTCGTCCAGGTCGATGATGCTGATCGCCGCCTTGGCACCGGTCAGGACGAAACCCACGCCAGACAGGCTCGGGTCATCCTCGTAGTGCTGCTTCGCCTTGTCGAATGTGGTCCAGTCCCTGGGCCGGCGAGTGCTGGCCATCGCACCGTTCATCTTCACTGGCACCTTGGCGCGCTTGCCGTGCTTCTTGACCTTCTCACGCCAGTTCACCCAGCGTGTCTGCTTCTTCAGTTCAGGGGGGATGTTGTCCCAGATGGGCGGGAGGCCCCAGGTCAGCCGCTTGTCAGTCATAGCCATCAGTGCACCAACCCTGTCGGGTTGACGGCCTCCAGGTCCTCACGCATGGCCCTGGCCTCGGCCGCGGCCACGACAGACATGCAGCCCTGGATGTAGCCCAGCAGCCAGACCTCGAACGACTCCCGCTGCAGCTCCTCCCGGTTCTGCATGATCATGCCGGCCTGGAGGTTGTGCTCCTCATCCTCTGCTTCGATCAGCATGCCGATGCGGATCACCTCCAGCTTGCTGCCGTCGTCTTTGGTGGCAGTCCTGAATGCCAGGGTGAGCGTCATATCGATGGGCAACCCGGCCCGGTTCGCGACGTCGGCCGCGATGCTGTTCGCCTGTTCTGGTGTGACCATGTTGTTCTCCTGTGTGTCTCGTTCCAACCTTATCAGTGAGCCCCGGAGACCTGTCAACGCCTATCACATTCTTAAGCCCGGGCGCAACCCCCTGTACTGAGAAGCGATCTCATTCGCAATAGGAACGAAAAGGACCAATATGCCGGGAAATCGCACCTCAGTCGTTTTATTCCCTTGACACCCTCAGCGGCGCTACTAGTATTGCCACCATGCCAGGACGGCAACCCGGAGCGAACCGGGGACTGAAGAGTAAGGGGCCACCCCGAGCGGCCAAGTCAAAAAGAAGCGGGGTACCGGAGAGGGAAACCAAGACCGGTCAGGGAGAGCCACCCAGTAGGTGGCCTCCCGGTAGGGGCGAACCTGGAAGGCTCGAACCGACGCGATCTCCTCCTCTGATCAACCATGAGGGTAGCGGCGGGGCCGGACCACCGGCTGAAGGCCAGCAAGCCCGACCTACCGAACCTCAAACGAAACACCCCAGCAGCAACGGGGTGTCGCCGGGCACTGGTAGCCCGGCCTGAACGAGCAACCACGAGGACATTTAGATGGGACCTAGCAGCCACAACAAACAGCAGCGCATCCTGGCCAGCCACAAGGAGCTGCGAGTCAGCAGCAAGAGCCGGCCGGCGCCGGGGTTCACCAGCCAGGGCATCGCCCGAGAGAACGCAGCCAAGGCCGCCAAGGCCGCAGCCACTAACCGCAGCGTCCCCGCTGCCTGGGAGAAGTAAGCATGAATACGAAACAGATCAAGCGCGCCATCCGCAACGCAGAGAAGGTGATGGTCTACGTCAGGCTCACCAACGACGACGGCCACTACTTCGTCATCAGCAAGGCAGAGGCCCTGCGCACCATCGAGCTGTCGACCAGGGCCTACGACGACCCGAGCGAGGTTGAGTTCAACGCCATGGTCGACGCTGAGAACTGGCTGATCATCGGCTGATTCAACAGAGCATCCTGCCAGCCAGGGTGCTCGATTGAATCAACCAGCCCCGGAGGGCAACACCATGAGAACCGACCTGACAATCGAACAGTTCATCAGCCGCAGCCTGAGCGTCCAGTGGGAGACGGCCCATACGCTGGCCAAGCCTGACTACTGGCACGGCGTGCTGCACCACATCGACGGCCTGCAGTCGGCGCTGTTCACCCTGCACGATGATTCCGGCACGACCGACGAACTCCAGTTCCTGTGGAGCGTCGCGCTGCAGCGTCGCAGCATGGCCTACGAAGACGAGGCCAACAGCTACCCCGGCTGATTCAACAGAGCATCCTGCCAGCCAGGGTGCTCGATTGAATCAACCAGCCCAGGAGGGCAACACCATGAGAACCACGACCACCATCGCCAGCTACCCCGCCTACGACATCGTCGCCCGTGAGCCGAGCGTACACGGCGCCGTGGCCATCGAGGCAGACGAGCCGCTGGCCATCTTCTTCGATAAGGGCTACGAGGGCCGCTACGCGCTGGCCTACCCGAGCAGCGTCGTAAGCTACGCACTGCGCAGCGGCGCGGACCCGATCGAATGGCTGCACCGGGCTGAGGAGCGCGGCGAGGAGCTGCACTGGATCAACCTGGAGGCCACCGTGCTAACCAGCCACAAGGAGGAGCGCAAGACCTTCACCGGCCTGTACGTCGGCCAGTGGGTGAAGTTCGAGGGCCGCTACTTCTGCATCCAGCGTGCACCGAACGACAACTTCAAGCTGGTCAGCATTGACCCCGAGTGATCAGACCAGAGCCTCTCCCCTGGAGGGGCTCGCGCCTGACCACCCCAACCCTGGAGGGCACATCATGAACTTCAAGCAAGCGATCGTCTTCGAATACCTTTTCATGGGCGACACCGACGCAGTAACCCGGGACTTCTGGGTCTGCTACTCAACCATCAACGGACACTGGCAGGCACCAAGCGAATACGTCTGCATCGGCCGCACACGCCTCGCCACCAAACTGGGAGTATGACCATGCGCAAGCGACTCATCGACATGAGCGACATCGAGCTGCTGCGGCTGCAGTGGAACGTAGACCTCTTCCTCGACTCGATGACCGAGGTTGAGGTCGGCAAGCGGCAGTGGCTGCGGGCCATCACCGTATCCGACGAGGTCGAGTATGAACTCGACCGCCGGCACTACATCACCGAAGCGAGGTACTGATCATGACGACATTCAGCCTGAACATCGGCCTGCTGCTGGGCAAATACCCGGACGGCCCCGACAACACCTGGACCCAGCTCAACGACCGCATCACGCGGGCCCGGGCTTTCCTCAAAGAACGGGTGACCCTCCTCTCCCGGCTGGAGGTTGGCAGCGAGCCCACGCTCGTGGTCCAGGCCGACGCCCAGTTCCTGACCCACGCCCAGATCCTGGAGTTCGTCTACGAGCTGTCCGAGGAGCTGGGCCAGGACTGCATCGCCGTCTACTTCCACGACGCCAACCGCGGCTACCTCATCGGCCCGCGTGCCGGCGACTGGGGCAGCTTCGAGCGTCGCTACTTCACCGAGTATTGATTCACCAGGGCGTCTTCGAGGAGGGCGCCCGAGTGAGTCAACCATGACCTGGAGGTCATCATGAGAACCGCAGCACTGCTACTGCTGATCCTTCTGCTCTCGTTCGTCCTGGCCGTGCATGACCGCGGCGGCTGTGACGAGGCCGTAGCCGCAGCCTACAAGCTGGGATACTCCGAGGGAGCAACCGACACCGACATCGAGCGCGCCGAGCGCGTCATCAACCACTGCGAGGGCTAAGACCATGAGCACCAACGTACTAACCGATCGCCAGCGCGAAGCAATCGCTGCCCTGTTCTACGTCCGCAAGGGCGTCATCCGCAAGTACGCGAAGAAGCGGCCCTTCGGCAGCGATGCGTACATCGCAGGCGAGGCCAAGACCCTGGCCCTCAACCCTTACCGCATGCCCAGCGAGTTCATCATGCTGTTCAACAGTGAGCAGACCGACTTCCTGTGGGAAATGAACAAGGTCTGGGAGCGCACTGGCCACGACGCCAAGTTCCGCAAG
>Ga0180437_10011382_pt1 | contig 10675 bp, 9 predicted proteins | sample SS_ome_4_FD_132410 | JGI IMG/M metagenome (GOLD analysis project Ga0180437, IMG submission 132410) | Hypersaline lake sediment archaeal communities from the Salton Sea, California, USA - SS_3_D_1 metaG | ecosystem: Environmental > Aquatic > Non-marine Saline and Alkaline > Hypersaline > Sediment... | reverse complement strand
TTCGTCTCTGGAACAACGGGGTCAGTTGGTGCGTCGGGGCTGGGGGCCCCTGTGCGGGGTGCACGCAACCCGAATTCCCCGACCTTCTTTCCCCGCTGTACCAGAAGCTCGAGGACGTGCCTATTCCGGTCATCGGCGAATGCTGGGCCGACGAGAAAGGAGAGTAAGGTTATGGGTAAGATCGTCGTTGACCCGCTCACCCGGATCGAGGGTCACCTGAAGGTCGAGGCCATCGTTGACGACGGCGTGGTCAAAGAGGCCAAGAGTTGCGGCACGCTGTTCCGCGGCCTCGAGTTGATCCTGAAGGGTCGAGACCCCCGCGACGCGAATCGGATCACCCAGCGCATCTGCGGGGTGTGTCCGACTACACACGCGACGGCCTCCTCGCAGTGCGTGGACAGCGCCCTGGGTATTGCGGACAAGATTCCCGGCAACGGCCGAATCATGCGAAACCTGATACTGGGCTCGAATTATCTCCAGTCTCACATTCTCCATTTCTATCACCTGGCCGCGCTGGACTATGTGGACGTGGCTCAGGTCGCCGATTACGAGGGCAACAACAAGGACCTGAAATCCGTCCGCGCGTTCATTGATCGCGGCGAATTGGGGCCGTTTCTCCCGCGCTACGAGGGCGACTACCGATTGCCGAAGGAGGCCAACAACGCCGCCGTCGCCCATTATGTCGAGGCGCTCCGCATAAGACGCAAAGCACAGGAGATGCTCGCCATCTTCGGTGGGAAAATGCCCCATAATTGCGCCACGGTGGCCGGCGGCGTTACCGAACAGCCCACCGTCGATAAGATCGCAAACTTCCTCTGGCGTCTCAACGAGATCCGCGAGTTTATTGACAATATCTACATTCCCGACGTGCTCGCCGTTGCGAAGGTCTACAGCGACTACTTCGCGATCGGCGGCGGGTGCAAGAACTATCTCGCGTACGGCGTGTTCGACCTCGACGGCAAGGAGACGGACCTGACCAAGCGGACACGGCTGATGCCGCAGGGCGTCGTCTCGAGCGATCTCAAACCGCAGGATGTGGACGCCGGCAAAATCGCCGAGGACGTCCGTTCGTCTTGGTACGACGATTCCTGCGGCGGCCGGCATCCCGCCGAGGGCCAGACGGTCCCGGCACCGGGCAAGAAAAACGGCTACTCGTGGCTGAAGTCGCCCCGGCTCGACGGTCATGTTTGCGAGGTCGGGCCCCTGGCAAGGGTTCTCGTGGCCTATGCCCGCGGCAACAAGAAGGTCGCCGCGCTCGTGGACAGCGTACTCGGCGCGTTTGACGCGGCACCGGCCGCGTTGTTTTCGGTGTTGGGTCGTCACGCGGCCCGGGCGCTCGAAGCCAAGGTCGTGGCGGCCGCCATGGCCGACTGGGTGCTCGAGTTGAAGCCCGGCGAGCCCGTCATGGCGGACTACGAGATTCCCGATGAAGGTACCGGCGTCGGCATGGTCGATGCGCCTCGCGGGGCACTCGGACATTGGATTCAAATCAAAGACAAAGTGATCGAGAACTATCAGTGTGTCGTGCCGACCACGTGGAACGCCGGCCCGCGTGATGCGCAAGGTCAACCGGGTCCAATCGAGCAGGCGCTCGAGGGCACGCCGATCAAGGACGAGTCCAACCCGTTCGAGATCGTCCGCATTGTGCGGTCCTTCGACCCCTGCTTGGCGTGCTCCGTGCACGCAATTACCCCGAAGAAACGGCTTATCGCGAGGTATCGGGTGGCGTGACGAGACGCTTGATGGAACGGTCTGAAGAGCAACAGTCCGGCGCGGTGGTGCTTGGCATGGGCAACGAGCTGCTTCGCGACGAGGGCGTCGGCATCCATGTGCTGCGCGCGTTGCAGCAGCGTGGGTTGCCGCCCCGAACCACCCTAATTGAAGCCGGCACGGCCACGGACGCTTTGTGGGACGAGTTGGTTTTGGCCGACCGGTTGGTCGTGGTCGACGCGGTCCGCGGTGGTGGGCCGCCTGCGGCCGTTTACCGGTTCCAATACAAAGCTGATATGGAAACGAACGGCCCGGCGGTCTCTGGACATGAGGTGGGCCTTAAACACAAATTGGCGGCGCTGCAGCTGCTGGGGTGTGAGGTGCCGGACGTGGTCGTAATCGGCATCGAGCCGGCGGTGGTCGAGCCGGGGCTGGGCCTTTCGCCCGAAGTGCAGGAAAAGGTGCCGACGTTGGTGGAACTGGTGCTTAACGAACTCGACGGGGCGTTGCCCGAAACCGCCGTTTCAATGGCCGATGGGTACGCGGGCGGCAACGAACGATAGAGGGAGGAGTAACGATGATTATCTCCGAACAGAAGCCCTTCGAGGAGATCCTCGAGATGTTGGAAGGCGAGCCGAACGTGTTCATCGTTGGCTGCAACGGCTGTGCCGAATCCTCTGGGACTGGCGGCAGAGCGCAGGTCGCCGAAATGAAAACCAAACTCGCCGAAGCGGGCAAAACCGTTGCCGGCGCGGTCTCAATCGACTTCCTCTGTGACAAGGCCCTCGTCAAAACACGTTTAGCGCGCCGCGAAACCCAGATCAAGGAGGCCGATGCATTGTTGGTAATGACCTGCGGCGTTGGCGTACAGGCCACCGCGGCCGTCGTAAACAAGGTCTGCCATCCCGCGTGCAACACCGTGTCGATGGGCGGCGCCGTCGGCGAATGGCGCGGCAGCGAGCGGTGCAAGGAATGCGGCGACTGCGTGCTGGACTATACGGCCGGGTTATGTCCGCTTACCTTGTGCACCAAGGGCATGTTAAACGGCCCGTGCGGCGGCGCCAAGGACGGCAAGTGCGAGTTTGAGCCCGAGGTACGAGATTGCGGCTGGATTCTAATCTACGAACGGCTCAAGAAACTTGGGCGATTGGATAAGCTGACGGAGTTGCCTGCGCCGAAACGGCGGGCTAAGATGCAGCCGCCGCCGGAACTGCGGACAACCTCGCGCTGGGCGCTTGAACAGCGCGACGCATCATAGGAAGGGGTAGCGCCGATGAAGCTGACCGAACACTTCGAGAAAGGCAAGTTTGTGGTGACCTCCGAGATCGGTCCGCCTAAGGGGGTGGACGTCGCGATCATGCTCGAGGACGCCGAGTTGCTGAAGGACCGCGTTGACGCGCTTAATGTAACCGATCAGCAGAGTTCGGTCATGCGACTCGGCTCGCTGGCCGCGTGCAAGCTGCTGAAGGACCGCGGCATCGAACCTATCTATCAGGTAACGTGTCGGGACCGGAACCGCATCGCCCTCGAGTCGGACCTCTTGAGCGCCGCGGCCTTCGGCATCGACAACGTGCTTTGCCTGACCGGCGACTATGTGTCGCTCGGCGACCATCCCGATGCGATGCCCGTGTTTGATTTGGATTCCGTGTCGTTGCTTCAGGCTGCAGGCCAACTGATGGCCGGCAAGGATATGGCCGGCGAAGCATTGGCCGGGGCGCCCGATTTCTGCCTGGGCGCGGTGGTTACGCCGTGCTCGGAGCCGCTCGAACCGCAGGTACTGAAAATGGAAAAGAAGGTCAAGGCGGGCGCACAGTTTATCCAGACCCAGGCCGTGTACGAGCCCAAAGCCTTCGAGAGTTTCATGGGCCAGGTCAAGCACCTCGATGTGCCCGTGATGCTCGGCATCGTCATGCTGAAATCGGCCGGCATGGCCCGGTTCATGAACAAGAACGTGGCCGGTGTGCACGTGCCCGACGCCCTAATCGACGAGATGGACAAGGCCGAGAAGCGAGCCGCCAAAAGCATCGAGATCGCGGCGCGCCTCATCAATGAAATGAAAGACATGTGCCAGGGCGTCCACCTCATGCCCATCGGTTGGGAGAAGAAAGTGCCCGCGGTGTTGGACGCGGCGGGACTCTGACCCGCCGCAATAGAAGGGCTGCCGCGGCGCCGAGCTGCCGGTTTCGCCTCGCATCGAGGCGGTGTCAGCCCCAAGCGCCAATGCTATTCCCCGGAGACGGCTTCAAGAATTGCCGCGGTGTCGACGTATTCCCGGACCAAGTTCTTTGCCTGCTCGATCTTATCCGTGTCTTCCGGAAGAATCTTGAAGACGATGCCCTGGACTTTTGATGAAACTTCGTAGGTGTTCTCTTTGCATAGCAGGACGGGAATACTCGAATTCTTGAGGAGATTCATGATCGAGCCGTGCGGAACGAATCCACCGGTCAATATCAATCCCGATACGCAAACCGTCATGCCGTTCTTATGCAGTTCCGGCGTACATGTCGTTTCATTATCGCAAAAGGGCGGTGAATTGAGCGCCACGAGTATATTGTCGACACGGTCGCCGGGCGTGATCATAAGGGAGCGCGGCGCGAGGCGCGGGAGCACATTCTGCGGTTCCATGGCCGCGATAATCACGTTATTAATCCGCCTATGCAGCCCTTCCTCGCCGGACATCACCTCGGCGTTCACCGCCTGAGCCACTTGGCGGACTCTCGGGTACGTTATACTTCGGTCGTAGGGAATCGCGCCGAGAAAACGCTGCCCCATATTGGCAAGCCCTTGAGCAAGAGCCCGGGCGATCCGATCCCGCTTCTCTGGGATAATTTTGTTTGCGACCACCCCGAGCATCTCGACCTTCTTGGCCCCGAAAAGGCTGACGTTCAGGGCAACCTGATCCAACGTGCTGCCGATCCCGCCCTCCACGACCAGAAGCACCTTGAGCCGCAGCATGGCGGCCACCTCGGCGTTGGACAAATCAACGCACGCGCCAACGCCTGCGTGCCCTGTCCCTTCTACGACCATCACGTCGCAGCGCTTGCTCAACGTTTCATACGCCGACAAGATGGCCTGCCGGAGCGTTCGCGGTTCCGGGCGGAATAAGTAGTCCTCGACAAATCCGCGCGGAATGGTCACCGGACTCATGTCCGACAACGATCCTTCCACGGAAAGGGCGGATCGGAGCAACACCGCATCCTTATCGATTTTCTTCCCGTCCTGCACAACGTACTGCTGCCCGACCGGTTTTAGAAAGCGAACGGAAAGACCTTGCGCGGACAGGAAACTGACGAGCCCCAAAGACATCGTCGTCTTGCCGACGTCGCGTCCCGTTGCAACCACGTAGACACTGCGCACCGCTTACCACCCCTTGCCTTGCAGGCGGCCAATCACACGCTCTGAAAGTACGACCATATCTTCGACGGGAAAAAACGAAAGCACGTTGTCAGGATAAAGGAACGATGCGCTGGGAGGCAACTCGCCGTCGCCGCAGTACCACGCGATCGCCACGGCCAGACGCGGAAAAACCTGGAACCGAAATCCCGCGTCGCCCCAACCCACCCGCTCGGCCCCAAGCCGTTGTGCCGCGTCGCAAAAAGTCTCGCGGTCGCGGCCAACGGTGGCGCACAGTCTTTCGAGCACGCGCCCGCGGTGCACGGCGTTATAGCCCCGCGCTTCGGCAAAGTCCGCGAAAGAGAACCAGCGCGTTGCCTCCGGCCACGGCGGCGATGCGCCGAGATAATGAAGGGCCAAAATCTGCCACGCGATCCGGACCTCGCCGCCGCCCCGCAACCGGACACTGCCCTGATCCAAATCAATGGATAAGCCCGTTTCCAGCACAGCCAAGTCGTAGCGCGCGGCCGCGACGGGTTTGGCGCCGAGCATATCGAGCGTTGCCGATTCCTGTCTTCGCACCTGATCCAGGCCCTGCTCGAAAGCAAGTTGGTAGTTCGTTTGCGGCTCGAAATGCATTACGGGGCAGTCTCGCCGTTGGCGTGCTCTTGGTTTGCGTTTCCCCTCGATTCCGGCCTGGGGCAGTTCTCGAGCGCGGCCGCGACCTGCTCGCGGAGTTCGGTCAAGCGCTTTTCCTGGGCCTCGATATCAGCCCTCTGGGCTCTGCTGTTTTGTCTAGCGCCCACGATCTCACCAAAACATTGATGCGCCGCGGGACACCACTGCGCACACGACGGCAGCACCTCGCGAAAAACCCATTCGCCGCACCGGCAACGGACTCTCTGCTCGTCCCCGAAGATCTCGACGGATCGCCCGCACCCTGAACACGCGACTAGGACGCTATCCACGTTCGCATTAGCGATTCTGCCTGGGCACTGGGTTTCCATACCCGTTCCTCTCGATCCGAGCACTCGTGTCCGATCTGGAGAACAACCCAAACAGCGTGCGAATTCCTAGGCCCGCATACGGTGCGCGTCCAAGAATGAGTCGCAATAGATCATCTTCTCCTGCAACAACTCGGCCGTAATCGCGGCATTCATAAGGTCCGAGTCCAGGGGATCCGCAATCGCAGCATCCAACCCTGCCGTCATTGCCATGACAAGATAGATGCGATTGATCAATGAGCGGTTGCTGCAGTTTTGCGAAACGTTGGACAGGCCCAAGATCAAATGCGGCGGCGGGTCGCTGAGCATTTTCAGTTGCTGCATGGCCGCCAGCACGTGCATCGGCTGTTTCGGCGCCACGTTGACCGGCAAAATGATGGGATCGATGAAGAGGCGGTCCATCGGTAGCCCCCCGTCCATCGCCATCGCCCCGATCTGCGCACCCAGTTCCACGCGCTTGTCGGTGTCAGAAGGCACTCCCTGCTGATCGATCGTAAGCGCCACAAGCGCTGCGTCATGCTCGACGGCCAAGCCGACATACTTGATCAACTCCTCGGGGTCGGCCTTACTCGAGTTGATGATAACCTTGCCCGGCACCTTCGGTACGACTTCGCTTTGTACGGCCCACTTGGGACTGTCGACGGCAAGCGGCGCGTCGGTCACTTCCCGGACCGTCTCGACCAACCACATCATGGTCTTGACGGGCTCGGCCTTCGCAGGCCCCACATTCAGGTCGAGGGCGTCCGCGCCGCACTCGAGCTGCTTTAGAGCGAGTTCTTGAATGACCCCGGCATCATTCCCTTCGATGGCTTTCCGCACGTCCTTGAACATACCGTTCAGCCGTTCACCGATGACGTACATAGTGGCATTTCTCCTTTCCAGCAATCTTAATCGATACATACGGCGCGACGCAAAACCAGGAACCCGAAACGGCCAACCATGGACAACGCCCACACCCGTCGCCGAAAAGCCGCTTCCGCCGAATGGTGGTCACGCCTCACGCGGCAGTCCCAGCACACAGCGTATCGATAGCGATCTTCGCCAAGGCAATCGCTTTTGGATGCCGCATCACTAGCAGGTCCGCCCCGGCTTGAAGGTAGTTCGTCGCCGTGACCGCTTCCCAAAGAGGGCCGCGTTCCTCGGCGGGTCCAAAGCCCGGCAATGCCTCCTCGGTGGCCTGGCTTTCTTTGGCCCGCCACGCCTGCATGCCGACGTCGCATAGACTCGGTTGCCGCAACAGCGGGTCGCCGCCCAAACCCGCCAATCGGCCGCGCTCCATGATGCTGAACACGTACTCGAATCCGTATCCCAATGCAGCCGTCGTCGGATAGATCACCATGTCCTCGAGCGGGTAGCCCACGTCATGGGCCAGTATGTTCAACTGCTTGGCAATGTTGATGTCCAGCGGCGACTCCGCAAGGAGTTTGTGCCGGTCCGCGAGACATGACGCCACCAAGGTCCGGTAATTCTTCTCCTTGATCGTGCCGAACAGACAGTTCTCCCCCTTGGCCGCTTCGGCGCACTTGGGCAGGACGGTATTGTCCTTCTCGTCTACGTCACAACCCCAAACGATAAGGGGCAACTCCGTTGCCGACAGAACCGCCTTGACCGTCTCGGCGGCTTGCTCGGGGCTCCGGTCGCCTGCATCAGGGTGGGTGCCCATCAGCCGCAGGCAAATGAGATCGGCCCCGAGTTCTGCCGCCCGTTTCGCCCACGCCGCCGGGTCATTAATTACATCGCCGTATTCGGATCGCAGAAGCTCCGGCCATGCGTCAGCCCCTTGATCCCAGACCTCGACGGCGATGGCGGGGCGACAGCCCACGGCGCCCTCATAGCCAAGCCATGGAACGCACTGCGCGCCGCCGATGGTCACCGTCTTCCCGCGCGTTCCGCCTTCGGCGGCCGTCGCGCCGATGGTCACTTTGTTGACGGTGCCCGTCCACTTTTGTGCGGTGTCTTTTGCCTGCATAACTGTCCTTCCGTAGGTTTCGAACGGTTACAACCCTTTAACACACACATCCAGGAGCCGGGCGAACGGTTCCGACATCTTCGTCTGAAAGACGCTCTGCTCCTCATTCGAGAGCCGCGCCACGGCGGCGTCGGCCGGAAGCGTGACGCTCTCGTCGAAGGCGCCAGCACGCAGCCGATCCGCCGCGGCCTCGGGCACGCCCGACTCCGGCGCCTTGTTCCACACCAGTACCTTCCGCCGCACATTCACCGGGAGGCCTGCAGCGAGTTCGGTAATACGTTGTGCCGCCCGGGCGCTCGCCGCCGTAGGTTCACAGACGATCACCAGGCAGTCTATGGCGTCCGTGTTCATGCGCGACAGATGTTCCATGCCCGCCTCGTTGTCGACCACCGTCACGCGATAGTTGCCTTTAAGTGCCGACATAGCACCGCGTACGAGGCTGTTAACATAGCAATAGCACGTCGGCCCTTCGGGGCGCCCCATCGTGAGCAGATCGAATCCGTCCGCTTCCTGAATGCATTCTTCAAGTTTCATATCGAGGATCCGCTCTTTTGGAATCCCCGTAACGGTGCCTTTCTCCTTCAACACCTCTTCTCGTATGTCGCTAATCGTCGGGCCGGCCGGCAGCCCCAGGAACGGCGCCAGCGTGCTGTTTGGATCGGCGTCCACAGCGAGCACGGGCCGCACACCGCCCTCGAGCAGCAGGCGCGTCAGAATCGCCGCGACCGTGGTCTTACCCGTCCCGCCTTTGCCCGTAACCGCGACCAAATACGTCATCGGCACACTATCTCCTTGCGGAGAGCGTCGACATTACCGAGGGAAACTCCTCGATATTCGTGTGCGGGAAAAAACACGCCGACGTGAATTCGCCCATAAACGTCGGATCCGTACTCAACTCGAAATAAGTCATCCCGTCGGCGACCTTCTGGGCTTCCCGCCACCGTTCTCTGCTTAACGCCGCCATCTTTGCGCCGATAATGCTCGTATTGCCGACAAATCGCAGCTTCTCACCGGCCATGTCGGGCAAAAGGCCGATAAAAACCGCGTTTTCAAGGTCCAGGTAGTTGCCGAATGCGCCTGCAACCAGGATCTCCGCGATGTCTGAAAGCGTAAGGCCGAGGGATTTCAGGAGCACCTTGGACGCCGCGTACACGGCCCCTTTGGCGCGCACGAGATTGCTGATGTCGTCCTGTGTGACAACAAGATCCCGGACAGCGCCCTTCTCGCCGGCTTCCACCACAACGAACTCGAGCGCACCGTCTTCGCGTTCCCGTAGCCGTTTCGAGCTATAGTCGAGGTCCAAACGGCCGGTTTTGTCTATGACGCCCAAACGGAGCAATTGCGCCAACAGGTCGACATAGGCGGTGCCGCATAGTCCAATGGGCGCTTCGTCGTCGCCGACCGTCGAGAAACTAAATGTGTGCGCCGCGCTCCAGCCCCGGATGTGGTCGATGGCGCCGCGCATGGCGCGCATGCCGTCGGTTGTGCCCGCGCCCTCAAAGGCCGGCCCTGCCGATGCGCTGGCACATACCATCCAATTCCTGTTCCCAATTACGATCTCGCCGTTGGTGCCAATATCGATGAGCATGCGCGGCTCATCGGATTCGTGCATCCCCACCGCCAGCACACCGGCCGTAATATCGGCGCCCACGAATGAACTCACACACGGAAGGCAATACACAAGCCCGCGCGGGTTAATGGTCAACCCAATCTCGGCGGCGCGGAAAGGCGGCGGGTGGTATGTCACGCCAATATACGGCTCCCGCCGAATCCATTCTGGGCTCAGCCCTAACAGCGTGTGAATCGTCGTCGTGTTTCCTGCCGCCACGACGAGGCCGATATAGTTCCGGCTCAACCGAAATTTGTTCTGGAGCTCCTGAATAAGCAACGTGATGTCGTCAATTACGGCGTTATGCAGTTGCGTGAGTCCGTCCGCCTCTTCGGTAGACCACATGATCCGCCGTATGACGTCCGCCCCGTAAACGGCTTGCGAGTTATATTTCGCAGCGGTGCCCAAAGTCTGGCCCGTCGAAAGATCCACAAGATGCGCCACGATAGACGTCGTGCCGACGTCAACGGCCACCGCAATGTTCGGCTTGCTGGTGTCGCCGCTGACCACCTCGGTGATCTCCGTCAGGCAGCCGCGGTACGCAGTGGTGGCGGTGATTCGGCCATTGGATTGCCGCACAACTTGCGGCAGTTTGCGCGTAACCTTCAGCCCCATTTGGTACTCCTGCGAGCCGTCAAACGCGCGCAGCGACTGTTCGATGCGTTCGAGGTCTGCCCCGTTGTTCTCAAGCGTGGGCATCGGGATCTCGAGACAATACTTCCGCACGAGTGGATCGAGCTTGGTCGGCCGCCGCTCGAGGACGGCGCTCTCGCTCAGCCGCTGCTCGGCCACGTCGACCTCTCGTACCCGGCCTGCCAGTTGCGACTTGGGCGGCACCTCGACAAGCAAGTCGCCGCCTACGCGCGCTTCGCAGGCAAGTATGTACCCCTCGCGAATCTCCTCCCGAGTCAGAAAGTCCGTCGTCCCCCCGCTGACAATCCCCCGGCGCACGATGACACGGCACTTCCCGCACACGCCGTCGCCGCCGCACAAGCTCTCGATGATGACACCGGCTTTTCGGGCCGCATCGAGGATCGTGGCGCCGACGAC
>Ga0180437_10011381_pt1 | contig 10675 bp, 9 predicted proteins | sample SS_ome_4_FD_132410 | JGI IMG/M metagenome (GOLD analysis project Ga0180437, IMG submission 132410) | Hypersaline lake sediment archaeal communities from the Salton Sea, California, USA - SS_3_D_1 metaG | ecosystem: Environmental > Aquatic > Non-marine Saline and Alkaline > Hypersaline > Sediment... | reverse complement strand
GGGCGCTGGAGTCCCCAACTTGTTGGGGTATCCACGCGCAAAACCCGAACAAGTTCGGGCCTCCGACACGCTATCCCGCGAAATCCCAGAGACCCGCCGAATTTTAAGGCTTCCAAGTTTGGGTCATTGTGGCGCGCCCGGCAGAACAAAGAAGAAAACACTTCCCTGACCCACCTGACTCTCCACCCCGACCTGACCATCCAGCTTTTCGATGATCCGTTGCACGATGGATAGTCCCAGCCCGTGCCCCCCGGCGCGCGCCTGGTGGAGCTGTGTGAAAGGTGTGAACAACCGCGCCTGGCCCTCGGGCGGGATGCCCGGGCCATTGTCACGGGCCCAGTATCGTACAGTGCCATCTGCCTGGCGTGTGGCGCCCAGTTCCACGCGTGGCGGCCGGCCGCCGTACTTGATGGCGTTGCTGATGTAGTTGATCCATACTTCCTCAACCCACGGGGCATAGCCCAGTGCGGACGGCCAGTCGGTTGGTGCTACAATCTCAGCTTTGTATTCCCACATCAAGTATCCCAGGCGCTGTTGTGCCTCGACCACGATTTCCGCCATGTTCAGGGGCATCATTTCTACCTCCTCTTTGCGGATGCTGGCAAGCAACAACAGCTCATCAATGATGTTGTCCATCTTGTTGCCGGTATTGGCGATGATTTGCAGATATTCCTCAATTTCCTCCCCTGAAATAGTGGTCCAGGTTTCCGGCAAAGTGCGGGCAAAACCAAGCATCAGGTTTAGTGGGTTTTTGAGATCGTGAGCTACGGTGTGGGCAAAGGCATCTAGTTCTTCATTGCGCGCTTCCAGCTCTTCAGTGTATTGGCGCAGCGACTCCTCCGCACGCTCGCGCTCGACAATCTGCTCCCTCAAGGCCGTGTTAGCTGCCGAAAGCTCAGCTGTCCTTTCCTCAACCCGTTGTTCTAGCTTGTCATGTGATTCGCGTAGCACCTCCAACAACCGCGCATTTTCGATGGCCACCGTCGCCTGAGCAGCCAGTAGGGTCAGAGTTTCCACGTCCTCCTGGCTAAATCCTTCATCGCCCCGTTTGTTCTCCGCTTCCAGCACGCCAATTTGCCGATCCTTGAACGCCAGCGGCACCGCCAATAGCGAGCGTGTCTCAAAGCCAACCAATTGATCGACCACTTTGTAGTGTCGAGGGTCGGTGCGAGCGTTGGAGACGATCAGTGGTTTCCCGGAAGACAGGGCTGTGCCAGCGATGGAGCCCTCGATGGGCACAGGGATGTCGAAAAGCTCGTCCACGAGATTGCTGGCCGTCACGAAGCGTAGTTCGCCGGTACGCTGGCTCAGCAACAGGATGGCTGTCACCTCACTGTCGGTCAGTTCGGCCGCTGCTTCCACGATCTTGTGCAACAGAGGCTTAAGTGATACCGTGGAGGTCAACTCACGGCTGAACTCGAGGATCCTCTCCAGTCGGTGTAGCCGGGCCTTTGTCTCGTCCATCTCTCCGTCTCCTTCTTTGTCATACAGGCCATGGTCGGATCAGCCAGCAGGACGTGGTAGCAAGCCGAATCGGCCATCCGCTCACTGACACGATCGGTTTGAGCGTCCCTGCACGCATTACCTCGGCTGTCAACCGGGTAGAAGGCAAAGGAAAACGGCAACGTGAGCGCCCGATCGCAGACGTCAAAACGCGCTATCTGGGTACAACGTTTCGTAAACTCGTTCCGTGATTATGTTGGCTCGGCACTCTCGACCGACTTCCAAACCAGTTCGGCGATGTCTATTGCTCGTACGCGAATCTTGTTCCGGCGCGCACCCTCCTGGAGTGTGCGCTTGCACTGTTGGCATGCAGAGGCGACGTAACGGGCACCGGTCGCCTGCACCTGCGCCAGCCTGCGTCCCGCCACCCCAGTGGAGACAGTCGGATCCGAAACTTCTACGTCACCGCCGCCTCCGCAACACAGGGCGTTCTCGCCGTAAGCGGCCATTTCTCGCAGTTCTAGCCCTGGGATGCGGCTCAGTACCTCGCGGGGTGCGTCGTACACGCCGCTCTTGCGCCCCAGATCACAGGGATCGTGATAGGTGATCACCTCCTCAACCGGCCCCAACGGTATCCGGCTGTCAGCGAACAACTCCGCCATAAGCTCCGTGGCGTGCTGTAGCTGGATGCCAGAGATGTCGGCTACCTCTGGGTAGAGGTGGGTCCAGGCATAATAGCAAGAGGGACATGTGAAGACGACCCGCTGCGCCCCGGTCCTGCGAACTTGCCGCACGTTGTGTTGCGCAAGTTCGGACAGTCGTTCCCGCATCCCAGCCACGTAGAGCGGATAGCCACAGCACCATTCATCTTCTCCCATAGTGGTGAACTCCACCTCGGCCCGTTCCAGCACCCGCACCAGCGACTGAGGAATGCTGTAGACGCGGGGATAGAAGGAGCCGACGCAGCCGATGAAATAGACGACCTCCGCGCGTCGTCGCCGGGGCTGGACGCCCAGAGGTGTGTGGGGGAGGTTCTCGCTCCAGATCTGACGGCTGGCGTTGTCGTCGCCAGAGATATTATACATCGTGGTGACAGTCTCGCCGAGCATCTGCATGCCCCTGGGGACGTTGATCCCCTTGCGTGTAGCATATTCCTTGAGGGCGAGCATCGTGTCGGTGAGGGAGATGCCCCGTGGACATCGTACCTGGCATGACTTGCACGCCGTGCACAGCCAGAAGGTTTGGCTGTTCAGCACTTCCTCCTCCATTCCCAGCCGCATCATCTGCCACAGTTGGCGCGGTGTGTAATCCATCGCAAAGGCGGTGGGACAGGAGGAACTGCACGTGCCACATTGCATGCAGGAGAATAACTTCTCCCACTCTAGCGTGACTCGCTCCGCCAAAGCGAAATCGAAAGTGGCTGCATCGAGCGGCTCAGATCCCATCGGGGTTACCTCCTCTCTTCTGGCCCACGTCAGTAGATCAGTGGGTTTGTGAGAGAGATTATAGCGTTTGAGTGGTTTTTAGTCAATTGTCCGTATTTCCCGGTCTAGAGTCCCCTCTACTGCGCCTGTGTCGAGCAACCGCTGCGCTCAAGTGCGCGCCGAAGAGGGCTATCAGAGCGCCGATGTATATCCGCAACATTAGAGCGACGATGGTCCCCAGGGAGCCATACACCAGCTCATATTGAACAATCCCGCTGCTGAGATACCAGCTAAAAGCATCGGTGGCGATTTCCCCCGCGGGGGTTGCTACTAGCGCACCCCAGAAAGCCTCCGACCATGTGACTTTCGTGTTAGGCACCCAGTGGTACAGTCCCAGAAACGCGAGGAATACAAACGCCCTGGGCACTGAGCTCAACAAGGTCGTCCACAAGGAGGTTTCATCCACGGAGAACCCGCCCCCGATAGGTACGCGAAATCGAGCCAGGACGTTGAACACGGTATTTGAGAGCGACGAGATAGCTAGTAGGACCGCCAGGATGGTTACCATCCCCAGGGCCATCACACGGTCTTCCACAAAGCTGCGGGGGTCTGCTTCCGGCCAGGCACGGTTTATGTTGCGCGCCATAGCCGTAAGAACGCCTGTGGCCGACCAGACCAGACCTACCAGCGCGATGATCCCCACAGTCCCGCGAAGTTCGAGAACTCCTTGGATATTCCTCTTGATCAGTTGTTGAGCGACAGGGAAGACTTCGGCCACCACATCCAGCACCCGTCGTTGAACTTGTTCAAATTCCAGCACAAAACTCCCGGCGACGATCAGCGCGAGCAAGAGGGGGAACAGAGAGAAGATGGCGTAAAATGCGATGCCAGCGGCGGCTTCGGCGGCCCGGGCATCGGTAAAATGCCGGATAGCATCATACATAATGCTCAAAGAGCCGCCAGTGTGTCTATCAGCCCACTGACGAAGTGCCTTCATACTATCGATCAGGTTCTTTTGCGAGTTACCAAACATTGGTATTCAGCTTGATTGCGTCGTCTGCGACATGCTCTCCGTCTCCAGTGTAGGCTGGCAGGCGTGTTCCATCCGCCAGGCGGTAGAGCCCCACGAGCAGATGTGCGTCCTGAGGCAGGTCACCTTCCAGTGGTACGATGTGGGTATCGGCCAGCACCTCGCCCGGTGACCAGTATGACGTGGGATAGTCGTTGTCCAGCGGTGGCCCGTCGCCTTGCGCATATGGTGTGCCATCCTCATTCGCATTCTCACTTTCATTCTCGCTGAGCAGATGCACAAAAACTACATAGTCCTCGTCCATCTCCACCAGCGCGCGCCAGTAGAGCGTGACCGTTAGTGGCTCGCCGGACAAAGGCGGGCTGCCTGGTAGATCATAACCAACGAGCTCAATCCGCTCGCCCAGGATGTACGTCAGCGGGTAGGCGATCTCCTCGGGGGACACCGGTGCTCCTGTCAGCTTCAGCGCTGCTGGTGGCGATGCCTGGCCCAGCTTCCTTTCGCCCGCCAGCACAAGGACCGTCACGTAGCAAATTGCAGGCCTATTCTCGTCCATCTGCATCCGGTACACATCACGTACGATGTCGCCCGCCCGCCACAAGTCGGGTGGGTATACGTCGCCAGCCGGTGTGGCATCTCGTTGACCCACCAACCGACCGCCGAATGTCCACAACTGGACCACGGCGCGCAGGTCGGCGGGCGGCTCGGCCTGTGCCTTCCAGTAGAGCGTCACGCTGACCGTCTCACCCGGCTTAGCTTCGTCGGGCGCCACATCGAATCCCACCAACCGCACGCGGTCAAAGACGGCATCGTCCAGCAGCTTGTCTTGCGGGATACCTGCTGTTGAGGTCACCAGGGGCAGGGCGTACCTCGGTCTGATGGCGCAGAGGGGACTGGCGATGCTGAGCGCGAGAAATCCTGCCCCTACCGCCCGAATCGTCACACCCGTCCATCGTTTGGATACGGCTGTCGCCAATCCGAGCACCAAGAGCAGTGAGAAGGCGGCGATTCCAGGGAATAGCAAGCGCCCTTCATCGGAAGGCGTAGTGACCATGTACTTGACAAGACCGCCGAAAAGCAGCACGAACCACGTGCCCGCCAGCAACAGCCCTTCTCTGCTTACTTTCGGACCCACTCCGCGCCGAGCGAGCTGAACTACCAACCGCCCCCATCCGGCGATAACCAGCAGTGCCAGCAGGCCAAGGCCCCAAAACACTGGTGAGGGAAACAGTCCGTCATACGGTGACCAGTACGAGGTCGCGACATGGCCGAGCTGGCGCACGATATCGACCAGGCCGAAACGCGACGGCGGGAGATCCATTATCCACACGCCCCACGCCAATGGGTCATCGTAAAGCGACCAGTTACGCACGTACCACCAGCCCCCGACCAGCCCCGCCAGGCCAAAGGCTACGAATCCCTGCCCCAGCAGTACCCCAATGGCCCGATCTCGCCACCAAACGAGCCCCAGCGCCAGCACGACCAGGGCCAACAGTGCCAATGCGCTCATCTTGGTAAGCAGGCCTAATCCCAGTGCCACGCCTAGAGAGACCAGGTTTGCTCCAAAGGGCTTGGTTTCCCGTGTCAGCCGGATAGTCAGCCACAGGACAAACGCGCACACACAGGCAGCACACACGTCGTTGTTCACCACGCTGCTGATGAAGATAAAGTGTGGATTGAAGGCAGTGAGGGACGCCGCCGCCAACGCCAGCCCGGGGCGGGCTGGCACGACCTCGCAAGCCGCGAGGTAGGTCCCCACGACCGTTCCCGCGCCCCACAGCACGCTCAACAGACGTACGACGTGCACAGCTAACACTGCACCCCGATACGGAAACGCCTCGCTCGGGGTGTGGATGAATATGTTGGGCGCTTCGCTCCTGGCACCAGGCGTCACCGCCGGGTGGGCGACGTTGAAGCGGACAAAGTCTGGGAAATTGGAGGTATCCAATGGCGCGACGAACGGCGCAGCGACGAGGTAGTACAGTGGGGGCTGGCCGGCTTCCCGCAGCCACGGATCCTTGCTCTCTATGGACTGTACCGGCAGATGTCGCTGGGTGGCCAGTACCTGCACGAACGAAAAGTGCCAGATTTCGTCCGGGGCCTCAAAGATGGGGACGACGACACTGTGGATTACACCGAGGAGGCAGAAGAGCGCTACAATCGTGACCAACACCCAATCGCAATCCGCAATTCGCGGTTCGCGGTCTGCAATCCGATGCGTCATCGGTCCTCTCAAGCATTCTCGCGAAATAGCTCTGTGCGATGATAGCGACTGACCACATCGCGCAGCCGCTTACTGAACTGTGGCACTTCCGCCAGCCCCCACTTGTGAGCGAGGAACTTGACCAGCGTCCATAGTGTCGAAAAACCATAGACGACGCTGCGGCGGAAGTTGACCGAGGATGCCTCCTCAAAGTAGCGCGTCGGCACGCCGATCTCGCCGATGCGGAATCCACAGGCCACCGTTTGGGCGATGACCTCGCTGTCAAACACGAAATCATCGGAGTTGAGCAGGAAGGGGATGGTCTCCAAAACCTCGCGACGGTAGGCGCGGAAGCCAGTGTGCGCTTCGGAGAGGCGCAGGCCCAGGACCAGGTTCTCGCACAGCGTTAGGAAGCGGTTGGCGAAGATCTTGTAGAGCGGCATCCCGCCAGTGCGGACCTGCCCGCCCAGGAAGCGCGACCCCAACATCATGTCTGCCTCACCACGCTGAATGGGCGCGATCAGGTCTGGAACGAGCGTCGAATCGTACTGGTAGTCGGGATGCAGCATCACCACGATGTCTGCGCTGTCCTTGAGTGCCTCCAGGTAGCAAGTCTTCTGGTTGCCGCCGTAACCCCTGTTCTGGACGTGTACCACGGTCTTTATGCCCAACTGGCGGGCAATCTCGACCGTCTCGTCCTGGCTGACATCGTCCACCAGGATGATTTTATCGACCAAATCCATCGGTAGATCACGGTAGGTGCGTTCCAACGTCCTGGCCGCGTTGTAGGCGGGCATTATCACGACAATGTGCTCTTTCATTGTTCGAACATGCGAATTGCGAATTGTGAACAGCGAATAGTATACTACGATGACTTGGGCGGGCAAGTTGGCGCGGGCCATGCGGGCGCATGTCTCACTTCTGGGCGCAAAGGAGATCCCGGACGAGGCCGGGCGGTGGCAATTTGACTGGTTCCAGCCCCCAGATAACCCGTACCTGGTCAAGTGCCTCCTGAGATACTTCCAAGGCAAAGCCAGAGGCCCGGACCCGCTCGAAAGCGTCCTCGTATCTGGCGGGCGCCCGCTCCCGGCGCCGTTGCTCCATCATCAGCCCGTAGATGTCCACCCCCGCCGGGCATGTCTCGTGGCAGCGCCAACAGGAGGTGCACAGCCACACCGAGTAGTCGGTGGCGTCGGGATCCGCCAGGAAGGTGACGATGGCGTGAGCGCCTACCATCTCCACCGGACAGACAGTGACGCAGGTGCCACATTCGATGCAATCCTCGGGGTGTTTCATCGCCACATGCCCTTTCGCAAGCCCAGTTCCTCCTCCGGCAGTCCCATCGCCAGCCCGATCAACTGCGGCAGGAACAACGCCTGCTGGCGCAATTCTGGCGCGTCACGCAGGATTGCAGGCTGAAAACGACGCAACAGCAGGTGGCTGTTGCCGCAGCCATGGAGCAGGAGATTGGCCCCTTGGTTCCAGGTCGCCTCCAGTTTGCGTCGTCCGGCAGCGAGCGATAGCTTTGGAGCAGCAAGATAGAGGGTAGCGCCGCAGCATTCGTCCTCACCGCCGTATTCTGCCACCTCCGCCCCGGTCAGCTCCACCAGGCGACGCATGCTCTGCGGCCGCATTGGGTCGTCTGGATCGTTGGCTCCCATCACGTCGCCGGGACGGAAGACTTGGCAAGGGTTTGTGAGCGCCACTCGGAGGGGTTTGCCCTGAACGGAGTGAAGCGAGAGCGGACGCACGATCCGCGCCCGTAGGTCGTCCTCCCGCTCGGCCAGGAGCCGCACCAGGTGTTTCACCGCCACAAGCCCAGTCACCGACAGCCCGAGTGGCTTCAGACGGCGGTTCGCCTCTGCGCACACACCGGGGTCCTTTAGCGCCTGGGCGGCGCGGGTGAGCCCGTTGGTGCAACTGCCGCACAGCGTCACCACCGTGTCGTGTCCCATACGCTCCACCTGCGCCAGGTTATAGGCCGCCAGGTAGATCCAGTCGGCGGTAAAGGACTCGGCCACGGGCGCGCCGCAGCAGGCGGCTTCCTGGACGATCCTTAGCTCGATTCCCAGCGCCTTCAGCACAGCACGGGTCGCCAGTTCGTATTCCGGCATGCGTTGGAGGATCAGGCAGCCGGGGTAATAGGCCAGTTCAAGCTCCAATTCGCTGACTCGCTGACTCGTCAAATTGCTTACCTGCTCACTCAAAGTCTATCTTACCCGTGATGTGCTTTCTGTACCACTCGACGCTGCGCTCCAATCCCTCCCTGGGCGCGGTGGTTGGATTGTAACCCAGTATCCGGCGCGCTTTCTCGATGTCGGCGTGGGTCTCCTGCTGATCTCCCGCTCGCCTCGGCTTGCGATCGGCCCTTACCGGCCGGCCGACGATTTCCTCCACGATCCGGATACCCTCTCCCGTGGTGATGGACGTGTCTGTGCCAATGTTGAAAATCTCGCCTACGCATCGATCCCAGTTGTCCAGGACAGAGACCAGCCCATGGATGATGTCGCCCACGTAGGTGTAGCTGCGGCGGTGGCTTTCGCAGCCCTCGAACAGCGGAACAGGCTTGTCCTCGAGCAGGCCGCGTATCAGTTTGGGGTACAGCTTGTCCGGCCGTTCCCGAGGTCCGTACACGGAAAACAGCCGCAACGAACAGGCAGGAAATCCCTCGTCGCGCGCATAGGCCAACACGAGCTGTTCGGCGGCGAGCTTGGTCACGCCGTAGTAGGACGTCGGTTTGGGCTCTGATTCCTCGCTCCCCGTGGCGACGGCTCCATAGACCGAAGATGTGGAAAGGTAGACGAACCCCCGCAATGAGGATGCATCCTTGACCGCCTCGATCAGCCTGTACGTGGCGGTGATATTGTTCCGCACGTAGGTCTCAAACGTGACCGTGGCCGATATCCCCGGCTGTGCCGCCGAATGGAACACGACCTCGACGCCCTGAATGGCTGTGCTGAGGTCATCTACAACGAGGTCGAGGGGCAGAAAGGTGACCCCTTTGCGCCTCAGGGCCTCCACGTTCAGCTCCTTGAGGGCACGCGAGTAGTAGTCCGTAAGGCAATCCAGGCCGCGCACGGTGTGTCCTAGATCAACCAGACGCTCGGCCAGGTGTGAACCGATAAAGCCCGCGGCTCCTGTCACGAGGATGTTCATAAGCTCTCCCGGTGCAGGGGTTGGGAAACTTCCAGCCTTGACTTCCGAGGGTCCCAGCCCGCCACGGGCGAGATTATATCACAACTCGGGGAAAAGAGGAGAGGGGAATTGCCGGATGACAAAAGCGGTGGACGATCTATGCCGGCACGTCACAGAATCTATGGACTGTTCGGGCGCTGGCCCACGTGCAGATACCGGCTGACGCTCCGTGCTTCTTGTCCGTCGGGACTCTGCCAAATCGCGCTGGGCATGTTCAGTTTAGTCGGAAAAGTCTCCTAGCGCCGCCGCAAAGAGGCGGCGCGGTCAGAAGCAGGCACATTATGCTAGTACTGCTTGTGCGATTGCTCGGATATGCTCTGGCGTCGAGCCGCAGCAGCCGCCCACCAACCGCGCGCCCAGCGCGACGAACCTGCGGGCGTACTCGGCCATGTCCTCCGGCGAGGCGTCGTACACCTCCTCTCGCCCCACCATGCGGGGTTTGCCCGCGTTCGGCTTGGCGATGAGGATTGACTCGGGTGCGACCTCGTGCATGTTCGCGATCGCTCCCTCGGTCATCTCCAGCGTCGCACCACAGTTCGCGCCGATGGCGTCCACGCCCATCGCCAGCAACGTCTCCGCCGCCTGCTCCGGGCTCACTCCCATGTTCGTTCGGCCGCCTCGGTCGAAGGAGAGGGTGACAAAGATAGGCACGTTGACTCTGCCGGAGAGTGCCTGCTGCGTCCCCTCGACGGCGGCCCGCGCCTCGTTCAGGTCGGACATCGTCTCGATGTAGAGTGCGTCCACACCGGCCTCCGCCAGGGCTGCCGCCTGCTCGGCAAAGACCCCCACCGCTTCCTCGTAGGTGAGCTTGCCCATAGGGGCAAAAAACTCCCCCAGCGGGCCGATGTCACCCGCCACGTAGACCTCGCTCCCGGCGGCCTCACGGGCGATTTGGACCGCCCGCCGGTTGACCTCGGCCACGCGATCCGCCAGCCCAGGGCGCGTCAAGCGCTTCCGCGTCCCGCCGAAGGTGCAGGTCAGGATCACGTTCGACCCGGCCTCTACGTAGGCACTGTGGACACCGCGCACGGGGTCGGGGTTCTCCAGCAGCCAGGCTTCGGGAGACGCACCGGCGGGCAATCCCGCCGTCTGTAGCATCGTGCCCATAGCGCCGTCGGCGACGAGGATGTCGCCGCCCTCAAGTCGCGAGAGGATGTCTTTCATGGCTACACTCCCAATAGCCGCTTTACCACTCCCACGGCCTCGTTGGCGTTCTCGGCATAGGCGTCGGCGCCGATGGTCTCGGCCCACTCGGTGCTGGCAGGCGCGCCGCCGATAATGACCTTGACCTTATCCCGCAAGCCGGCTTCCTTCAGCGCCTCGATGACCGCCTCCTGATTACGCATCGTCGTCGTCAGCAGCGCCGAGAGGCCGACGATG
>Ga0180437_10011380_pt1 | contig 10676 bp, 12 predicted proteins | sample SS_ome_4_FD_132410 | JGI IMG/M metagenome (GOLD analysis project Ga0180437, IMG submission 132410) | Hypersaline lake sediment archaeal communities from the Salton Sea, California, USA - SS_3_D_1 metaG | ecosystem: Environmental > Aquatic > Non-marine Saline and Alkaline > Hypersaline >... | reverse complement strand
GGTTGGGTTTTCTTGATAATACAAGATTGGTTCTTTGTCAATGTAGTCATCCTGCAATTTGACGCGAGTTTTCCCTTGCGAAAAAATACTCATGCGGACTTTTTCTTTCTCAATTTCCGGGAGATTTTCCAACACGTCCAACGAGAAGAGCCGTGTTTTTAAGAGGAGTTCGTTGGCAATTTCTGGAAAGCCTTCTTCGGATAGAAATGCAATCACCTCATTCTTGACGGTCAAAACTTGCGTCCCGCGTTGGATACAATAGCTAAAACCGTCTGCAGTCTCTGCAACCACGACCGGGATATTTCTTTTGAGAAAAATTCGATATGAGAGGGTGCTTGACAGGAAATTGAGATATTGAATCACATTGATTTTATAATGGAGTTCTTCTCGAAAATAGGACGGTTCCCAAAAACACCAACTCGGAAGCGGTTTTTCAGGGGTTTTGACGTATGGCGTATTTTTTATAATTTCTTGTAACGCTTCATGGTTGTTAGCTTTACGGTCTAAATTCACCCAGTCTGTCAGGTCTCCATGCGGCTTGACGCCCGGCATTTTATAAATTGCCTTCAAAGATTTCACAAATGGCGTCAAACTTTGGATTTTTTGAATAACATCCTGCTTGCCAGTTTCATCATAATCACCAATGATAATGACATCTTTCCCTTGCAATATTTCTGAATATTCTTGACGCCATTTGCCTTTCCCTTCTCCCATCGGGGCGGTTGTGGCGATGAATTGTAATTGCTTCGCGGTGGTAACATCTTTCTCGCCTGCAACAAGCAGAATTTCTTGCGATTGCATGATTGCAGGAAGGTTGTAAAGTACTCGCCTTACCCCTTGCATGTTCCATTTCCAGGTGTTTCCATCGCGGCGCCGCTGTCGGAAATCTTTTGGATTATACCGAACCACTTGAAACAAGAACTTTCCGGATTCATCGATGTAATCATAGGTGGCAACGATTTCTTTCTGAGATTTCCGAGAATTTCCATTTTTAGAATAAAACAAATCTCGGATTTCAAGCCCCATCGCGGCCACAATCTGATTGACTGAACATCCGGCATGGCAATGTAACAGAATCTTTTGATTTGCATCGTCTGGGGTGATTGACAATGAGGCCTGTGTGTCGTCATGGGCTGGGCAAAAAGTTTTGATGCCTGTTGGCGTTTTTGTGGAATTAGGGAAACGATCTAAAAAAGACCCTTTCCATTCATGATATGACATGGCAGAGTCCTTTTTATTTAGTTAATTTTTTTTCAAGAAATGGGAAGGCGTATTCAAGCGCCATACGGAAGAGAGAACTTTTTCCAGCATTCGCGCGCTCTTTCTGAAGGTGTTCTTTGATGTCTGACTGTTCAGACAGCTCTGCATATTTCTCATGTAGGTCTTCTGGGATGTTAATTGAGATGTTTTTCATGGTTATTTAGGCTCTAAAATTTTCAAGGTAACTGATGGCTTCCCAACTTTGCAATATTGGGTCATGATTTCTTCATCTGGATTCATGGCCTTGACAATATTTCGCCAATCGGTAACAATTTTTTCTTGAGTGTTCGCCTCTAATAATCCGGGGGGGATTGCTTGAGATTTAGCAATCGATTCATAATCATATGTTTTGCGCCCTTTAGCAAACGTGGCTCTAACATTTCCGACATCCTGAGTTTTTTTAAGTAATAAAACTTCTGCTTTGATTTCATTTTCAAGGCCTATGATTTTTGCTTTTAATTCCGCCCATCGTTCCATTTTTTCTGATAGCATATGCTTTCCTCCTTCTGTAGATTGTTAATGCAGCGAAAATATATTATGATATGTTTTTTGTCAAGAAAAAATATTGACAGAATATGCCGTTTCGTGTATCCTCAAAATTATGAAGACATTAAACAAACATGCACTTGCAGAACTCTTGCGGGAATCACACATCTATAATTTTTGGATTATGGATGAGGAATACGCCATAACTGTTCCGGAGTATTTGACCGGGGTAGGGTTGCGAGCGTATCACGCGCATCTTGCCAGAATCTTGCAGGCGCCCGTTGATAGCCTCTATGTCAAGGAGGCGTTTGACTGTGAAGACTTTGCGATAGGCTACCGTCAATTTCTTGTCATGATGCACCGGCGGTATCACAAGAACATGAAGGCAGGGCTGGCGGTCGGGTTTGGGATTCATCGAATGTTACATCATGCGCTTGTGCTTGCCGTTATCAAGGAGAAAGGAAAACTATGTGTCAAAATATACGAGTCAGTCCCTACACGTGGGTTAGTAGATGTGTCTGGTTCTGTTGTGTACTCGCAATTTTCGGTAGTTGCATTTTAGGCTGTCAACCCAAAAATGAACCCTGGTATCCGGAACCGCCGATTGCGGATATTGAATACGCCATGAATGAGGAAAGCATATGAAAAAAGGGCTCCATATCATTCAGGCGTTATGGGTTGATCCTTATCGCTTCCCGCCCCTTGACGACACTTGCTATGGAAGTTCTACGGAGTGGCAAGGGGAGCCTGAAGATCCATTGACATCAATTTTAAGAGGAACACAAGAGGACAAAGCAACCACTCAGTTTAGAGAATTTGAGGATTATCTTAGCCGAATATCAAGCGTTTATTTTACAATAAGGAGAACGCATGCCACGGTTCAAACATCAACGTAATTGGTCTGACCATCCGGAGGACGTCGAGATTTTAAAAATAATCTATCCGGATGGTTCATGGCCTGAAATTTTAAAGGTTCTTCCGTACACACGCAAACAGATTGTCAATAAAGCGTTCCGCGTCGGGATAAAACGCTCAAGTCATGCTCGGGGCTATCAAGGGAGTAATCCAAATCAAGCAGCGTCAAAAAAAACGGCATTGCAGCATCATCATGAACTTCTAAAAAAATATGGGCAGTGTTGTTTGTACTGCGGAACATGGCTGACGCATGTCTCATTTGCCGCTGGGCATGGGAAGTGTGTGAGGTGTTTGGAAATCACCGAGTTTATAGGGAGGGGAAATAATGAAAATGACAGTACACGCACTTTATAAAGAGCTTGAAACACTCATGAAGAAAGGGAAAGCAACCTATACAGTCACTTTTTGCGGTGAGTATGTCAGCTCTCAAATTGACAAAGAAGTCCAGGTTATTGATGAATTGGAAGAAGTGACCTTATATCCTTACTATAAATAAGGGGGCGTATTGCCCCCCCCTCTTACTTGTCTTTCTCAAACTCAAACGGGATAATTGATGTCCGTTGCGCAAGTTCTTTCTCAAAATCTTCTTTCAACATTGATCTATGCATAGATCGTGTCACAGGTAGCGTAATGCCTGCCTCTTTTAAGGGTTCCTCAACAATTTCAAGCGTCAGCTCAACACACGCTTTGATATGTTCCCGCATCTCTTCTGCACGCTCAATGTTTTGCCGTGAAAATAAGGCGGTCAAGATGTCAGAGAGATGATTGACTCGTGTTTGTACCTGTTCAAAATCCATAATTCCTCCTTATGAGACCACTAAGAATGATGTACAAAATTCGCTTCCGGTATAACCGACAACATAATTTCCAGGATCGACACTCGAGAAGTCACCGTCTTCATCCGCGACTTTTTCGGTATCTGTGAACGTGGCCCCATCCCACGAAAACAGCGTCAAGGTTTTTCCATTCGTAGGCGCATCACACGTTACGACTCCTGAACCGCCGGAACATCCGGTCGGGGCTTCATTGCCTTCTGACACCTTGACAGTGTATTGATATTCAAGACGACTGGCAAAATTATCATACGTCCCTTTGGGATATTCAATATCAATAGATCCCGATTGAGCCGCCTCAACAAACAACCAGGCTGCCATGCTATCTTGAATATTGGATGCGGCACGGTAGCCTGATGACACGCCATTGCCATGAGTGATGACTTCATTCACAAATCCGGAGGCTGCCAGATGAAATACGCCATTCTGAAGGTCTGAAAGTTCGACTGCTCCGAACACTGGCAGAACCAAACACAATACAACAATACTGATAAATAATTTTTTCATTTGTTTTTCTCCTCTAAATTTTTAAATTAATGAACCGGAAGTGAATTGCTTGTATAGTCCACTTCCCACCGTAAAACAATTCCGTCTCCGGAATACGTATCTGTTGTCACGTCACGATTGAACACAAATCCGATTAAATCACCGACAGCCAAAGGTTGATCGGTATCATCATAATCAATCGTAATCTCTGTCTCAATGAGTTCTTTGTCTGTTCCCGCCCCTGACTGGGTGTACGTCCCGGTAATATCTACGGCCGTCCCATTGTCAACCGCTTCTCCTTCATCAATTGACCGATAGGTGGCGTCCCATTTGACCGTTTCGGTATCAGCGGGGGCGTCCCCGTCTTCCGGATGCCAGTAAATTTTTAAGGCCATGTCGCTTGACCCGTCCCAATCTTCAGGCACTTCGACTTCAAAATACGCTACCTCCGCATCGGCATCAAAAGCCAGACCATAAAACGTGCCGGTGATTGTCCCTTGCGGGGCTGTCCCTCCGACGGCTGCGGCACTGGCATTAATGTCAATTGATCGAGGATAGTCTGGAAAGTAGACGGTGGTATGACTGGCATTGCCTATCGTGATCGTATTGTCACCATTTCCGACGGCATCAGTCCCGATCACAATTTCATTGACAGACGAGTCGGCTGATGGCCGGGTATTTGCTCCGATAAGGATAGTATCAGTCGCCGCTAAAAGTTGATCACTTGCAGCTCCATAATAGCGCCCCGCCTCATTGCCAATAGCAACATTATTATCGTTTGCAGTCGTTCCACTGCTGACGAATAGCATTGCCCCGTATCCTAGCGCGACACTACCGGTATCATCGTCAAATCGCTGTCCCGCCGACCTTCCGAGGAGGACGTGTCTTGCCCCAGACGTAATATAATTTCCAGCATTATCACCTGCTACAACGTTGTAATTTCCAGAACTTAACGAGGCAAGCGTCCCATTTCCTGCCCCAAAATTTGACGTCCCAGTATTGGTCAAATTTCCCGATCCGACACCAAGAAACAAATTTTTGAGATTTACACTTCCGCTATGTGTATGTAAAAAGAGGGCAGTCCCTTTGTAAATGATTCCATTTTGGCTGTCTTGGGTATCGGTTTCAAGCCGGATATTTCCACTGAGTTCAAGCTGTTCATTTGGAGCAGCGATCCCGATCCCGACTCGCTCATTGGTGCAATCGACATTCCAAATCGGCGTCCCTCCATCAGCATCTAAGACCTGTACGCATCCAGTACTATCTTCGGAGGGCTGAATAGTCAGCTCGCCTTTGTCATCATCACCAGCCCCGCTATGCTGTCCGGTGATGGTGATCAGCGTACTTTCTTCGCCGCCGCTTTTCACCCCTTTGAAATACAGCTCACCTTCACGGCCTCCGTCCGTATCTTCTGCGGTCGTGTTCTTGACTTGCAAATAGGGCGGAGCCACGCCGGTAATATTCACGTATTCCACAAAGTCATTGCCGCCGCCGCCAGTTTCCCAAGTTGGCGCACTGGTGGCCCCATTACTTGTCAGGACTTTGTTGGCATCGCCTAACGGCAAAAACACATAGTCACCGGAATTATCAGAGTAGACAACCGCGTTTGGGGTAGGGGTAGCTAAAATATTCAAATTATCTCCGAGAAAGTCCTGTGCTGAGCTTTCATTGACATAGACTTGATCTGCCCCCAGTGTAGAGTTATACTTAAAATTCGCAATCTGTTGTTCTGACAGGTTATTCTCCTGCGGGCTCGTGACGCCTCTGCCGATGATTGTGACCTGAGTTGCGCCTTCTGTGGCTTCATAGGTTTCATTTGCAATGTCTTGTTTAGATTTATTATTGTCTTGTGGAGCTGCCAGCAGTCCGACCGCAAACAAGACGCTTACAAGCACTAAAAAACTGCCTAATATCCAATATATGATGTTTTTCATTGGTTGTGTCCCCCCTCATCATTTTCATTCAACCAATCCCCCCGACGCTTTTTGACAGCAGATACCAGAATTTTGATTTTATCATCCATCATAATTATTTTTTCGCGGAACCACTTTAATTCAATTTCAAAATAGTCTCGGTTGGCTAAATTGCTTTGTACGATCTTTCGGATCTCCATGACAACATCCTGCAAGCGCTCCTCGATCTTGACTTCTGCTGCGGTGTGGTCTTGGAGCGCTTTGAGATATTGCTTAAAAAATCCGTCAAGTTTCAGGGCTTTTGCTGATGCTAACAGCAATAGGATTCCTAAAGGGAATCCAATCACTGACAACAAGGCCGGATTGGTGTTCAGAAATTCGATTAATTCCATACTCTTATGTTACGATTTCTACATCCGTTTGGCAAGCCTATACGCTTGACAAACTTGTCATTTTATAATAGTACACGACCGCTGTAATCTCGCCTGCGGTAAAGTTCCCGCCATTTGGCGTCAACGTAATATCAGTTTCACTTGCTGTAATCGCCGTGGCGGCATTTTCGTCAAAGAATGTATTGACTTTGGTATTTTTTGCCGCAGCCGACCCGCTTGAAATAGCTTGGGTCGACCCGCCTGAATAGGCCGCAGACCATGTATCATCACCGGCATCATCCACAACCGCCACGTCAACTCGGAGTTGGCACGCAACAATTTTAGAGTTTGCTGGAATATTGACTTCGATTGTATCAGTCGCTCCTGTCAATGTTCCACTTGACGCACTGACAGTATCTAATTCGAGACCACCATTATTCTCAAAATTATCAATATATGTAATCCCATTCGTGTCAATTGATGTCGCGGGAGTATCATCTCCAATGGTGCTTGGAGCCGAAAGAATAGCATCCTTGATAACCGAGTAGTCGGCCTCTCCAGCAGCCCCTGCAATCGTGCACCCTACGAAGGTAGCATCATCATTATTCAAATTTGTTTTCGTGAAGGTCGTGATTCCCGACCCTCCTGGGTAGATAAGGTTTCCCATAAGTTAATTCATCGCGACTTTATCGGTTCCGATTACTACATAATCAGAACCGATAAGGACGTAATTAACTCCTAAAAGTTTTTTGACCCCAACACTTTCGAGTGCCATTTGTGTCGTAAATTCGTCCAGATTGTGTGTTTTTTCACGGATAACAAACGGAAGATTTTCAATAACTTCATTCTCATTATTTCGGATGAGGGATAACGAACCTTCGATGTGGTCGCCGGTTTCAAGCGGCACCATTTTAAAATCCTGTCCTTCATAATTGACTAAAAACTCCGGCAGTTCATACCGTTCTAAGATAAGGTCAATCACATCTCGAACATTCTGGATTCTCCGGCACCAATCAAAGTTAAACGTCTTTGCATGTTCTCCGTAGTCATCAGTACTTGTGGTGGTTGAACTCCGGTCTTCAGTTAGAAAATAATACGCATTGCTTCCTTCTTTGAATCGCCGGTCATTTTGGGTATAGGACACTGCAAAGTTGACAATGATCCGGTTGAGGATATTTGTTTCATCTTCTTTGACTTTGAGGCTTATGGCTTCATGTTCATCAATTTGTTCCTGGATTTCGCTTTGAAAGCCGATATAAAGAAAGACCTGAAGCGTCCCGCCACTCCCAAATTTATACGAGCCTAAAAACGGGTTGAGCATGGTTTGAATCCAAAAGCCTATTGGATTGTTGGCCTGAATCACCCCTGCTCCGACGTACCCGGCGTTCTCCGCATCAACCCAAGCTTCCGAAAAAGAGGTTTCATCCTTTTGCCAGGTCACATTTGAGGTGAGCCCGACCGCATAATCTACCCAATCCTCAACAATATCAATTGGATTCTCAATGATCGTGCCGGACCCGACAGAGGTTTCTTTCCCATGACACATGACGGTGATCGTAGCGTCTCCTTGATCGGCGGCAAACGTTAAGGTAGCAATGGCTCCGCGTCCCTCGTAATTATTGTTTTCGTCAAATGTATAGCCGACCGCAGTAAATACCCCGTCAACAAATACGATGACCGTATTCCCATTTGCGACACTGAGCACAGGCCATCCGGCGACACAATACACGTAATTTGCTGTATCAATACATGGACATGCCCACACGCCGGACCCTGAATTTTCATTTAAATTTCCGTAGGGTAACGGTAAGATCATCGCACGTTGGTCTTGTGATGTGTTCGTATAGGCGTCGGCCGTTGTCAACACAACGTCTTGAAAGGCCGTTATTTCAGTATTCTTGACAAGTTGGGTTGTGGTTTGTGTGACCGTTCCCCATTCTTCCCACGTGCCATCAACTAAGGTTGTGTCGTAATTTTGGTAGACGTTCTCATAGGTGGTAGCAGTGGGTCCGGTACGATTGACCCATCTGGCATCGACAATATCATTATTTCCGCTATCATGGGTGACCGTGAAAATATCGCCTCCGAAACTCACACCAAAGGCTATGTCATCACTGCCTTGATCGCTGAAGTCAGGAAGCAAAAGACCTCCTGTCAATTTTTGGACGCGGTCATTTGTGCTATCAGACACCCACAAATTATTATTAGCATCTATCACCATGCCATCAGGTTCTTGAAACTCTCCATCACCTGTTCCATTTGTGCCAAAGACTTCCTGATAGACCCCATCATTATCAAAAATTTGAATATCATCACGTGTCCAATCGCTCACAAATACACGATTATTTATGTCGGTTGCGATTCCGACAGGAAGTTGAAATTGACCTGACCCACTCCCAGACGTGCCAAACGTCGATCCACGATTCCCTGATGTATCATACATTGCCACTCGGTCTTGAAGCAATTCCACAACAAAAATTTTATCATTAGAATCCACTGCAAGGTATGCTGGGCCATAGCCTGAACCGTTCCCGTCAAATGTCAAAATATATGCGCCGACGCTGGAGACTTTTTCAACCTTGCCACCGCTTCCAAAGTCCGTCACATACAAATCACCATTGCTATCAATAGCAACATCACGCACTGATGTATATTGGAGGTTTCCGGTTCCCGAACTTCCAAATTGACTTTGATACACTCCGGATGAATTGAACTTTTGTACTCTATCATTGCCTTCATCCACTACCCAAATATTATCGGAATCATCAATTGTTATTCCTATTGGTCTGTCAAATTGACCGTTACCAGTCCCGTATGACCCGAATTGACTCTGATACACTCCGGACGAATTGAACTTTTGTACTCTATCATTGCCGGAATCAACAGCAAAGATATTGCCGGAACTATCTAACGCGATTCCACGCGGGGTATCAAATTGACCGTTCCCGGTTCCGGTTGTACCAAATTTCGAGTCATACGCATACGCTGTAGAAAGTGATCCCTCATACGTGTTGCCGTTCCCGTCTGAAAAAATAATCGTCCCCGTGTCGGCATTCACCACAATCTTTAGAAAGCCCACTCCGGCAAGATACGTGAAGTCTGCGGTGATCGTCGTATAATCAGGCGTGCCAGTCAAGTCATGCGTATATCTGAGATAGGGATAGTTTGACGCATCGATGCCGACTTCCCATCTGGTATTTCCAGAATTCAACAACGTAAAAATGGTATCGACTTGACCGCCTGAGTCCCGTAAGAAGAGGAAGGTTTCTGTCCAGGAATTTTCGGTATAGAAGACATCAACTAATTCTGTGTACGTGTACGTCTGCTGTGCTGCGGTGTATCCGCTTCCGGGATTACTAAGTGCAAAGGTCTTTTCAAGCGTGGTACTAATATCTTGCGGTGAGGATTCTAGCGATTGATCAGCCGTGATTTGAAACGTGGTATAATCAAACTCATAGGTTGTGTTGCGACCATAAAAAATTCGCAAAAAATCAGAAAATTGAAACCCTGGATAATCAAAGCCCTGTTTCAGAATAAGTGGATAGTTGACAAGCTGTTCCTTGCCGACAATCTCTGTAAAAAATCCATCGGCGTTATCACACACCAATGTATAGGACTCCATCTCTTTTTCGATGAGCCCCTCAAAAATAGAATCCGGATTCTCGCTAATCGTTTGCCGGAAGTCTCCAAAGTCGATGACACGCGCCTCCCATTCCCAGGCGTTATTGGTTCCTTGTTCCTCAGAGATAAAGACAAAGTCGGTTCCGATTGAGACCGTATCAGACCCAATATAGACCTGATTGAAATCACGGGCGTAATCTTCGGAGGGTGTTTGTTTTCCCAAGCATCGAACCCCAGTGCTTGATCCCAAAAATGCCAGAATAAGCGGCTTTGCTCCGGCGTTTTTTGCCTCATTATAGAGTTCGGTCGTGTTCCTCATACCTTGACTACCTCATTGAGTAGCAGGGTGATTCCGGAGTTCAGCAGATACGATCGGTAGGTCCGTGCCCATTCTGCGATATTCTGCCAGTTATAGAGTTTTAGTGTGTCCGGTTCATCGTAAAACAGATGCACCCACATCGGCAAAACTCGCTTTGTAGTTGAGTTTTTCAAGGAATCCGCAATATCAATTAAGGTATCCACGTCATTATTTGAAAACACTTCACCACCGTTCAAAGACAAATCATTTCGGTTCGCGTGGAAATACCGACGTAACACGCCCGGTAAGCTTTCATTTTCTTGGATGCGGGCGCCCGGAATTTGCTGTGAGCCCCATTCAAAATTGACTTTCTCAAGCGTCTCATACAATGAGTGCATGATGTTTCCCACTCGGATATAATCATCGGTATTTGTCGCGTCGGCAAACGTCCATCGGTTGTACCTGTACGTTTGGTCTAAATAATAGGAGAGTG